>JAEEGL011117211.1_pt1 | contig 15107 bp, 14 predicted proteins | sample 9134231 | NCBI WGS metagenome assembly JAEEGL01 (sample SAMN16246548, study PRJNA631951) | gut metagenome | biome: gut microbiome; feature: rumen; material: fiber-attached | host: Bos | place: Iran: Karaj | collected 2018-10 | reverse complement strand
GTTCACCTTGGATATATCCACCCTCATAGCGGTCGCCCGAGCTGAAATAGTAAATACCTTGACCTTCTTGTACATCGTTCTTCCAATCACCAACGTATTTATCACCATTCTGATAGATGAAAGTACCTGTTCCCTCGCGCATATCATTTACCCAATCGCCGTCATACGAAGAACCATCGTTCCAGGTCATAACACCTTTTCCGTTCTTTTTGTCTTTGAGCCAATCGCCTTCATATTTAGCTCCGGCTTCCCAAATATATGTTCCTTTTCCACTACGAAGGTCTTGCAGCCAGTTTCCGAAATAGACATCACCGTTGTAATAATACATGATGCCATGACCTTGTTGATAATCCAGTTCCCAGTCACCTTCGTATCGGTTATTATTCTTGAAATAAAAGATTCCTTTCCCGTGTTGTTGGTCCTCCGACCATTGACCTACGTATTTCTCGCCATCATGATAAGTATAAGTACCTTCACCATGGCGTTTAGCTTTCACATATTCTCCTTCATAAACGTCGCCGTTCTTAAAGACTGTTTTTCCTTTTCCGTTAGGTTTTTTGCTTTTCAGTTCGCCAGTATACTCACTTCCATCAGGAAACTTATAATTTCCGATTTTGATTTGAGCATCAGCATGTGAGATCCAGAGAAAAAGGGAAAGTATGATGAATATATATTTTCTCATTTTAATCGTATCATTAAATTATTCAATACCCTGTTAAGTGGTTTCTGCATTCAAATATACAATTAAAAAGCAAGGAAGGAACGATATTGTTACACTTTTTCACCTGCAACGACCTCAATTAAGTTTTCTTTACACAAATAACGTTGTGCTAAACATATTATATCATCTCGGGTAATGTTGCGAATCGACTCTAGGTTTTTCCAATAGAAATCAGGATTCAGCCGACCTGTCTCAATATAGATCCATGCATCAGCCAATGAAAAAGGACCTTCATACGAACGACAGAAATCGCCCAGCATATAGTTTTTTACCATATCCAGTTCTTTCTGCGGCACTTTTTCCTGCTGAAGTCGGTCAATTTCTTTATATGTCTCCTTAATAACCGAAGGTATATATTGGTTATCGGCTTCCGTCGCAATGACAAATACAGAATTATCCCGATTTGGAATCAGTCCGGCGTCAATACCATAAGTGTATCCCTTATCTTCACGAATATTCTTCATCAGGCGACTGCCAAAGTAGCCACCCAACAGTACGACCAGTACTCTCAAATTTAAATAGTCGGGATGAAAACGGTTAATGCTTAGATTTCCCATTTTCAAGGCACTCTGTACGGCATTAGGTTGTTCAATGAAGATATGTCGTTCATCTGTGGTTTCAATGAGATAGTTGGATGTGGCTTTCACCGTCTGTATAGCTCCCCAAGCTTCATCTCCGAAGTTTTTTTCGATACAAAGAAGCACTTCGTCAGATACCTTACCGGATATATATATTGAGCAGTTCCCTGAATGATAATGACTCCTATAATAATCTCTTATCAAATCTTGATTCAAGCGATCAAAGTCTTCAGTTTTCTGATCCCATCCCAGCGGATGGTTTTTCCCGAACAACGCTTGATTCATATATCTACGTGCGATGACTTCAACTTTCTGACTAAACAACTGAAATTGTTGTTTATTAGCCTCTAATACCATTGAGAGTCCTTTTTCCGGGAAAGTAGGAAACTTCAGCAAATCGGCCACAACCTCTATGATTTGCGGGAAATACTTGTTCAAAGAGTAGAGAGTAACATATTCCGTGTACATCGATGAAGCCAGTTCCAAAGAAGCGCCATAATAATCCAGTTTCTCAGCGATTTCTGATGCCGAAAAGTGCTCACTTCCCTCGCGCAACAGTCGGTTTGTAATCAAAGAGAGGAATGGCATGCTCTGTGACATCCGACCGCCTTCAAAGATAAAGTCAAGTCGGACAACATCCTCGCTACCCGCTTGAATTATATGCAAAGGAATACCGTTTTGCATTTTCTTCACTTCAGGTGTTGAAATCGCAAAGTCTGTGATTGGCCGAATGGCAGGTTGTGTATATCGATCTAATAACGAGCTCATCGTGTCATCTTTTTCAGGAATTCTTCTGCACGCATCAGGTCAGCTGGAGTATCGATGCCGATGGTCTCCACATTTGTCACACCCACTTTTATTTTGTATCCATTCTCAAGCCAACGTAACTGTTCCAACGACTCAGCCAATTCCAACGAAGACTGAGGCAAAGCCGTTATTTCCTTGAGGACAGATGCACGATATGCATACAAGCCAATATGCTTATAATAAGTATGGCCACTCAACCATTCTTTTTTATCTTTATTACGCATGAAAGGAATAATAGAACGGCTGAAATAAAGAGCATTCATCCTTTTATCCACAACTACTTTCGGTGAGTTCACATTCTCCAAGGCCTCAAAGCCATTCTCTGGGGTAAAAGGCTTGACAAGTGTAGCAATTTGTGTAGCCTCATCATCAAAACATGCTTTCACAGCCTCCAGCTGAGAACGTTGAATAAACGGTTCATCACCTTGAATATTCACAATCACATCGTATCCACTACCAACCTTTGTATATGCCTCATAGCATCTGTCAGTACCACTCTTATGATTCACGGAGGTCATAACGACTTTCCCCCCGAATGCTTTAACAACTGATTCAATACGCTCATCATCGGTTGCGACATAAGCCTCATCGAGCACTCCACATACTTGTTCGTACACACGCTGAATGACAGGTTTCCCTCCTAATATAGCTAATGGTTTCGCTGGGAACCGCGTCGATGCATATCTTGCTGGTATTATTCCAATAAACTTCATTTTCTTGTTTTTTTATTGGGAACAAAGATAGTGAAAAGGAAGCTTCAACGCTACGTTTTTAAAAAAGAATTGTATCTTTGTGCTAATTAAATCCATTATTATGAACGATTCTCTATGTATCCTTGGGCTTGGATCGAACACAGATGCCACGACAAAGTTGGCTTTTGCCCGGGAAATGTTGCAAACCATTTTCTCTGACATTCGTTTCAGTTCAATACTGGAGACAGAAGCGATAGGTTCGGACTTTCACTCTCCCTTCCTGAATCAAGTTGCTATCTTTCACTCACAACTATCAGCATATGACATTCGAAAGAAACTCAAGAAAATAGAAAGGCAAGCTGGTCGACAACCTGGAGATAAGTCACAAGGTATTGTAAAACTTGATATTGACCTGATTATATATGACTCAAAAGTACTGAAAAAAAACGACCTTATGCGGGACTTTGTCCAACAAGGAATTAATGAGCTAAGGGAGCAGTATTGAATTCCAGCACTTTGTATTAAATTTAGAACCAATATCTTGCATTTTCAAACATTATTTGCAATCTTTGCAATATAACTTATGGTAAACAGGTGTAACATATGAGTAAACAACCCAACCATCCCAAGCCTGAACATCCTGAGAACAAAGGACAGGTAGATTTGCTCTTTCAGGCTGTCAGTTCATATAGTAAATGCAAGGAATTTAAATCATTGTTGGCTTTCTGTGCTCGGTTCAAACATTTGTCTCCATACAATGCCATGCTTGTCCAGATGCAACGTCCCACGGCTACGTATGTGCTTACCGCTGACGAATGGAAAAACAAGTATAATCGCGTCATCAAGCCGGACGCTCGTCCGATGATTATCCTCGTACCTTTCGGCCCAGTTGATTTTGTTTTTGATATCTACGACACAGAACCTGTCGAAAAAATGTTTCCCGATGATATTGATGCGTTGATGGATCTAATTTATCAATCGGAGGGAACACAAGAGAATACAGATATTGATACGTTTATTCGTAATTTAGCCATACATGGCATTGCTTTCGAGGCCAATCTGTTAGGCGGAGATGAGTTAGGAGCCCAGATAGAAGCTGTTCGACAAAAGAAAAACATCAAAGTCCAACTGACTCGCAAGCATAATATTCGCTGGGATAGTTATTTCTTGCTAAGCATTAACCAACAGCTAGCTAAAGAGAACCTGTTTGCATCCATTTGTTTTGAACTTGGCCACCTATTCTGCCATCATTTGTCAGGATACAACTGGTGGGACTCAAGAGCCAACGAACTGAATCGCGAATCAATGACTTTTGAAGCGGCCACGGCTGCTTGGTTAGTATGCGAACGGCAAGGCATTGCCAATGCATCTTCCAGTTACCTTGAACAATTCTTCCGTAATCATAAACATATTCCGGATGTCAGTCTGGATTTCATTCTTCAAGCAGCGAATGAGATTGAAAAGATGTTTAAGCCACTTAACTATCAAAAAGGATTGTTGTATAAGAAAGATGAGAAATTCCGTGATGCTGTCCGCCGACAACGTGAACGTAGAAAGGAAGAAAAAGAGCTCATCACACCTAACAAAAATATGAATTATAAACAAGGAGAATTGTTCTAGACATGAAAACCTATCCTATCGGAATTGCTCTGAGTGGCGGATTCATTAAAGGATTTGCTCATTTTGGTATGATGCAAGCCCTTCTTGAGCACGATATTCGTCCGGACATTCTATCGGGTACAAGTGCTGGGTCGTTGGCTGGTGTATTCATAGCTGATGGAAAAAAACCTTATGAAGCCGTAAACCTATTTGATAATCAATCCTTCAGTGATTTCACTTCGTTCTCCTTGAATAAAGGTGGATTACTTGAACTTAACAACTTCAAGGACTTCCTTCGTTCAAACCTACATGCAAGGCGAATAGAAGACTTGAAGATCCCAATGATAATTACAGCGACCGACTTGGACCATGGCGTTAGTGTGCACTTTACGAAAGGTGAGATTGCCGAACGAGTAGCCGCCTCCTGTTGTATGCCCGTCCTGTTCACTCCTATTGTGATTGATGGCATTCATTATGTGGATGGAGGCGTGCTCATGAATCTACCCGTTTCGACCTTACGCAAACAATGCGAACAAGTCATTGCACTTAGTGTCAGTCGTTTGATTACTGATGAATATTCACTTAACATGGCTTCCATTGCCATGCGATCCTATAATTTTATTTATCAAGCAAACTCTCTTCCTCAAAAACAGATTGCCGACATTGTCATCGAGCCATGCGGTTTGGAGAAATTCAACAATACCAATCTTGAGAAGGCTGATGATATCTTTAAAATTGGATATGACGAAGCCAACAGGATACTGGATATGAGGAAACAAGAATGATTCATTAAAATATGAAAGAAAAAATTATTATCTATGCGGTATTGCCCCGCTTGTTTGGCAACAAGACACGCGGCCGTGTACAAAATGGTTCACTTCAAGAAAACGGTTGCGGCAAGATGGCCGATTTCACGCCACATGTCTTAAACGAAATCAAAAAACTAGGTGCTACTCACATCTGGTATATTGGATTAGTTGAGCATGCTACAAAGACCAATTACGAAGAGTATGGCATTCAAGTTGATCACCCTGCAGTTGTCAAGGGAAAGGCAGGGTCTCCGTATGCCATAAAAGACTATTATGATATTGATCCGGACTTGGCAAAGAACATACCAGACCGAATGGCTGAGTTCCATAGCCTTATTTCACGAACTCATAAAGCTGGATTGAAGATGATTATGGATTTTATCCCTAATCATGTGGCTCGGCAGTATCATTCGGACGTAAAACCAGAGGGAGTAGTTGATTTGGGAGAACAAGATGATACATCTATTGCTTTCTCTCCGAAGAACAATTTCTATTACATCCCCGGTCAACAACTGGGTGGAAGCATTGATTTGCATTATGGTGCTGCCAAAGCATATGTGGAATTCCCTGCAAAGGCTACTGGAAACGACCGTTTTGACGCCTCACCGAACATTACCGACTGGTACGAAACAGTGAAATTGAACTACGGCGTAGATTATATGAACGGGCAATCCCATCATTTCGACCCGATACCCGATACATGGCATAAGATGCTGGATATCCTCTTGTTCTGGACATCGAAAGGTGTTGACGGATTCCGTTGTGATATGGCAGAAATGGTACCTGTTGATTTCTGGCATTGGGCCATACCACAAGTTAAGGAAAAGAATCCTTCAATCATATTTATTGCCGAGATCTATAATCCTGGAGCATATCGTGAATATCTGTTTCATGGTCATTTCGATTATCTTTACGACAAAGTAGGATTGTACGATACACTCCGTAATATCACCTGTGGTAGGGAATCGTGTAAAGTACTCACAGATCATTGGCAAAGTCTGGATGGCATCCAAACACAAATGCTCAACTTCCTCGAGAATCACGATGAACAACGTATTGCCTCTGATTTCTTTGCGGGTAACGCATTCAAAGCTCTCCCAGCCATGATTATATCCGCAACGATGAATACCAATCCCGTAATGATTTACTTTGGTCAAGAGCTTGGCGAACGAGGTATGGATAGTGAAGGCTTTAGTGGACAAGACGGTCGGACGACCATCTTTGACTATTGGACTGTTGATAGCGTTTACCGTTGGAATAACCAAGGGAAATTCGATGAGGAACGATTGGATAAGAATGAAAAGAATCTACGAAAGTTCTATACGACACTGCTGAATCTTTGTAATGAGGAAAAAGCCATCCGTGAAGGAACATTCTTCGACTTAACATATGCCAACCTCGAAGGCTGGAAGTTTAACGAACATAAGCAATTCGCCTATCTCCGGAAGTTTGAAGATGAGTTATTGTTGATTGTTGTCAACTTTGACGACCATCCTGTGCGTACAGCCATCAATATTCCTAGACATGCCTTTGACTATCTGAACTTCCCTCCTCTCAGCATGGAAGTCAAAGAACTGCTTACTGGAAATATCGAGCATATCTCCATGATGCCAGATCAAACCACACAGCTACAATTAGAAAGTCAGAGCGGAAAGATTTTGAAGATACATATCTAGTGGATTGTTCTAAATGAAGTCCAATATTCTGAACATACTATTCAAAATAAAGGATATTATTATTTTTGATAGAAAGGTAATAATCATTATAATATCAAGTTCTGAATCATAAAAAAGAATCTCCGAAAGGTAACAATTACTTTTCGGAGATTCTTTTTGCAAGACCTGTTTCTTTTATAACTTCATCACTCGTTTCATTTCCAGGTTCTCATATCCTTCAGGACAATGAGTTGAAAGATAAACGGTTGGATGATTCTTGATAAACTCACGAACGTTGTCAAGTGTCTGACGAGCAGCATCCTTGTCTTCAAAGACGATACTCAATTTATTTGCTTTCAGCGCAGCATCACAATAAGTCACATCACCATGCATCATATAATACAGGCTGTCACTCTCAGCAATAACAATACTGTTACCTTTCGTATGTCCTTTCGCCTCAATAAACCAAACATCTTTCGCTATCTGATCGGCTTTAGCAAAGTTAAAATAAGCCCCATCTTTATATCCGGCACGAACAATATTATCACCAGACAGCTTCATTGCATCAGCGTCCTCTGGAGAAATAACGACTTTAGCATTGGGGAAATACTTCAAGGCACCCGTATGATCGGGGTGTTTGTGGGTCACAAGGATTTTTGTAACCTGCTCAGGTTTATAACCCAAAGCCATAAATGAGTCCATAAAATCAGCTATTTTCTCACCCATATAAAGAGGAGCGCCTAATTTCTTTGCAGGAGCGGCCATTCCTGTTTCAAATCCAGTATCAACAAGAATAACCTCTTCTCCAGTATCTATCAGGAAATTCTGAAGGCTGCTACGGTAGATGATTTGCTCATCAAACTTATCTTTACCTTCTTCCCCACCAAAAGCAAACGGTTGGTTCATAAAACCACCGTCAAACATGCGAACTGCTTTGATAATCATGATTGTTATTTTGCAGGTTCCCACTTGCAGCGAACCGGTGAAACAATAGCACCTTCTTTTTTCAATTCAGCAAAAGCCTTATCTACTTCTTTACGATCAGCACCTAATGCCTTTGTCACATCACCTGCAGATACTGGTTTACCTGCCTCACGCATAGCTTGTAATACTTTGTCTTTCATTTTCTTCTTTGATTAATGTTATACTTATTTTTGTGTGAACAATTTATTCTGTAACCCATTCTTTTCGATTATTTCTAAAGAACTTTGGTTTGTAGATTTTCTTCTAGCCAATAATTATTCAGGTATCAATGATTACTTTACAAAAATATGAAAAAAATACTAATTACAAAATCAGATTCAGAACAAAACGAGTTTAAAACAAAACATTTGTATTATTAGTACAGTACTATAGAAATAATCCATATTTATCTTCTCCCACATGAAGGGTTTTAACCAAACAAATATCGGGAAGGATAATGAGAATACTAGATATTATCTTTTTTATTAACTTTGTAAATAGTTATTTTAAGCTTAAAAGATAATGGAGAATTTAAATTTTAAGAAGGATCGCGTATCACCGTGGATGATTGTTCAATTGCAGTCGAATGAGATTTTTGTTTTTGGAAGTAATGTAAATGGAGCCCATGCCGGCGGAGCTGCTCGTACAGCTGTAGAAAAATTCGGAGCTATTTGGGGACAAGGTGAAGGATTACAAGGAAAGAGCTACGCTATCCCAACCATGGAAGGCCTAGATTCAATGGAAGCAGCAATAAATCGTTTCATCGAATTCGCAAAACTACATCAGGAATACAAATTCTTAGTTACCCCTATCGGATGTGGCATTGCTGGGTACTCTCCAAAACAAATTGCACCTTTATTCCGTAATGCCGTTCATCTGGAAAATGTATGCTTACCCGAATCTTTTTGGGACGTGTTAGGCATTAAGATGAACTTATAAATGAGGTCATTTATAACAATTACATCGTTAATTTTGTTATCTTTGCTGAAACTAATGATTATAGTATTATGATTAACAGAAGATCTTTCTTAAAAAGAATGGCTTGCTCTGGTGCTCTTATTGCCACCTCACAATTGCCGAGTTTCGCTGAAGACAAACCGTCGGTGTTCCCTCAACGAGGCCAATACGAGCGGCTCTCATTGAGTTATGCAGTTGTTGAACTTGGGCTGAAAAAACCTTTCTCTGTCCTCCACATCTCAGACTCTCACCTTGCAGCGGCTTATGCACATGAGAATGAGAAAAAGCAAGAGCTTTCCAAATCACGAACAATTAATTTTGGTGGACGACAAGAAGAAGCCTTGAGGGACGCTCTCTCTTGGGCTAAACAGCACGTTGACTACGTCATACATACTGGAGATCTCATTGACTGGCAAAGTGAAGCTAATTTTGATTTGGTGAAGAAATATTTTGGCGATGGTCTCATCGGATCATTGGGTAATCATGAGTTCAGCACAGACATGTGGTTAAGTGATCCTAAAGAAGAGAAAAACGAAAGTTACAAAGACAATACCCGAAAAAAGTTACAAGAGGTATATCCCTTTAACGTCCGTTTCCAATCCCAAGTGGTGAACGATGTTAACTTTATCACATTGGATGATGTATACGCTTACGTTACCGAAGAACAGGTAAAATTGTTCAAGGAAGAAGTAAAGAAAGGTCTTCCTATCGTGTTATGTATGCACGTGCCTTTCCATACAGAAAAAATATGGCGGGCAACATGTAGGGTTTGGTACGAAAAAGGTAAGTTAACAACTGGGGAACCACCTGCTCCTAAAGGTGAGTATTCAGTCCAAAAAGAGGATCCTGTAACACGTGATTTCATTGCCTACCTTCGCCAAGAGCCATTACTTAAGTGTATTTTGGCTGGGCATGAGCACATTACAGTCGAAGATCAATTCTCGCCAACCTGTAGAGAATACCTCGTTGCCGGAGGATTCCTCTTCCATGGTAGAGAAGTTCTTTTTATTTAGTGTTTTCTATTCTTTTAATACAAAGGCGATGGTCGGTATAATCTTCCATCGCCTTTTAAATATTCCTACCAAAGCACAACCTTTCCCATACTTCCAAGGTCAAGACTGGCCGTCTCTACACCCAGTGCCTTGAATGTCCTGACAATGGTGCTGAATGTAATGCTTTTCCCACTCTCAATCTTGGATATTTGTGCTTCTTGCACTCCCATTCGCTCACCAAGCTGTTTTTGCGTTAGGTTTTGCTGAAGACGTGTCTGTTTTATTGCCTTACCGATATGATAAGATTCTATCTCAGCTTTTAAGCAAGTATCAAATTCTTCTCTTTCAAGAGTACCTACCTCTCCTACTAACATATCAGTAGCCTCATCCATTGTATAGTATTCTTTTTCTTTCATAATCGTTTCCCTTTCATCTCATAATACTGTTTACGCTTTTTTTCTGCCTTGATAATCTCCTTATTTGGAGTTCTTTGCGTTTTCTTTATAAATCCATGGGTCGTTACAACCAATGTATCCTCTTCTGTATCCCAAAAAGCTAACAAACGATAGGAAATTCCATTATAAAATGTCCTGAATTCCCATATCTCTGTCCCTTCTAATTTCTTAAATAATTCTTCATCCAAGATTCCTGCTTGTACTTTTAACACATTATAATGTATCTTTTTCCTCGCCCCTTTCTCAAGTGATTTGAGAAACCGCATCGTCTCTTTAGAATAAACAACTGTAACCATTTCTATCTAGTTTATTATGTTTTTGCAAAGATAAGAAAAGCTTTCCTAAATTGGAAAGCTTTTCTCTCTTTTTTTGTTTCAAAGGGATACTTTATTAATCCTGCCGTTCCGTACAGATTGGAATAAAACGGAATGAATTAATCTGATTTGTTGAGACTGGCTTTGAAGCGAACCAGAAGACATGGCTCATTGCAAACCGATTCAACGTAGAATTAGCCGTTTCGTCATTATCAAACTGCCAATCCGTACAGAAAATAGGACGACCGAAACGATAACACATACTGATTAGCCATCCCGTCTCTGGAGTCGGCATGTCGGTTGCAAAAGAAATCACATCACTTAAACTCCATATCTTATATACCAGATCTGAATTACTGCCTCCAGAATAGTCTAATTCTCCCCATCCACCTGTGTGTCCATGCACCAATGCCTGCCAAGGATCGAATCCTTCTTTAAATGGTTTTACATTAACAACAGGTGTCATCGTCATAGGCTGATTGGGATATACATTGCGTGCATAACGGAAAACCGTGCTGACTAGTTCCATCAACAAACTGGTATCTTTCACCTTCTCACCTGGTTTATAATATAATTCCCATGCAAGAATTCGATTATCTGAATAATAACGATTAATAACATCGTTTACATATTTTCCAAGGGCAACAGATCCGTTAGGGACATCGTTATCATCCAACAGAACCGGCATCACCGACAAGCCTTGTGATGAGGCGTTCTGCAAACATTGATCCAACTTCTTAAAGAATTCATCACGATGATTCTTCCAATCTGTATAATAGAACCTTACTCGAACAGAATTGTAGCCTTTAGAGGCTGTATCTTTCACATCGGAATTTATATTCGTACCTTTCACCGGACCACAAACCATCCATCTCCATGTCCGTTCATGAGTCCAACGGTCAGTAATCTCAATCCCTTCATCAAATTCCTCGCCATCTGAAACAAAATGATAGTTTCGAATCAGTTCAATATCTCGAGCATCATAGATATCTCCGTCACTATATAGCAGGTTATGGAACATTGGTTCGTATGGGTCGTACGTAGATTTTCTCCATCGTACCTCCCAGTTCCTATCATTGACGAAAAGTCCCCAACTATAAAAGTTGACTTTATACTTCGCAAAAACAGCTAAACTGCGTGCTAATCCTGATCCATTGACACGTGTCAAACACTCTGTGCATACAATTGGCCGATCTCCAAGGCTCTTGATATAATCAAGCATATCACAAATGTTTTTGCTGAAGTTCAAAGCACAGTCATATGAGTGGAAATTATGAACATCCATCATCTGCTCCACCTCACTAATCCGTTTCAAAGCCTTGTTTTGGGGATTGATGGTTGCCCAAATGATAGAGGAAGATATCGGTTGCGACATATCCTCATCCCAAGACCATTTAACCATATTCTCGATGATGTCCATCTCATCATACGTTCGAGGCTCATCATTGAAACGAGGTTCGTTCATAAGGTCCCATAAGACGATACGTTCCTCGTTGGCAAAATGACGCATCAGTTTCCGAAAGTCCTGTTCATAATCCGAATCCTTGACCTTTTCATTACGTTTTATTGCATTTGCATAAGCCACATCACCAAAGGTCAGTACCGGTGAGACAGTCATATTAAAGGCTGCTGCATCGTCTATCATTCGTTGTATATGTGCAATCTTTTCATCCACATTACCACCAGAGACCCAAAATCTGACACTGTTAAACCCAAGTTCAGATGCTTTCTTCAAGATTTCAAACGTAGTCTGACCGGGGTATGCATGATAGGCTCCATTAAAACCCTTGATGACTCCAACCTTTTCTTGCCATTCCCACGCTTGTTTTTCAGTCCACTGCGTACGTTTCGCCATAATTGGCAAGGTTATCAGAACCATACACAATGTGATTATTATTCTTCCCTTTTTCATAATAACAAATTTAAGTCATACTATTCTAATGATGTAAAGTTACTGAATTTCTTGAAAAAATAAAATAGTCGATAAGCAATATCTCACCTAACGACTACTGTTATTTTATCTAATCTCTCCAAATGAATTAAGCTTGTCACCTAGGTGACAAAGGCTTTCCACTAATGTGACAAGAGTTTTCCACTAATGTGACAAAGGCTTTCCACCTAGGTGGAAAGCCTAATTTATCAAGAGATCGTTCTAATCTATGGTTTATTGAGCATTCAATGTACCATGTGCAGTTGCTACCGCTGCATGGATATTTGCATGAGGCGCTGAAGATACTGTACAATCTGCGCCAATCATCACATGTCCTACAGGACCATTCGTCAGAATCTGTTTCGTCATTTCAGAAACCTTCTCAGGAGAGACCTTAAGGATGTCACCTTGACGGTCAAATCCTCCTAAAACAGGGCGACCGAACAGTTTATATCCATCTTCCAACGTAAATGGCTCTCCGTTGAGGCTCTTCGGAGTATTCACTATTTGTCCAGGATAATCTTTAAAACGAGTAAGATCGTCAAAAGCACCTTCCCAGTCACAGATATGAAGGATATTCAGACGTGTATCCTTGTTGCATTCACCCATCACCTCAAGATCGTACGGGCGAACAAATGTTTCAAAGAAATTAGGAATCTCATAAAATTTCATTTCTCCACCTTGATGTGCAGTATAAAAGCCTTGAATTCCCGCAGCTTTACATTCGCGGATAAGCCAAAGTAGAGCTTTCTTGTGAGAATCAAGCACACTCTTCAGTTTCTCTGGCTGATTCTTAGCTGCTTCAATGATACGAGCCTCGCCAAGCGACTGACGGGCTACTTGGAAAGCGCTATAGATTGTCGGAAGGACATAAACATCTGAGCCAGCAATCTCGTTAATACGTTTGATTATCTCAAGAGTCGGCCGATAAAAGTCCTCTGGCATCCATTCTTCATCCGAATCCAGAGAAGCGATTCGAGGAGCAGATTGTTCAAACTGAACTTTCAGGATATCTTGGTTCGATTCCAGGAAGAAATTCAAGTGAGCCTGTACAGCAGCTTCTCCTTCTTTTTGATCAGACCTGAAATGAGCGAAGAAAGCTGCCGGAGCATACGATGCAGGCAACGTACCAGCGACAAATCTGTCCATCACTTCTTTTTTATTCGCAGGCATAGTAGCATCCTTCTGCTTGCAACAGGAGGACAACACGAGCGTCATCATCACAATAACACCGATAAAACTTTTAAAGGATAAGTTTGTCATAAAAAATTGTATTTTGAATTGAGTTTCAAATATAACTAACCATCCCAATATTAGCAAGAAAAAGGGATAACAAATAATAAAAAACCATACTATATATCCCTAATTATCCAGATCAGATAAAGAAAATATACTATCTTTGCTTTATAAAGCTACCGAAATAGAAATTGACTTGTCATTATAATTAATACTATGAGAAAAATAATTCTTTACTTGTCTCTACTATTTGTTACTTTGGGAACCGCCCAAACACAAAATCATATAAAAGAAGTGTGGCCTGATGGCACACCTATAGATACTTGGTTCAGCAATACTGAGAAAGTAGATGTCAGTGCTTTGGGAAAGTCGTATGTCATTACTGACTACGGTGTTCAAAATGATTCGAACATCGTACAGACGAAAGCTATCCAACATGTCATTGATTTGGCTGCCGAAAAAGGTGGTGGCGTAATCATCGTTCCTGAAGGTACTTTTTTATCGGGTTCCCTCTTCTTTAAACAAGGAACTCACCTACATGTAATAGGTAAACTGAAAGGTTCAGATCGTATATCCGACTTTCCTATTGTCTTAACCCGTATCGAAGGTGAGACGTGCAACTATTTTGCAGCGCTGGTAAATGCAGATAAGGTGAATGGTTTCACAATTTCCGGGAAGGGAACCATTGACGGCAATGGATTACACTACTGGCAAGAATTCTGGATTCGTAGAAAATGGAATCCTCAATGTACGAACAAGGATGCTCAACGGCCTCGTCTGACATATATTTCTAATTCCAGGAATGTAACTGTCCAAGATGTCCATCTCATAAATTCTCCTTTTTGGACAAATCATATCTATAAAAGTGATCATGTACGTTTTCTCGACTGCTATATCTATGCCCCGACGGAAGGAATCTGGGAATCTGATCCATCCAGAGGCGCTCCTTCATCCGATGCTATTGATATTGATGCTTGTACTGATGTTTTAGTAAATGGTTGCTTCATGCATGTGAATGATGATGCCGTGGTTTTGAAAGGCGGTAAAGGGACTTGGGCCGATAAAGAAGAGACCAATGGCAACTGCGAACGTATTATCATACAGAATTGTCGGTACGGGCGTGTTCATGGCTGCCTTACATTGGGCTCAGAATCCTTACACGACAGAAATGTTATTCTACGTAACTGTTACACAGAAAGATCTGATAGGGTACTTTGGTTAAAAATGCGTCCTGATACGCCACAACATTATGAGTATATATTGGTAGAAAATATTAAAGGTAAATGTACTCGACTACTTTATATCCATCCGTGGACTCAATTCTTCAAACCCGAGAAACGAGATGACATGCCTCTTTCTCGATGCAACAATATTGTCATTCGAAATATGCACGTTGACG
>JAEEGL010154470.1_pt1 | contig 15107 bp, 14 predicted proteins | sample 9134231 | NCBI WGS metagenome assembly JAEEGL01 (sample SAMN16246548, study PRJNA631951) | gut metagenome | biome: gut microbiome; feature: rumen; material: fiber-attached | host: Bos | place: Iran: Karaj | collected 2018-10 | reverse complement strand
ATGGCCGTGCAGAACGTCATCGGCGACGGTTTCCGCGGCGCCACGTGGGTCTCGATCCACAACGGCGGCGGCGTCGGCTGGGGCGAGGTCATCAACGGCGGCTTCGGCATGGTGCTGGACGGCAGCGACGACAGCGACCGCCGTCTCCGTTCGATGCTTTTCTGGGACGTGAACAACGGCATCTCCCGCCGCGCGTGGGCCCGCAACGACGGCGCCCTCTTCGCCATCAAGCGCGCCATGGAGGCTTGTCCCGAACTGCACGTGACGTTGCCGAACTTCGCAGATGACAAACTGATCGAATCAATGTTTTAATGAATACCGTAGGGGCGAATGATTATTCGCCCCTACCATTCACCATAATCGAAAATGCCCAGATCCCGTTATCAATTCCTCGTTTTTGCCATCCTTCTGATGACGATTTCCGCAGGCTGCCGCAAGAAGCCCGCCCCGATTGTCATCACCCCGGACATCGAGAAGAACCACCTGCAAAGGAACCATATCTTCGGGAAGGTCATGCATCTGGAAACCGTGACGTACTACCTGCAACCGGACTCCCTGCCGCTGTCGGACACCGCACGGTTGAAAGAGCTGACCGCAAACCGTGGCAACGGTGACCGGCGTTTCGTGCATCACTACAGCTACGACAGCCATCTGCTGGATTTCACCTGCATCGGCGAAGACACGCTCTATCTCCGGAAATACCTCTACAACGACCGCGGGCAGCTGACCGAATGGAATGAACGGGACGATCTCCTCGGCAACACCAGATGTGTGTACAGTTATGACCGCAACCACTTCGTCGAAAGCGAGAAAATCTACCGCAACGACACTCTTGTCATGTCTTTCGCCCACAAAACGGACGGTGTTGGCAACATCATCTCCACCACGCAGGACAACTCGCAATATGAGACCACGACCAGCTACCGTTACGACGAAAACGGTCTGGTAACGGAAATCACCGAGTATGAGCCCGACGGAAAAGTCTTCAAAACAGCGAAAATCGAGTACGACAACTACGGTGACGAAGTCAACAGGTGCGTGTACAAAACCGGCAATCAAATGATTGAATACACCTACACGCAATACGCCCAGGACGGCCGCGTGCGCAAGGTTATCTACGAGGACAAGCTCCACCATGTCAAGGAATTCCACTACTTCTTCAACTACGACACCCACAAAAACTGGCAAACAGAGGTATGCGCCGTGGACGGCATTATTGTCTATATCAAAGAACGCAAATTCACCTATTACGACGAATAACCCCCTTTAACTAAAACATCAACTATAAACTTTAACTTTAACCTTAACTTAAACATTAAACATTAAACTTCAATAACCCATAACCAATAACCAATAAACTTAAAAAAAATGGATTTAAGCAAAATTTTATCAATCACTGGCAAGAACGGACTTTACAGATTCCTTTCCAAGACTCCCAACAGCTTCATCGTGGAGGGTCTGGACGACGGCAAGCGTTTCCCCGCCTTCTCAAGCGACGGTGTGGCCGCATTGGACAACATCGCCATCTTCACCGAAGCGGACGAAATCCCGTTGCAGACCGTCTTCCAGAACATCTACAAGAAAGAGGACGGCAAAAAGATTGAGATTCCGAAGGACAACAACGCCATCAAGGCCTATTTCGCCGAGATCCTTCCCGAATACGACCGCGACAGAGTCTATGTCTCCAACATGAAGAAGGTTTACCTTTGGTACAACATCCTGGTGGAGCACCAACTGATCGACCTCGAGGAGCCTCAGACGGAGGAGTCCGCCGCCGAAAAGACCGACGACCAATAACCCCCCATAACCTGTAGAGACGCAATGGATTGCGTCTCTACAATTTCCCTTTATCCCTCAACCATAAACCCATAACCTTTAATTCTTTACAACCAACATGAGTACTTACGCCCGCGAAAGCAGAGCCTGGATTATCTGGCTCACCATCATCGCCGTCATCTTTGCCGGAGTCGGCATCTTCTTTTATTACACCCTTTTCCGGCAATCGAAATCGGAGTTGATCGAAGCCATCCCCACCGACGCTTCGTTCATCTTCGCATTAAACGACAACGATGCTTTTGTGACCGGTTCAGCCCGTCTCAGGCCCTATCTGGACGAGCTGTTCGTGATGGATGCCATGCCGGCTTTCGAGACCATGCGCGGCAAGCTGCCCGCCGGCGAGTACGACCTCACTGTCTCCGGGCACTATGACGACAACAACGCGCTCAAGCTGCTTTTCAACATGCACGCCGACAAGGCCGCCTTCAAGCATCTGCTGCGCGCGCTCAGCATAGACCCCAACAACCACATCTCTTTTGAAGGCAGCCGTATCTACACTTACGGCACCAATTTCAAGAGCGTCAAGTTCGTCTATGTGAACCACATCATCTCCTTCTCCACGGATGTGGATCTGCTCAAACGCGCCATCGTGCAACATGCCCACCCGAAGAATCTGCTGTCAGACAAGCAGTTCAAGGAGATGTACCGTCTCTCGGAAAAAAACCGCAAACAAAACTGGCTTATCATCAACCCGAAGAAATACACGGCCCACCTCTCCTCTTATCTGAACGAGGAGATGTCCAACCAGCTTTCCAAATGCTTGGAAAATGCCGGTTGGACAGCATTTCAGCTGCGTTTGTCCGGCAACGAGATGCACCTTTCCGGTTATACACTCGTGGAGAATACGGACAACGAGGATTTCGAGCTGCAAATCAAGAAAACAGACGACGAAATGGAAATCGTCGACCTCTATCCCGCAAGTGTCGATTGCTATACCCATCTGGAAATACGAAACGCACGCGATTTCAACCTGAAGAGACTTTTCGACAACCGGCAGACAATCCAGGACCTCGCCCCCTCCGAAATCGGTTATTTCACCCTGTACGGGGATTCCACCAAATACCATTACACCATTCTTTTGCCGAATAGCGAAAAGAGCGCACTGGAAATCTTCTACAAGGATGCCGCAAAAGCGGATTCCGCGCGGGCCGCACATCCCGACGGCTATTACCAGACCCCGCAGCTCCCTAAGCCGCTGCTGAAAGCGCTCGCCCCCGACTCCGCAGTCTGGTTTGTGGAAACCGGCGATGCACTTGTGTTTGCCGATACCAAAGAGGCCTTGACCGTCTATCAAAACAGTCTTAAAACTGCAGGACCATTAACCCAAAACAGATTGTATCCATTTGTGAATGAAGCGGTTGCTTCTTCCGCATTACTGAATTTCGTGATATTCAACGAGGAAAACAACACCTTCTGGGCCGACCACCTTTCCGAGAAAGGCAAAACCAGTCATTTCGGGAAAAACCTACGCATCTTCTCCCTCAGCTGCGACGCTGTGGAGGAGAACCTTCATTTAGTCCCTGTAAATTTGTACTTGCTTTTTTAATTTCCTGACAAACACCCGGATTAATCGAGTTTCAGCACCGCGAGGAAGGCCGACTGCGGCACTTCCACGTTGCCGACTTGTCGCATACGCTTTTTACCCTTCTTCTGCTTCTCCAACAGCTTGCGCTTACGGGTGATATCGCCGCCGTAACACTTGGCTGTCACGTCCTTACGCACCTGTTTGACGGTTTCACGGGCAATGATTTTGGTGCCGATGGCCGCCTGGATGGCGATGTCGAACTGCTGACGCGGGATCAACTCCTTAAGCTTCTCACAGATACGGCGTCCGAATGTGTAGGCGTTGTCCACATGAATCAGCGCCGACAAAGCATCCACAGACTCGCCGTTCAGCAGAATATCCAGCTTCACGAGATGCGCGGGTTTGTAATCGGTAATATGGTAGTCGAAGGAAGCATACCCTTTGGAGATGCTCTTCAGTTTGTCGTAGAAGTCGAAAACGATTTCGCCAAGTGGCAGATCGAAAGTGAGCTCGACGCGGTTGGCGGCCACATACATTTGGTTGATCAGCGTGCCGCGCTTGTCGATGCAGAGCTTGATGACCGGTCCGATGTAGTCGTCCTTGGTGATGATTTGGGCGCGGATATATGGCTCTTCCACATGGTCGATTTCGTTGGGCGCGGGCATTCCCGACGGGTTATAAACTTCCAGCCATTGCTTCTTGGTAGTCAACACCTTATACGAAACATTCGGCACAGTGGCGATCACATCCTGGTCGAACTCGCGGTCCAGACGTTCCTGGATGATTTCCATGTGCAACAGTCCGAGGAAACCGCAGCGGAAACCGAAGCCCAGGGCCAAGGAAGACTCCGGGACGAACGTCAACGAGGCGTCGTTAAGCTGTAGTTTCTCCAAAGAAGCACGCAACTCCTCGTATTGGTCGGCCTCGGTGGGGTAAATACCGGCAAAGAGCATCGGTTTCACCTCCTGAAAGCCCTCGATGGCGGTTTCGCAAGGGATTTCCACATGTGTGATCGTATCGCCGACCTTCACCTCCGTGGAGGTCTTGATACCGGTGATGAGGTAGCCCACATCGCCGGCGGAAAGCACATCCTTGGGCACGCGGTCCATCTTGAGGATGCCGATTTCGTCCGCGTCGTACTCGTGATTGGTGGAGAAAAACTTCACCATCTCGTGCGTGCGGACAGTGCCGTTGAAGATACGGAAGTAGGCGATGATGCCGCGGAAGGAGTTGAAAATGGAGTCGAAGATGAGAGCCTGCAGGGGAGCCTCCGGGTCGCCTTTCGGCGCGGGAATGCGCTCGATGATAGCCTCAAGGATCTGCTCCACGCCTTGCCCTGTCTTGCCGCTCGCCTCTATGATGTCGCTGGCATCACAGCCGATCAAATCCACAATCTGGTCTTTCACCTCTTCGGGCATCGCCGCCGGCATATCCATCTTGTTGATGACAGGGATGATTTCCAAATCGTTGTCAATGGCCTGATAGAGATTGGAAATCGTCTGAGCCTGAACTCCTTGCGTAGCGTCCACGAGCAGCAATGCGCCCTCGCATGCGGCGATGGAACGGGAGACCTCGTAGGAGAAATCGACGTGGCCGGGAGTGTCGATCAGGTTGAGAATGTATTTCTCCCCCTTGTACATGTATTCCATCTGGATGGCGTGGCTCTTGATGGTGATGCCGCGCTCACGCTCCAGGTCCATGTCGTCGAGCACCTGATTCTGGAAGTCGCGGTCGTTAACCGTCTTGGTGTATTGCAACAAACGGTCGGCTAACGTGCTCTTCCCGTGGTCGATATGTGCGATGATGCAGAAGTTCCTTATGTGTTTCATCTATAATGGTTATAGGTTATAGGTTATTGAAGCCCAACGTATGCCCCATTTTCGCCTGTTTGGTCTTCAGATAATTCTCGTTGATTTTGTTGGGTTTTACGATTATGGGCAGGGTTTCCGCGATTTGGATGCCGTGGGCGGAGAGGCCGACGCGTTTTGCGGGGTTGTTGGTGATCAGACGGACCTTGGTGGCGTTGAGGTCGCGGAGGATTTGCGCTCCCACGCCGTAGTCGCGCTCGTCGGCTTTGAAACCGAGTTCAAGATTCGCCTCCACGGTATCGCGGCCCAGTTCCTGCAAGTGGTAGGCTCTCAGTTTGTTGATGAGCCCGATACCACGGCCTTCCTGACTCATGTAAAGCACCAGGCCCTTGCCCTCCTTATCGACCATCTCCATGGCGCGGTGCAGCTGTTCGCCGCAGTCGCACTTGCAGGAGCCGAAGATGTCGCCGGTGGCGCAGGAAGAGTGCACGCGCACCATCACGGGCTCGTCCTTCTCCCAGTCGCCCTTCTTGAGTGCGAGATGGGTGGCGCCGTTGTTGAGTTGCGTGTATGCAATGAGCTTGAAATCACCCCATTGCGTGGGAAGGTTCACCTCCTGTTCCCGACGGATGAGGCACTCCTTCTCCAAACGATAGGCAATCAGTTTTTCGATGCTGGTGATGGTGATGCCGTACTCTTCCGCCACTTGCAAAAGCTGCGGCAGACGCGCCATCGTGCCGTCAGGGTTGATGATCTCGATGAGGGCACCCACCGGTTCGAGACCGGCGAGTTTCAGCAGATCGACAGTACCTTCGGTGTGACCGGCGCGGACCAGCACACCGCCGTCGCGGGCGCGCAAGGGGTTCACGTGTCCCGGACGACCGAAGTCGGTTGCCTTCTTCGACTTGTCAGCCAGCGCATTGATGGAAGCCGCACGGTCGTGCATGGAGACACCCGTGGTGCAACCGTGACCGAGAAGGTCAACGGTGACGGTGAAGGGGGTCTCGTGGATGGAGGTGTTGTTGGAGACCTGCATTTCGAGGTCGAGCTCGCGGCAGCGCTCGGAAGTCATGGGCACACAGAGCACCCCACGACCGCGGGAAAGCATGAAGTTCACCTTGTCGGCGTCAATATGTTGGGCGGCGATGATGAAATCACCTTCGTTTTCGCGTTCCTCGTCATCCACCAGGATGACGAATTTTCCGGCCTTCAAATCTTCAATGGCCTGTTCAATTGATTGTAACTTAGATTCTTGCATATCTAATATCGCTATTTTCAGAAATTTGCAAAGATACGATTTTTTTTGCAACCATAAATATTATACCTTTGCCAATGTTTTCAAAGCCAAAGGGCAAAAGCCAAATTATTGACAAACAGTAAAATATAAAATTCCATCCAGCGTATGTTGACGGAGAGGACATTGGAGAAATTGCGCATTCTGACGGAGGCGGCGAAGTACGATGTGTCGTGCTCGTCGTCGGGCACCGTGCGGCGCGGCAAGAAGGGCATGGTGGGCAACACCGTGGGCGGCTACGGCATCTGCCACTCCTTCGCCGACGACGGGCGTTGCATCTCCCTGCTGAAAATCATGCTCACCAACCACTGCATGTTCGACTGCGCCTACTGTGTCAACCGCCGCTCCAACGATGTGAAGCGCGCCACTCTCTCCGTGTCGGAGATTGAGGCCATCACGATGGAATTCTACCGCCGCAACTACATCGAGGGGCTCTTTCTGTCGAGCGGGGTGGTGCGAAATCCCGACTACACGATGGAACGGCTCACCGCCATTGTCCGCGACCTGCGGCTCATCCACCGCTTCAACGGCTACATCCACCTGAAGGCCATTCCAGGGGCTTCGCAGGAGCTGCTCAACGAGGCGGGCCGCTATGCCGACCGTATGAGCGTGAACATCGAGATCCCCAAAGAGGAGTCGCTGAAGCTCCTGGCTCCCGAGAAGGACCACCGCAGCGTGTTCCAGCCGATGCAGCTCATCCAGCAGGGAGTGCTCGAGAACAAGGAGGACCGCAAGCACTACCGCCACGCGCCCCGCTTCGTTCCCGCCGGACAATCCACCCAGATGATTGTCGGGGCCACCAAAGAGACCGACCGCGACATCCTCTCCATGTCGTCGATGCTCTACGGCCAGCCCTCCATGCGCCGCGTCTATTACTCGGGCTACGTGAGCGTCAACACGTTCGACTCGCGTCTGCCGGTACTCAAGCAGCCGCCACTCGTACGCGAAAACCGCCTCTACCAGGCCGACTGGCTGCTGCGCTTCTACCATTTCAAGGTGGAAGAGATTGTCGATGACCTGCACCCGAACCTCGACTTGGAAATTGACCCGAAGCTGGCGTGGGCGTTGCGGCACCCCGAGGCATTTCCCGTCGATATCAACATGGCAGACTACGAAATGCTGCTCCGCGTGCCGGGACTCGGTGCCAAGTCGGCGTGGCTCATCGTCAACTCCCGCCGTTTCAACCGGTTAACCACCTTCGATCTCAAAAAGATGGGCGTGGTGATGAAAAAGGCGAAGTACTTCATCACCTGTCACGAGCTCGGCGCCTCCAACCTGCAGCCGCTCCTCGGCATCAACGAGCTGACTCCCGAAAGGCTGCGCCCGCTGCTCGTCTCCAAGACGGAACAGAAGCTCGCCGCCGCGGAAGCGCAGTTGTCGTTGGAGTTTGGGGAATGATGTCGGATATGGAAAGAGTAGAGGCGTTGCGCGCAACGTCTCTACAAGACAAATTCATTTGTCGGCGTGTATTCGGAATTTATGTATCTTTGCGGGTTGAAAAAAGAACAATATTATGGGCAATACATCAACATACCAAGCATCCGCAGCGATGAGCAATTTGTGGAACTATTTGCGCGGTTTGTCTTTGTCATACGAAGACAGACATTGGCTTGCGGACAAATTGATTGAAAACACGGAGAAGAAAGGGAAAAAAAGGAAAAAAGAACTGGTTTTCCCGCACATCAGTGAAGACCTCAAACCGTCGCCTGAATTGATGGCTATGGTTCTTGGGCCTGTACCCGAAGGCTTTGATATAGACAAGGAACTTGAACAGATGTGGGAGGAGCGTGCAAAATGAAGGTGTTTATAGATACGAATGTGGTTCTTGATTTCGTATGCAGAAGAGAACCGTTTTATAAAGATGCTTCAGAAGTGTTTGTCATGCACGAACGCGGTGATATTGAATGTGTCATATCCGCGTTAACCATCATAAACAGTGCATACGTCATGAGGAAGATTTTCCGTAAGTCAGAAATCAATGCTGTCATAGAATGGCTTTGTGAATCATTTAATGTGTCTTCCATTAGTCGAGTAAACATTATGGATGCAGTTCAGAAGGATTCATACGATTTTGAAGATACGGTGCAGTATTATTCCGCCTTATCGTATCATCCCGATGTGATATTGACCCGCGACAAGAGAGGATTCTCCGACTTGGACATCCCTGTGATGACCCCGGCAGAGTTTTTGGAAAGAAGCAGACAACAATAAGAAAATGTTGTATATTTGCGCCCGAAATTTTTGACAAAACAATAAATAGTAACGAAACAAATCGCCTATGATCAGAACCGCATAATGCTGTTATGCACACCATAGAATAAGAAAAAGCGAAGTAGCTTGTACACTGGAACCTTTGAAACTTCGACACTTTCAAATGATACTTCCAAGAGTAAAGCGACGACGCTCCCGCCGTATGGCGTGGGCTTTACTCGTTGTAATTGGGAAGTATCAGGTAGTCGAAGACCTCAAAGGTTCCAATGAAAGCGAAAAAGTGCCACGCTTTTTTTGTGTGCGTAACAGGACACATTCTATCCCGGCACAATTCAACATATTATTAATGAAAACCGATGGTGCCGGATGGGATATAACGCGGCGAAAAAAGAGAATGAAAAAAGGAATTTTCATTACAATGTTTTGCACCTGTTTCTTTTTCATATCAGCACAAGTAACAATTAATAGCGAACCAAGTGGGGCAAAAGTATTTCAAGAAGGAAAATATATTGGAACCACCCCATGTAATGCATCTCTAAATGTAAAATCAAATAAACTTGTTTATGATATAGATGCCAACAAAGTGCGCGACCCATCAAAACCTCCATATTCTTACGAATTCACCATAACCATGGATGGATACGAACCAGCAACTGTTTATTTTGAAGGACAGTATGAATATCATCAAAGTGGTTGGGTCGGTGGAGGGCAAAAATACTATATTGTTAAACCAAAATCTTATAAACTATTTGCTGTTTTGAAAAAAGACAATGCTTATGCCAGTCAAAAAATTTCCACAAATGATGAACAACAAAAAGATAAAGAAGCAAATCCAAACATTAGGTGGCATTTTGATTCTGATCCAGAAGATGCAAAAATATTTTGGAAAGTCAAATCTTCTATACCTGACATCGTAAAAAACACAGAATTGCTCTATTTAGGAGAGACTCCATTCAATGAAACAAAACCTTTAAATATTAAAGGTTTGAATGAAAACAATTCAGATAAAGTTGAGATTGAAATTGTCATTATAAAAAAAGGATACATCAAGCAGACCAAATCTTTTTCAGGAAATTCACTTATTAATCAACAAGAAATCAGCTGGTTTTTTGACTTAATAGAAGAAAAACAATAAAAACAGGAAAGAAATCAGGCAACTTAATCAACAGAAAGTGAGGTTAAAAATATGTAGAAAGATAAAAAAAGTAGCAATCTAGGAGGTGTGCAAAAAAGATTTGTATTTCACCGCTAAAAAACTGGCAATGTGCGTATATTATCGCAGCTAGTGTATATTATTAATCAAAACCGATGGTGCCGGATGGGATATAACACGGCAAAAGGAATAGAATGAAAAAAATTAAATTTTTATTGGTTACATTATTGACAGCACTGACACTTTTTGCATCTGCAATACCTTCTGGTTGTTACGAGGGTTCTTCCAGACATAATCGTGATCGTTGTGCTATTCAAATCAGTAATAATGTCATTCATGTCATAGGAAGTGATGGTTACGTGGTGGCAAAATGGACTATTGTTAGTGATAACAACGGGAAACTTTCCCTTAAATCCGAATATGGTGCTACAACAACGGCATCATGGTGGAGCGAAGATGGTAAAGTATACCTGAATTTCAATTATGACACATATACTCTCAGAAGATAATGAGACGAGGACTTGTGTATAGCATGTACCCGACACGGAACAGGCTATATACAAGTCTTATTTTTACTAAAACCGATGGCGCCGAATGGGTTATAACGCGGCAAATTATATAAAATGAAAAGGTTTCTTGTAATAGGATTATCATGTGTCTTCGTTACTATATTTGCTGTTTTGACTATGTCTTTCAAAACAACACTAGCAGTATCAAATGAAGGCTGTATTACTTTTCAGGGCAATGCGTACGATGATGGAGAATGTATTGCTACAGTAACATTGACATCATCATGCCAGTTTTTGTTTATTAACAAAGAAGAAAGTCCACATGAATACATACGTGGTACATATTCTATTGACGGCACAATAGAAAAAGGTGGTCAATGTAGAATAAAAATTTATGTTGATGGTGAGCCAACACAATATGGTACAATTGGTTGGCCCGTAGAAGATAACAAAATTGTCTTGATATTGGGTGATTATATTTTTTATTAAACTCTCAAACCGATGTGCCGATGGGATATAACAGGCAAAAAGAAAATGAAAAAATGTATATACCTTTCGTTAATCATGTTATGCACATATTATATCTCAGAAGCTCAAGTGTGCAAAATCTCCAATTCCAACGACAATGTCGAAGTATTCAGTGCGTCAATTGTTGATGGTTCAAGAGTTGATGTCACAGTAGGCAACGACAGTCAAGATATTTCCGCCAATGTAACGGTGGAGGTGACGGTGACTTTTGAGTCTTCCAGATATTCTAACAACTACTCTAAAAATTATGTTGGGAAAGGAGTTGCAAGTCCTAACCAAGAGACCATTATCAAAATCCCAATTGACACCACTTATCCTTCTAAACCTGATTTCAAGCCCACTTCAGTAAAAGTTGTTGGAATATCGGGGACAAAATGTCTCTAAGAAAGCCCTATTGATGATGCAAGAGATTCATGTTTCAACACATGAATCTCTTTTCTTTATCAAAACACAAAACCACATTTAACATTTCAGATAAGTTCTTCAATAGTGCCTGTGCCTGCACCTGATTACTTATACCGCGTGCGGGTGGTCAACGTCAGCACCGGCGAGTACGAAGGGAATATGACGGTGAATCTGTAGGTTGTCGTTTGTTACTGCGTGCCTCCGGCACGCAGCCCATCCCGCGCATCGTCCACCCCACACTGCGAGTGTGGGGTTACTAAGATATCGTGCCTCTGGCACGGAATAGAGAACCGCCGCGAAGGTTATCAATCGCACCGGATATTGGCCAACGTCCTCCTCGTGTCGAAGACACGATATTTTAGTAACCCCACACGAAACGAACGAAGTGAGTGCCGTGTGGGGTATGTGGACGATGCGCGTGATACAAGCGTGTCGGAGACACGCAACTACGCACGCCGCCCCCGCATTCTACGTCACGCTGTGTAATCCGCATAAGAGTCCACTATCCCCTTCACCGCCACCACCACCGCTTCGCTCTCCATCAGGGAGAAACAGAACATCTTCTTGCCCAAGTCTTTGAACGAGGAACCGAACGTGTAAAGGCGTGTATCGTCAAGCAGAAGAAAACGGTCGTGGACAGAGGGGACTTCGCGCACATCGTATGTTTTCCCATCTTTGGCAGTTGTTTCCATTTTGGAAACAACTGATTCTTGACACAATTCTCCTGAACTGAAAATGTTTTTCAAATGCTTGGAGATAGCAGCTTTTTGAACACCGAACAGCATACAGATTTGCGCCTGTGTCAACCAGACGGTGTCGTTCTCCACGCGCACATCCAATGTAATCCCTGCGTCATCTGACTGATATTGTTGTATTTCCTGATTCATCGTTTTCAAAGTTTCAAAATGCAAATATACAACAAAAAACAGGGTTTGTCAAGAGAAAAAACAGATTATTTTGTATTTTTGCGACCAAATTATGACGATATATTCTTTCGACGGCACAATCAACGGCCTCCTCACGGCAGTCTTCGAGGCGTTCGCACTGCACGAACAGCCGGAGGTGTTGTTGTCGGAAGGTGACCCGGTGCCGTTGTTCTGCGAGCGACTGTATGCCGTCCCCACCGATGAGGAAAAGGCGGGGCGCGTGTGGAAGGGGTTGGAGAAACGGTTGCCGAAAAACGCCGTGAAGATGCTTGCCGTCAGCTGGCTGTCCGAGCTTCCGGAGCTTCACAACCCGCTGTTCCGCTATATCTGCAAAGTGTTCCGCCAGCCTGAGGGGGCGCCGGGGATAGAACACAACTTCGCCGACCCCGACGTGCTTTCCGTGACCAACATCGCCCGCAAGGTGCTGCACGAGGGACAGCGAATGAAGCAGTTCATCCGTTTCCAGAAGGCCAAGGATGGCACCTACCTCGCCGTCATCTCGCCCGACCACAACGTGCTGCCGCTCATCACCGACCATTTCGCGGACCGGTTCAACGACCAGCCGTGGCTCATCTACGACGCCAAGCGCCATTACGGGTTCTACTACGACGGGACAGGGGAACCGGTGCGCATCACTTTCGCCGACGAGTCATCGGTGACGTTCAACCTCGCCAACGGCCATCTGAACGACGACGTGCTGAGCGACGACGACCAACTTTTGCAGGATCTGTGGCGCACCTATTTCAAGGCAATATGCATCCGCGAGCGACTGAATCCCCGGAAGCAGCTTCAAGACATGCCGCGGCGCTATTGGAAATATCTGACGGAAAAGCAGAAGGCTCAGTGAAACTGCATCAGGTAGGCTTTGATGAAGCCGTCGATGTCGCCGTCCATGACCGCATTCACGTTGCCGACCTCGTACTGCGTGCGCAGGTCCTTCACCAGCTTGTAGGGCTGCATCACGTAGCTGCGGATCTGGCTCCCCCACTCTATCCTCTTCTTGGAGCTCTCGATTTCGTTGATCTTCTCCCGTTTCTTTTCCAGTTCGATCTGGTAGAGCTGCGATTTCAGCATTTGCATGGCCTTCTCGCGGTTCTGCGACTGCGAGCGCGTGATCTGGCACTCGATGATGATGCCCGTGGGATGGTGGTGCAGGCGCACAGCCGTCTCCACCTTGTTGACGTTCTGCCCGCCGGGACCGCTGCTGCGGTAGGTGTCCCACGAGATGTCCGCCGGACTGACCTCAATCTCGATGTCGTCGTTGATGACGGGATAGGCGAAGACAGAGGCGAAGGAGGTGTGCCGCCGCGCCGCTGAATCGAAGGGGGAGATGCGCACCAAACGATGCACTCCATTCTCGCTCTTGAGGTAACCGTAAGCGTAGGAGCCCTCGATTTCGATGGAGGCGGACTTGATGCCGGCCACGTCACCTTCCTGGCGGTCAATGAGTTTCACGGAGAAGTTGTGGCGTTCCGCCCAGCGCATGTACATACGCAGGAGCATCTCGGCCCAGTCGCAGCTTTCGGTGCCGCCCGCTCCCGAGTTGATGTTCAGAATCGCGTCGAAGGAGTCCTCCTCGTCGCGCATCATGTTCTTGAACTCCAGCTTCTCCACGGCCTCCATCGTCTTGTTGTAGGCCTCGTCGAGTTCGGCTTCCGTGGCATCACCCGACTGCTGGAACTCGCTGACCACCAGCAGTTCATCGTTCAGCTCGGCGGCCTTGTAGTAGTCGGCCACCCACGCTTTGATGCCGCTGATCTCTTTCAGCAACTTCTCGGCGGCCTTGGGGTCGTCCCAGAAGCCGTCTTGTTGGGTTATTTGTTCTTTGTCTTTAATTTCTTGTTCTTTGGCATCTACGTCAAAGATACCTCCTTAGCTCACTGAGCCTCGTTTGAACCGCTTTGATTTGGTCGGATGTTGTCATATCTTATTACTTTATTTATTATCGTTGTTGTCGCCCCCACACTGCGCTTCTTCCCTTTTCGTCCCTGTTTACCCCCACACTGCGCTTCGCTTGTGTGGCTGTCATCCCCACACTGCGCTTCGCTTGTGTGGGGTTACTTGCACTTCGTGCGTCTTGCCTCTTCGAGGCTGCTCAAGGAAGCAATTATCAAGTACTCTTCGACTCCTGAGCGTCTCGAGTCTCAAAAAGGCCGCAAAAATACAAAAAATCGGGATTTGTGAAGATACCACTATGAAAATCGAAAGCGTGAAAGACAGAATGGTTTTCCCGCAGACTGACGCAGACTTTTTTCAGCGCAAATCCGCGAGTTCAGCGGGATTTGTTTTTCCCGCAGATTTCGCAGATTAACGCAGAATATTTTCAGCGCAAGTCTGCGAGTTCCGGGGGAATAAAATATCCTGTATAACCCATAAATTGGTGCTGAAAAGCGTGAGCCTCAGAGTAAATCTTGGACAATGTGGGATATGATGCTTCACCCTGAAAATTGCATCACCTATTGAAATAACTGACAAACCGGTTCTTCTTGCAAATAGATTGTCACTGCCTTAATGACCGAAATCTCCCCCGATTCCTCTTTGCCAACAAACAAGTCAAAATCGGAAAACATGTGGAAGTGGTCACCAGTCTCATTGATGAAGTTCAGGATATATTGCATTTCCGAGAAGCCATCCTCATCAAAACGAAATTGAACAACGGACGATTTCAAGTCGCACAAGCACATAATGTGGTAATCAGTACCTGAAAAGGTCTCCTTTGGGGCAGGTTTCACCTCCAAACAACGGACACTTATCATACCCGATGTGGTATTTGACAGCGGGAAACTCAATTCCCCCTTTTTGCTCCGCAACAATTCCATAAACTGAAGTAGCCCATCTTTGTCAAGAGTAATCTCGACATAGTTGGTAGGGAAGAATATTAGTTTACTCATAGGTGATAACATGCTTTATCT
>JAEEGL016170338.1_pt1 | contig 15108 bp, 15 predicted proteins | sample 9134231 | NCBI WGS metagenome assembly JAEEGL01 (sample SAMN16246548, study PRJNA631951) | gut metagenome | biome: gut microbiome; feature: rumen; material: fiber-attached | host: Bos | place: Iran: Karaj | collected 2018-10 | reverse complement strand
GGTTTGTACGTTGATGTGGTGCAAGAGATCCTGGAGGTCGATGTTTCCATTTCCTGCATCTTCTACCGCAGTATAGAATGCTTCAAGCGCTGCGGATGCTTCCGGAGAATCCGCCTTATGGATAAGTTCCTCCTGCATCCCGCGGAATACCCACTCTTTCATCCTGGCGTTTCCGAACGCCGGCTCCAGAAGAAGGATAAGCAAACTCAGCAAAACAATATCCAGTATAAGAAGACAGATGGTAGGAAGGTGATGTCGTTTCATTTTTTGTTAACTCTTTCCCCCCTAATGGTGAATATGTTTATACCAAAAATACAAAAGCACAGAATAAAACTGCCTCTGTTACGCCACTGCATATTCATCACTCCTTTTCAATACACTATTCGTGCAAACATCTATTCGATACGTATCTGATAATTTATGTATAGCATCCGGCCTGTACACTGTCAATAGATGAACCCTCCCGGTAAAAAATAAAGGGGCGAATTGCTCCTTTTACGCATTTCGCCCCTTCCTTTCGGCTTCTTTTTCAAAAACAATTCATTATTGTGCCCTTTTGCACACGGTTCTTCCCCGTTGTCTTGAAGAAATCATCTTAATTATACCGTTTAAACATATCCACCCGTATCGAAAACGTCCTCTCGCGCGGCGATACCTGCAGTATCCCGCCCTTCTTCCGCACCAGGCGGTCGACGCTCGTTAGCCCCGAGCCGAAATGCTGCCCCTTCTTGGAGGTCACGCCGTTCTTCACCAGATTCCCCGCGGGAAGGCCGTCCCGATGGAACGGATTCTGCATGATCAGCGCCTGCCGGGTGGGATCCTCCTCCACCGTCATCGTGATCAGGCGTTCTGCTGCCGGAAAGCTCTCGAGCTCCTCCACCGCGTTGTCCAGCAGATTTCCCAGGAACGTGAGCATCTCCGATTCGGTGAAGGGCCAGTCGGTGAGAAGGCCGTTCACGGTAAGATCGAGCTTTACATGCTTCTCCTGCAGCACCGGCAGATATTTTCGAATGATGCTTCTCATGTTCCGGGGCAGGCTCTCCAGGAGGGATGCTTCCTCAGCCTGATTCACGAGCACGCCGACCGTCATCTCCCCTGCCGCTCCCGCTTTATCGACCGGTACGCTTGGCTCCCGTCCGGCACTTTCCTGTTTCATCAGCCGCAGGGCGCGCCTCGTCTCGTGCACGTACGCAGTGTCGCGCAGATGCTCTTCTTCCAGCTCGGCGATCCGGCTCTCCATTTGCAGCAGACGCAGCGCCTGCTTTTTTCTGCCGATCCACCAGCCCGTGCCCATCAGAAGCAGTATGAATCCGAGCGTCGCCACGATAAACATCATGGATTTATCGAACGGCGTTTCGATCAGCGGCCGCAGGAACCGGTAAAAGAATACAATGATGCCTCCGAGTATGCCCAGAAGGATCCTGTCGGCCGGATCGGCCTCGGTCTTAGGCTTCAAAGGACGCACCGTAAGGAAGACCGCTCCCGCCACCTCCACCAGGATCAGCTGCACGCCCGCGATAATCCCATCGAGGGTAAGGCCGTACGGCAGCGTCACGAGCCGCGGCGCGGGGAACAGAAGCACCACCAGCATCTGCAGCAGAAGGAGCACCGCGTTGGCGAACAGAGAGGCCCCGATCGCCTTCCACAGGCTCTTTTCCTCAAATACGATCATCACGATCGGTATGAAGAGGATGGACAGATACTGCTGCTCAAACATGAAGATCGCGTGCTGCCGGAAAAACGTCACCATAAAACAGAGCAGACAATACACGGTCTCCCAGAGCGCGAGCCGTTTAAAGTTTGGCTTTTTCTCCAGATAGACCGTTGCCAGCATCATCAGGCAGGCCTGTGTGACCAGGCGTACAAACTGATCGGAAATCAGAAGAACATTTTCATTCATCGTAAACCTCTCCTTTTAACGCGGCCGCAAGCGTCTTCAGATACCTCCCGCGCACCGGCACGGATTCGCCCTCGGTAACGTCCGGCAGCGTGATCCTCCACTCGCCGTCCGCGGCCTCCACGCGCACGATCTGCCGCACGTTGACGATCATATTCCGGCTCACCTGCACGAATTCGTGATGGCCTGCCTTTGCGGCTTCCGAAAGCATCTCGCGTATGGAATGCTCTTTGTCGGACAGCAGATACGGTATCACCGTCTGCTGGCTCCCGCCCAGCGCGTACAGATAATACCTGCGGCGGTGGCTCGAGGAGTAGTCGCCGCTCCGGGAATCGCTGACGATAGCCACCACGTCGTCCGCCCAAAAACGTTCCGTTAAGCCGGACGCCATTGTAAACACAAGGTCCCCTTCCTTCTCGCCCGAACCTCCAAACCGTCGGATCAGATCGTTTTGCAGTCTGGCGTATCCGCGGTCCGTTTTCGGGTAAAACCGCTGCACCGACAGATACTGCCTGACCGAATCCTCCAGATGCGCGTAATGGCTGAGCACCCAGATATCGGGGGTCTGGCGGAAGGATCCCTGCCCTGCTTTAACCGGCCGCGACGCGTTCTCCCGCAAAATGCCGTACGTCTGAATGGCTCCGTTTTCCTCCATGCGAAGATCCATAATCCAAAGCGCGTATCTTTGAGGCTCGGCCTCCCGGAACTCCGTCAGCGTTCTCAGCCAGCACACGCCGCAGTGGGCAAGCTCGGCTTTCAGAAGCTCTGCGCTCGAAAGAAGCTCTTCTTCGGAGCGGGTATTCTCATCGGCCTTGCCTCCCAAGGCCTTCTGCAGCGCCTTCGCCACGGAGAGCATACTAAAAGCATCCTGAATCAGATCCTCCAACAGTAAGATAAACGGCTGCATGATGTGGGCTCCTGTTCTTTTTGAAATGTCCGGTAAGGCAGAGGTTAGAAGCCTACTTCGGCTGCTCCCAGAGCTGGAAAAAAATACCGGTAGCAAGATGGGAAGAACCGCTGCTGCCGGAATCAAACAGTCCGAACCTCACCGCCGCCCCATCTTCGGTCATGTATATATCGTTGCCGCTTTCCTGCAGAGTGCAGTGCTCGTTAACGATCGCTTTCAATTGTTCATATTCTTTCTGCAGGCTTTCGGCTGTCGGATAATAGAAGATGATTCGATATCCAAACACTTTGGCGTCTTCCATAAAAAACAGCCGCAGAAACAGTTCTTCGTTCTCATATTCCTCTCTGTAGGCCACGAAATTCCTGCCCGGTTCGGTAAAAACAGCCGTCAGATCTTTATCTGTAATTCCCATCAATTCCATCGCTTTGTATTTCGACTTCTGATATAGTTCAAACACTTTTTCGATCCTGTCTGTTTTGCTTCCTTCCGCAGCACCAAAGGCGCATCCCGCACACAGCAGTACAAGAACGAGCAGCATTGAAATGGTCTTTTTCATAGTCTCACGTGTATAACCAATCCACAAAAAGAGCAATTGGTTTTTCCTTTCTCCCGATGTTCTTCCGGCGAATCCGATGCGGAGAATATCTACATAATCCTGTGATGTATCCCGCTTATCTCTTAGTACTGCGTACTCACAACCCGGACAGAAACGCCGATAGTTTAGGCATCAGATCTCTCCTTGCCATTCCGTCGATTCCCAGCCAGATACGACATTTTTCTTCGGTTTTCATATCCAGATAGGATACCGCCATATGTTCAACGAATTCATCGGCATAACCTGTCAGGCGAGCAACCGGTGATTTTGATGCAGGATCAAGCTGATAAAACTGTATTGAATAATAAGTTTCCGCATTGCTAGCGAATCGGTATTCGTTGTTGTCTATGGTAAATCGTTTGACGGTTCCCTCTTCCGGTTCCCTGATTTCCAGGGTACCTTTAACATAATGGCCGAACAGAATGGAATCCAGTCTCCAGTAATCCAGAAATGCTTTTGTTTCACGCCTCCAGCCTTCCTCCTGTGTTTCGTTGCCGAACCACATGCCCTCATAGACTCGTTGGATATGATGGGGAAAGGGAAAGATCAAAAACAGGAGGGCCAGACAGCTGCTAATAAATACAAGTCTCTTTATTTTTTTAGTCTTCATGAGTTCTTCGCTCCTCATAACCCAACTATAATGAAAGGGCTCAGGATACTGCCCCTTCCTGCGGGAAAGACAATACCCTGAGCAGACCGACAGCATTGATTATTCTGGTTGTTTCCAAAGCCGGAAAATGAGTCCGTTCGCTGCACCGGAAGTATCGGTTTTTTCACCCTGGAACAGCGCGATTCTCACCATAGCTCCGTCTTTCATAGTATAGATGTTGCCCCCATCCGTCGAGGTACAATGCTCCTCAACGATTGCTTTCAGTCGGTCATAATCCGTCTTGTACTTATCCCCTGTTGGGTAATAAAAGCGGATCTGATACCCAAAAACCTTTTCATCCTCCATGAAATACAGTCGAAGATACAGATTCTCGTTTTCATACTCTTCCCGATCAGCCACATAATTGGCCCCTGGTTCCTTGCTTGCAGCAACAAGTTCTTCCGCTTTGATACCCATCAGGTTCAAAGCTTCCTGCTTTGTTTTTTGATAGAGTTCAAATACCTGTTCGATTTTCCCTGTTTCCGCTGCCTTCGGAGCGGTTCCGGCGCACCCTGCACACAGCAACAGGAGTACAATCAGTATGGAAATGTATTTTTTCATTTGCCGAACCTCCTTTGAATTGTGTTATGTGACTTATTAGAACGAGAAATTAACTGTATCGTAATAGAAGATACTGTTATCACCTTCGATATGGAATGTAATACAGGTGAATCCAAACCCCACATCCGGATCAAGAGTATAATTAGAATTATACGGAGAATACCTTCTTAATCATATACTTTATGAAGTATATTGATCACGTTCTCCAGTTCCTGCCCTCCCGTTGATGGATTTGATATCAGCCAATACTCATATTTCACAGGATTCTGATAACTGACGATTTTCATTGCTGCATTATTCAATGAATTATCCCAGTAGCCGAACACATTCAACGTAAGCGTCTTAAAAACCGGGTCGAATTGCTTGAACGATAGAGCACGATAAGATGTTCCTTCATCCACAAAGAGGTTGTCAGTCCATTCTTCCATGGAATACTCCTCTGTGTGGCTTCCGATCTTTATCTCCATAACGCCCTTCACTTTGTGCTGGAAGATCAGATAGTCCAATCTCCAATAATCAAGAGATGCTGTGACAGGTTCTTCTTTCGTCTCTGAAATTCGCATGCCTGTGTATTGGCGTTGAATGTGCTGAGGAAATGGTGCAATCAACATCAGCAGGATTAAGATTATCCCAATGTAAATATACTTTTTCACTGAGCTGTTTTTCATGTTTTTACATCACTGTGATACGCTGATTCTCAGTCTCAAGTGTTTTCGGCATAATCTGGATCACAAGATCAAGGGAGTTGCTGCCGTCGTAAGGCGCTGCATAAGGATCTGCCTGAATTGTGCCGAAATTACGCATGAGCCTCGCGGTACACAGATACACCGCATAAGGTTCGGAAGGAACCAGTACATGTTCCGACAGGAACGGCTTCACACAGGAGAAATCCTTCTCCTCCTGAATGACCCATCCTTCACTGAATCCATAGGAGTGTGAATAAGTTTCTTTCGGATCCCAACCGTTAGGGTTATTAAAATATCGGGCAGGAGATTGTTTCCATGTAACCGGCTCGGAAGAAAAAGCAAAGCCGTTGACGATCAGCCCATAATCTCCCACTGCTCTCTCCCATCGCATCGGGTCATAGGAAGAATAATAGATTTCTCCCGTAAAAAACCATTTGTCCTCCAGTTTCATAAACTGCAGCTGCACCTTTACGGGAACCTCAAACAGTGAAATCACCGTCTCCTGATGCGATTCCTTTGCTGCCACCGTTCCCTTTATATACTGATCGGTGCTTCTTGTATCCACGTTCCAGGAAAGGCCGTTCTTTCCCAGCCATTCGCTGACCTGATCCATTGTGGAACCGACATATTTGGCCAGCTGGGCGAGAGCCAGAAGATCGTCCGGTTTGGCATGGGCACTGCTGCAGGCAGCCGCTGTGAAGAGAAGCAAAACCGCTAATTGGAGCGCAACTATTTGTTTAATGATTCTTCGTTTCATAGCTTTCTCCTCTAAACTATATGGCTTACTTTTTAGAACAAACCATGCTGAATACGATATAAAATATCCAATTCAACATAACTATTATACATGTGTAGAACCTCCTTGATTATTCTTAAACATTATACCCTTTAATCCCGTTCTGGTTTTGCAACAGCCTTTTGCATTCCCCCTTCCTTCCCTCCTCCGGTTGGCCGCCCGGAGTGAAGATTCCGATTGCAATCACCAACTCTTTCTTTGTCTTCAGTATACGAATTGTTTTTCAGAAAATCAATACTCTGCAAAAATTAATGGGCGAATGGGCCAAAATGGCTCATTCGCCCATCTTTTCCGCACGCGATCTTCGGTTAATATTGACAGCCGATCTGCTTTTTCATATATTTATTATAGGGTAATACCGCATAATCCATTCTTCGGAGAATTATACGGTATTGCCATAGAAATCGCCGTAACCAAAAACATCCGCATGTCTGCGAGAGGAGGCCCCTGGTCATGGAAAAAACAAAAAAAGCCCGGGTGAAGAAGGTCCTCGGCTTCGCCTGTCTGGCGCTCTTAGTCTTTTTGGTTGGCTGTAATCTGATCCGCTACCCGCTGAAAGCCCCCCTCTCACGCATAACGGGAATGAAGGCGGAAGAATGCGAACTGACCATAACGCACTACGGAAGGTCCGCTTCCGTAACGGACGCGAACATCAAAGAGGCGCTGGTTGAGGCTCTCGGCGGGGATTTGAAGCGAAACTTTGCCGGAGACTGGCTCGGCAGATCGTCCGGCCCCGAATGGGCACTTGCTCTTTCCGACGGCAAAAAAGAAGTTATGATCGGCATCGATACCGGCGTCAATTCGGACGCGCCGCGCGTTCTTTTCGAGCATTATTACTATACTTTGGAAAATACGAGCTCTCAGGAACTGTTGCGCCTGCTCGGCTCGATCCTGCCGTGACCGGAGGCAGCCGATATCAGGCCGGTTCCGGTCATACCGGCTGTGTTGATCCCACTCCCCTTAGGATAAAAACCAATCATTCTCTGTTTTTATCCTAAGGATGAGCTCATTTACCGGCAGTTTCTGCCGATCCGACTATCAAGAACAGGATAAAAATGAGAAAAACAGGATTCTTATCCTCGCATAAAAGCGGTCAGGCCTACGTTTTCTCTCGTTGTTCCCGGAGATTGGTAGGATAAAAATGTATGTTTTGAAGATCTTATCCTGTTCTCTTTCCTGTGAAAAGGCTGAAGACGGCGAAGTCGAATAGAGTGACAGGATAAATTCCGGAATTCAGTTTTCTTATCCTACAGTCTGTTATTCCATATCCTTTTGTTGATCAGATTTCCGTCCCTTTTTGCCCGAAATGACAAAAGCTCCGCACTTCCTGTGTGAAAGGAAAGGCAGAGCTTTTTTGATCGTTCAGTTTCTATACCGTCCAGGCAACTATCACATCTTTCCCCAGATTCTGTTGTTGAACTGTGTGAAGCCGTTCGACTGAAGCCATGCCACGAGTGGCAGACCGAGCACATAGCAGACGACGAGTTCGCCGAGACCTACCGAAACGGCGGCTGCCAGGAAAGCGGCCCAGGTGAAGCCCTCGGGCATAAAGAACGCGATTTCCGCGCCGACGATCAGGGCGTTGAAGATCACCGCGCCGAGCGGAGCGAGCACCGGCAGCTTTTTGAAGCGGATGCCGCGCACCAGATACGCGAAAACAGCCGCGAGCAGCGTGGCGAAGGATCCGCAGACGATGTCGATCCAGCCGAAGGGGCTTCCCAGATTCGCGAGGACGCAGCCAATCGTAAGCCCGGGGATGGCCGCCGGCGTAAACACCGGCAGCACACACATCGCTTCGGAAATGCGGAACTGCACCTCGCCGTACGCCAGGTTCAGCATGGCGGAAACGTACGTGAGCACCACGTAGACGGCCGCGATTACACCGGCCTGAACAATGAATTTGGTTGTGATTTTGCCTTTCATTTTCTTACTCTCCTGTAGTTTTGTTTTGGTTGCCCGTATCGGCCCGAAGGCCTGTCAGGGCGCCGGTGAGGAAGGTTTCGAACTCACCGGGAAGGTCTTTTTCGTCCCGCGCACGTTTGCGAAGGGACGGTTTTGCCCCTAGGGGATACCTGCCCCGGAAGGCTATGCTGCCTGCCGGAACTTGTTTCCCAAAGGACGGTTTTGCCCAAAGGGATACCTGCCCCGGAAGGCTTTGCTGTCTGCCGGAACTTGTTTCCCAAAGGACGGTTTTGCCTGCGGAACTTCAAGTACCCGAAGGCAATGCTGTCGTCCCGGCTCGTAAGCCGGGAGACCGTTTTGCCCGGCTCTGCCTGCAAGCAGACGGACCTTCCGCGCTTTTGTGCAGTCTGACATTCGGAGCTTGCGCCTGCGCGTTACGCCAGCGATCCCATCGGATCCCAGGGCTCGAGCTCCTTCGGCTCTTCATAATAAGCGGCCAGTTCCTCGCTCGTCAGGTACTTCTTGTTCACCACCACCTGGTAGGTGTACTCGTCGAACCAGCGGTCGCTCATTACGTAGTAGCCGTCCTTGCCGGGATCCTTGCCCCAGCTGTTCTCCACGCGCCAGCGCTCGGGCGTGCCGTCGGCCTTCAGGTTGACGCCGGTGAACACCATCGCGTGGGTCATCAGGCTCTGGCCGTAATCCAGGCGCTGGGCCTTGTCGAGCTTCCATTCGGTGCCGAACAGCTCGTCGGTGCGGAGCACGTCCAGATCCATAATGCCGCCATCGCGGATGGAGAACGCTCCCACGTCGCAGCCGAACCAGACCGGGCTGCCGTCCTGCATCTGAGCGATCGCCACGCGCTTCAGCTCCTCGATCGGCACGTTCAGGTACCGGACCGGACGCCCGCCGCGCACGTTCCCCAGGAATTTCACCGTGTAGGAGTGTCCGTAGGGCTTGTCGGCCGTGGGCGCGTTGATCAGGCTCACGTAATCGTCAAGATCCATTTCGACGTACTTCTTGAAGAACTCCTGCGGAGTGATGCACTCCTCGCGGATGAACTCGTCGTCCTTGTTCCGCACTTCGAACGCAAAGCTCTTCGGGGGCTCGCCCAGGCAGATCACGAGCATCCGGTAGATCGTGGACATCATCTCATCCTTCTGCGCGCGCAGCTCCTTCATAGAAGCGCCGTTCTGATACGCCGTGCGGAGCGTGCAGGCGTACTCGCGGAGCTTGCGGGTCATCCAGGAGGTCATCTCCCGGGTGGCGGAGGAACTCACGGTCTCGGGCATCGCGTCCTTGGGCACCACGCCGTACTTCTCGACCAGGCTGGCGAACATATCCCACTGGCCGCCGTCGCCCAGGGGGCCGGACAGAAGCCAGGCGATCAGGCGCCCGTTCGTCGGCTCGTCGAGCGTCTCCAGGATGCTCTCGAGGAAGTAGTTGCTCTTCTCCAGCTTGTCGTAGAACAGCGGGTAGTTCTGCGAGAGCTCAAACGTCTTCAGATTCAGCTTCTGCATGATTCGGAAACGCATGGTGTTCAGCGCGGCGAACATCCAGCAGCGCCCGCTGGACTTCTGATTGGTGATGTCGCCCTGCTCGATGAACACCGAGTACTCGTGGCGGTCGCGGCGCGCCACCAGCGGATCGACGGCTGATTTGTTCACGCCGTTCTCCGTCACCGCCCGCATCGCCACCTTGCCGGCGGGGCAGGCCTCAAACTCCGCCCGGAACTGTTCCAGAGCTTCCTTGGTAATGGCTTCCTGCATCTTGAACTCCTCCTTCAGGATAAGTTTCTGTTATTATTCTTCCGGCCGTCCGGAAGGCCTCGCCTCCGGCCCGGCTGCTTTTTCTTCCGTACCGGCTACAGCTCGATCTTCGTCCACTTTCCGCTCCGGAACCGCAGGTAGAACAGGACGAGGCGCATATAATGATCTATCATCACAGGCACCCACGCACCCACAAGTCCGAATCCAATAGGATACGCCAAAGCCCAAGCAAGCACCGGACGGATCATCGCGATGCTGATCATCGAAATCTTCGCAACATACCTGGTATCTCCCGCACCGCGGAGGGTACCGGAAAAGATCAAAGCCGACGTCTGTGCGTGGATCGTAAAAGCGAGCATCGTGAGTAGGACACCACCTAATAAGATGACTTCCTGTTCGCCAGAGAACAGCCCCATAATCTTATAACGGAAGATGAATATAGACGCGGCTAACATAGTAGATGCCACAATCTCCATTCTTTGATTGATGAGAGGATACAGTTTAGCTAAATCCGATCTTTTGGCCCCTAAACTCTGTCCGACCAGTGCGGATGTCGCAGCATTAAAGCCATCGCCTAAACCGAATGAAACATTCATCACGTTCATGCAGATCTGGTGCGTCGCGTAGGCCATCGTGCCCAATCCAGCCACGATTTTTGCATACAGGAAAAACCCCAAGCGCATGAACATCTGCTCCACCATCGCCGAAGACGCCACTTTGTAAACCGATCCAAGCGTCTTTTTATCCCACTTCCAGCTGTAGGGAGAGATCACGTTCAGGAAGGAATCGAAGCGCGGACGGTGCAGCACCGACTTGAACGACATCAGAAAAGCCACCAGGAAGCCGATCGACGTCGCGAGCGCGGCGCCCTTCACTTCCAGCCGCGGGAACCCGAACCGGCCTTCGATCAGCAGATAGTTGAGCACGATGTTGACGATGTTCGCCGTCATATTGCTGCGCATGGTGATCTTGGTGTTGCCCACGCCCCGCTGCGCGGCGTTGATCGTCAGACTGAGGGCGTTGAACACGATGCCCAGCATGATGATGCGGAAATAATCGCAGGAATCCTGCAGATATTCCTCGTTCGCGCCGGCGAACCGCAGGAGCGGCTCGCAGAAGATGAGGCATAATGCCGCCATCGTCAGGCTGATCAGGGCGCTGATGGTCATGCACTGCTTCATGCAGCGGTTGGCGCCTTCGCGGTCACCCTGCCCTTTGCGGCGGGCCACGACGGCCACCACACCGATATTCAGCGAGAAGATGAGGGCGAGCACAATCAGGCGGGGCTGGTTGGTGATCCCGACGGCCGCCACGGCGCCGGTGCCGAGACCGCTCACCATCATCGTATCCACGAGGTTGACGAGCGCCAGAAGCACCGATTCCACGATCGAGGGCCAGGCCATATTGAATGCGCGGCCGTAACCTTCCCGGTTGGTGGGGATGGGGCCGAGGCGTTCCGCTTCCGCGAGCATTCCGTCGGTGGACCATAAGGACCGTATGTTCATAACGCAGGCCTCCTTTCCTGGATGATGGATCCGGCAGCGCCGGTCTGACGTGCCGCGGCGGACGATGCTTCTTTACTCTGCCGTCTGAACGTAGACAAAGAAGTTCTGCCGCGATTCTTCGGTATCCCGGAAGATGTTCACGATCGTGTTCACGTACGAGGCAGGCTTCCTGTCGATCAGAAGGAAGATGCTCGCAGGCGTCTCCACGTCCCACAGGCTGTCGGCGAGCGCGTCGAGATTCATTCCGTAGTAGGAGGGAAAGGCGAGTTTTTCCGCCAGAAGCTCCTGTATTTCGCGCCGGCTCTTTTTGCCGGTCAGATCGATGATCACGGACTGCATTGTTACCCCTCCCCGTACAGCTTTGTAAATGTCTTGTAATGGTCGTTGGTGTAGTACACCAGGCCGTCGTTGGAATAGATGATCCGTTCGCTGCCCCGGTACCCGCCGTTATAGTTGACGTCGCACTCGTAGTACTGACGGCCCTTCTTCTTGGGAAGCAGACCCTCGTAGTTGCCGAAGCGGTCGCCGCCGATCGACTTGTGATCGGTGACCTTCCACAGATTTCCCCGGCTGGATACCCAGCCCAGTTTTTCGGCTTCCGCCTTGGTGATGAAGTTCGACGGCAGATGGCCGTACAGATGGATGTAGAGGGCGACCTCCTCCACCGAAGTATACGTGCCGTCCTCCCGGACTTTCTGTTCTTCCCCGCCCGGCTCCTTACTGCTTTCCGCGGCCGGCGTCTGATCTTCCGCGGAGCTTTCGGCAGCCGGCGTCTGAGCTTCCGCGGAACTTTCGGCGGCCGGAGTCTGCCCTTCCGCGAAGCTCTCTGCCGCCTGAGACGCCTCTTCCCGGCTCTCCGGCGCAGTACTGGTTTCCGCGGCCGAGCTGTCGGCGATCTGACTCTCGGGCTTGCTTACATCTACGATGACGAGCGTCTGGCTGGAATTCGCAGCCGGATTCTTCGGTGTTCCTTTGCCGGCACACCCGGTAAACATCCCCAGAAGGAGGATGAGGACCAGGCTGATGCCCAGCAGTGTTTTTCTACCGTTCTTCATATGGCTTCCTTCCCGCAGCGGCGTTCCGCGCGCTGCCTGCAAAAAAAGATACAACCTGTCTGTGGAAACTGAATGGCTGTATCTTTTTCATCACGATTCTTTGCCCCGAAGGGGCGTACAGGCGTTCTGCCTGCGACAGATTCCGCTGTTATCCTTACGCGAACAGGATATCGTCCAGACTGTACCAGCCTTTTTCCTTCCCGCAAAGAGCTTCGGCGGCTTTCACGGCGCCCGCCACGAAAATGCGGCGGCTCGCTGCGGTATGCGTGATCTCGAGCGTTTCGTCTTCGCCGAAGAAATACACGGTGTGCTCTCCGGCGACCGTTCCGCCGCGCAGAGCCATCACGCCGATCTCTCCTTTGGTGCGCGCGCCCACGATGCCCTCGCGGCCGGCCACGACGGGCCGTTCCCCTTCGGGATCGATGGTGTGCAGGAGCATCTTCGCCGTTCCGCTCGGTGCGTCCACCTTTTTATTGTGATGCTTCTCGAGAATCTCGATATCGAAGCTCTCTTTGGCGAACGCAGGCAGGCTCTCCAGCAGATGCCGGAAAAGCGCCACGCCCAGGCTGTAATTCGCGCTGTAGATCACCGGGGCATACTCCGCCAGGGAACGGAGGATCTCCATATCGGGCTCCTTCAGGCCGGTAGTACCGCACACGAGCGCGGTGCCGGTGCGTTTCACATACCCGGCAAGGGCGGGCAGCATTCCCGGGCCCGAGAAATCGAGCACGGCGTCGGCGGCGGGAAGCGTTTCGAAATCGGATACGTTATCGATATCCACGCGGCCGATGACGGTGTGTCCGCGGCCGGTCGCCACTTCCTCCACCAAACGGCCCATACGGCCGTATCCGGAAAGCACTATGTTCATATCAGCTCATACTCCTTCAGGATGCCTTCGAGCTCGGTGCGGTGATTCTCCGCCAGATCATAGAGCGGCAGGCGCAGATGTCCGGAACCGATCAGGCCCATCATCTTGAGGGCGGCCTTCACAGGGATCGGGTTGACTTCGCAGAAGAGCGCGTTGATGAGCTTCAGATAATGCAGCTGCATCTGAGCGGCCTTCTCGTGCTCGCCGTTCAGATAGGCGTGCACCATCTCACTGCACTCCTTGGGCTGGATGTTCGCCCACACCGAGATGACGCCTTTGGCGCCGACGCTCATCATGGGAACGACGATATTGTCGTTGCCGGAGAACATCACGAAATCGTCGGACAGATATCCCGCGATCTTCATAATGTAATCGAAATTGCCGCTGGCTTCCTTGATGCCCTGGATCATTTCGTGCTTGGCCAGGCGCCCCACCACCGACGGACTGATGCTCGAACCCGTGCGGCTGGGGACGTTGTACAGGATCATGGGGATCTCGATCTCATCGGCCACGGTGGCAAAATGGCGGTACATGCCTTCCTCGTTGGCCTTGTTGTAGTACGGAGCGATGCACAGCAGGCCGTCGACGCCGGCAGCCGTGAAGCGGCGGCACTTTTCAAGCTGGGTCTGCGTGCTGTTGGACGAACCGGAGGCCAGCATCTTCACGCGCCCGTTGATCACTTTGCGGGCGAAATTGAAGATCTGGAAGTCCTCTTCATGGGTGGTGGTAGACGACTCACCGGTGGTACCCATCACCAGGATACCGTCGGTTCCGTTGGCGATCTGGAATTCGATCAGACGCTCCATGGCGTCGAAATCGATCGAGCCATCCTCTCGGAACGGTGTTACAAGAGCTACGATGGAACCGGATAACATGGCAGTCCTCCTTTTATTGGATCCTAGCGGATCGTTTATGTGCGGCGGTTCCTCCCCCTGCGAACGGAGAAGAAACGCCCGCGTTGAAATCAGTCAACAACCTTCGTCTTCATCTTACATCATCACGGCCAAAAAAGCAAGCGCGAGCGTAAAAACATGCCGGATGCGGCTTTTTGCACGGACTTTCGGGCATTTCCGGGCTCTTGCAGCCTGAAGGGCACCCGTGCCGGGCGCTTACTCCGCGCTCTCCTCGCCGGAGTTTTCCTCCGGAAGGAATTCCTGACGGTCGAGCCAGTCGAACACGGCCTGCTGCTCCAGCGTCAGGCCCTCATAGGCAATCCCGGAGAGCGTCTCCCTCATATGGGCTTCATCGCCCTGCATAAAGTAGACCAACGCCCGGAACAGCTCTTTGGAGGCGGACAGCTCCTGCTGATAGCTCTCCTCCGCAGACGTGGCTCCGGCTGTGACGGCGGCCAGTTCTCTCGTGAGCTCCGCGATGCGGGCCTCGTTCGTCTGTTCGACGAGCTCCAGACGCGAAAGACGCGCTTTGAAATCATCGCGCTCGGCTTCGGCCGCGAGCTGCTTCTCGGGACGCACCACGTACTGCAGAAGCGCCATTCCGAGGACGAGCCCGATCAGAAGAAGAAGTATCTGCACGATGATGGGATTCGCCCGCAGCACCGATCCCAGCGTTTTTTCCTGTTTGCGGAGGGCCCGCAGCGATTCCGGATCCATTTCCCCGTCGATGGGAGTGCGGTTGAGCTCCTCAAGTTCCTCCGCTTCGTCTTCTTCCCGGTGTTTCACCGTTCCGGAGGCTTCCTGCCGTTCCCGGGCAAGGATCTGTTTCAGGCGTCCGAGTTCGGCATCTTCGCGGTCGATCGCTTCGGCCTCTGCAAGCATCTCTTCGGCTTTATCCCACTCCTGCCGGCGCAGATACACGAGCGCCAGGAGCTCCCGGGCTTCCACCGGCTTGGCGCTCTCCCGCCCAGCCTTTTTCAGGTTCAGCAGCGCTGCGTCCTCCTGGTCGTCCTGCTTCATCAGGG
>JAEEGL016127864.1_pt1 | contig 15108 bp, 10 predicted proteins | sample 9134231 | NCBI WGS metagenome assembly JAEEGL01 (sample SAMN16246548, study PRJNA631951) | gut metagenome | biome: gut microbiome; feature: rumen; material: fiber-attached | host: Bos | place: Iran: Karaj | collected 2018-10 | reverse complement strand
TGGGAATCAAGCGGTCCCATATTGGGAATCAAGAGATAAGAACGGTTCAAAGTTCAGGGTGAAGGAAAGTTGATTGAAGTGTATAAAAAATTGCACACATAGATGGCTACGGGTTGTTTTCAGGGCAGGAAATACCCACATTGCATGTGTTGTGTGCAAAACAATGGAAATGCCACACAGCATTGTTTAAATAACTTTATATGTCAAAAATACACGCATTTTTTATTAAGTGTGCAAAAATGGGTGTTTTTTGTTGCACACTCAAAAAAATCTTGTGAATTTTCAGAAAAAAGTTATGGTTTCATGATGGCTATTTAAAAGAATAGCTGTAATTTTGCATTCGAAAAAGGGAAGACAACCATGATAGAACATTTCTTAAAAAAGACGACATTCAGCAGCATGGAGGACTTTGAGCAGAATCTTGAGCTCATCGTTCCCGAGCAATTCAACTTTGCCTACGATGTGATGGATCGTTGGGCAGAGGAAGAGCCAGAGAAACTTGCACTACTGTGGACAAATGATAAGGGCGAAGAACGTCGCTACTCGTTTGCTGACATGAAGCGAATGAGCGACAATATCGCGTCCTACTTTGTAGGTATCGGCATCAAGAAAGACGATATGGTGATGTGTATCCTCAAGCGACGCTACCAATTCTGGCCGCTCATCATTGCATTGCATAAGATTGGTGCGGTTGTCATCCCTGCTACCTATCTGCTGACTGATAAGGATATCGTCTATCGCTGTCACGAAGCCAACATCAAAACGATTGTGGCATGTGGCGATGATGAAATCATTGAACATATCAACGATGCTTATCCTAAGTGCCCTACCGTTGAGCAGCGCATCAGTATAGGCCCTATCGTACCGGAAGGATGGCTCGAACTCACTGAGGACGAAATCCAGAACGGGAACGGAGCAACTGACCCTGCGGTTGCAGAATTGCGCAGCATACACTACGGTGGAGCCGAGAACCACATGATCATGTACTTCACCAGCGGAACGAGCGGTGAGCCAAAGATGGTGATTCACGACTACAACTATGCATTGGGGCATCTCACGACTGCTGCTTTCTGGCACAACCTTACCCCTGAGAGCTTACATCTCACGGTATCTGACACTGGATGGGGTAAAGCTGTTTGGGGCAAACTCTACGGTCAATGGATTGTAGGTGCAGCCATATTTGTGTATGACCACGACATTTTCCGTCCTGCAGACGTACTGCGTAAGATGGAGCAATATCACATCACATCGTTCTGTGCTCCACCAACCATCTATCGCTATCTGGTGCGTGAAGACCTCAGCAAATACGACCTCAGCAGTTTGCGCTATGTTACCACAGCGGGCGAAGCGCTCAACCCTACCGTATCGGAGAAATTCTTCGATTTGACAGGTCTGCGCATCTACGAAGGATTCGGACAGACAGAAACCACTTGTCTACTTGGCACATTCAATTGGATGAAGGTGAAAGCAGGCAGCATGGGCAAGCCAAACCCTCAATACGATGTACACCTGATGATGGACAATCAGGATGTGGCAGACAATGAAGTGGGCGAGATTGTGGTACGCACAGCAGAAAGAACCCCTATCGGATTGTTCAACGGCTATTACTGCAACGCAGAACTGACCAACGAAGTGTGGCATGATGGCTACTATCACACAGGTGACCTCGCAACCCGCGATGCTGACGGCTACTTCTGGTATGTAGGTCGTCATGATGATGTCATCAAGAGTGCCGGCTATCGCATTGGTCCGTTCGAAGTGGAAAGTGCCCTGATGACTCACCCTTCTGTGCTTGAATGCGCTGTCACAGCTGTACCCGACCCTCAAAGAGGACAGGCGGTAAAGGCAACTGTCGTATTGGCAAAAGGCTGGGAACACATGAGGCATGTACGTAGTTTCCCACATGAACTGAAAGAACATGTAAAGCGTGTTACTGCTGCATACAAAGCTCCACGCATCATCGAATTCGTCGATGAACTGCCCAAGACCATCAGTGGAAAAATCAGACGTGTAGAGATTCGAAAGGAGAAATAATATCAGTCGCAGCCATCTGTTCACTTCAACAGAGAAGTTTTTGGTAGATTATTTGGCAGTTTCATTTTTTCTTGTTAACTTTGCGCCATTAACTAACAAAAGTTCTCTGACATGAAAAAATGGCTATTGGCATTCGCTGCATTCTCAAGCATTAGCATCATTGCCCAAGCATATGAGGGCGACAGCATCATCATGATGTCAACTTCGCAGATGGGAAGAATCTATAAGACATCTGCAGCAAGTAGAGTAAGCGTACACGACCCGTCGATTGTTGTCGATAGACAAACGGCAGGCGAAACTACCTATTATATTTTTGGTTCTCATCGTGCATGTGCCCGTTCGACCGACCTGAAGAACTGGTACGGTCAGTCGTGGACGTATGGAACGGTTCAGAATGGTAAGGTGACGTCAACAACCAATTTTGCCGGTGTATTCAAGACCAACCAGACAAAAGAAGTAACGATTCTCAAAGACGGCGTAGAGACAAAAGTACCGTTTGGTAACTTCGACAGCGAAACATGGCGCTACACAGCCAACAACGCTTCTTTGGGCGGCAACCAATGGGCACCTGACGTGATTTGGAACCCGACGATGCAGAAGTGGTGTATGTATATGAGTCTGAACGGCGACAACTGGCGCTCTGTGATTGCGTTACTCACTTCGGACAAGATTACAGGTCCATATGTCTATCAAGGTCCCGTGGTGTTCTCAGGATTCCAATGGACCGACCTTCCGAACCAAACCTACAAGCAGACTGATTTGGAACTGGTGCTGGGAACGCTCACCAGTCTGCCTTCGCGCTACAACCTAGGAGGCAACTGGGGACGACGCTGGCCAAACAACATCGACCCTTGTACCTTCTTCGACGAAGAGGGCGAACTGTGGATGGCATACGGTTCGTGGAGTGGCGGCATCTGGATGCTGAAGCTGGACAAGGAAACAGGATTGAGAGATTACACGACAACCTACGCAGGTACAAACAATAATTCCGACGGAGTGACAAGCGACCCTTATTTCGGAAAGAAGATTGCAGGCGGCTATTACGTATCGGGCGAAGGTCCTTATATCGAACATATCGGCAACTACTATTATCTGTTTGTGACTCATGGAGGACTGGAAGCTTCAAAAGGCTATGAGATGCACTATTATCGTTCGAAGCGACCTGATGGTCCGTATTCGGATGCAAGCGGAACCAGCGCAATATTCCCAAGCTACATGATGAACTACGGTCCGAGTGCAGGAACGACACGAGGAATGAAGATTCTGGGTTCGCACCAATGGGACACGATGAAATTTGCAGAAATGAGTCAGGGACACAACTCTGTGCTACTCGATGAAGACGGAAGAGCATACCTTATTTATCATACGCGATTCAACTCAGGAAACGAAGGATTCGAAGACCGTGTGCACCAAGTATTTCTCAACGAGAAAGGATGGCTTGTAGCGTCACCTTTCGAGTTCAACGGCTTGAAAGGAGTAAACTCCATGTACACTCAAGGAGATATAGACACTACCGAAATCTGTACGCAAGACGAGATAGCAGGTACTTATCAAGTGATGGCACACCCCTACAAGGTTGATTTTGCCAATAACGCTTACTCAAAACCACAAGAAGTATTGCTGAAAAAGAACGGTCTCGTTTCAGGCGGCTATGTTGGCACATGGCGTCGCAAGGCAGGCACTTCGTTCATCACCCTGAAAGTTCGTCCGAAAGGTGCAACAAGTGCTTCTATTACTGAGTATTACGGAGTGATACTTCCACAAGTATATAGTGGCACAAATGCCCCTTCGGTATGCTTCACAGCCATTTCCGCAGAGGGTGTAAGCCTTTGGGGCAGCAATATGGACGGCAACTATGCCGTTGATTACAACTACACCAATATCGTGAAAGAACACATGCCTGTTACTGCCTTGCAAATCATCAAAGCAGACGTAGATCTCAGCTTCAGCGGTGTGACTTACGGAGCAAGTGTCAGTTGGACATCCGACCATCCCGACCTCTTTTCTGACAAAGGAGAACTGATGGTGCCTTATGTTGCAACTGGTGATACAACGGTAGTCGTAAGCCTCACCTGCACCATTCAGAAGGACAATTACGCCTATGCTCAGAAACGACAGGTACGTATTCGCACCAACAAGACAGAACTGCCGACAAAAGCAGATGTGAACCAAGACGGAACCGTCGATACACAAGATGTACTCTGCATCTATCAATTCATCCAGGATGGTGAAGTACCTGGAGTGAAGGAAGGAGCATGCGACGTGAATAATGACGGCTTCGTTGATACGCAGGATGTGCTGACAATATATGAAAAGATGAAAGAGTAAATATATGCAAATACAATTTAAGATAGAATATTATACGCAATGGGGCGAATCGGTATGGGTCAGCCTGTCACAAGGCAATCAACCAGCCGTACGCATTCCACTCACGACCATCGACGGAAAGGATTGGACAGGAAGCATAGACCTACCTGATTCTGCAGACGGACTGATCACCTATCGCTATTATATAGAACGCGATGGACACGAAACACGTATTGAGGTAGCTACGATGCCTCATACCATCTTTCCACAGAAGGGCAAAACGGAGTATGTGCAGAATGACTGGTGGAGTGAGCCACTTCGTGTAGCCGGTGTGGCTGTTCCCGTATTCTCGCTACGGAGTGAGGAGAGTTGTGGAGTCGGTGACTTCGGTGACCTGAGGAAACTGGTAGAATGGGCAGAAATCACAGGTATGGGAGCCGTCCAGATTTTACCTATCAACGATACAACCATCTCACACACATGGACCGACTCCTATCCGTATAACATCATCTCTGTGTACGCTTTGCATCCAATGTACCTGAACCTTCAGAAACTGGGACCTCTGGCAGACCCCAAAGAAATGTTGAAGTTCGAGAAAGAGCGTAAACGGGTGAATGCCTTACATCAAATCGATTATGAGGCTGTGAACAACTTGAAACGTCACTACATGCGACAGAGATACGAACAGGACGGAGCCAGAGTGCTGCGGACCAATGGTTTCAAGGCGTTCTACAAGAAAAACGAAGAGTGGCTGCAACCTTATGCTGCCTTCTCATTTCTGCGTGACAAATATGCCACATCCGAATTCTCCAAGTGGCCGCAACAGAGTCGGTATGATGCTGAGGCAGTAGCGAAACTCATCAAGCAAGAGAAACACGAGATTTACTACCACTATTACATTCAGTATAACCTTCATTTTCAATTGCTGGAAGTTGGAAACTACGCACGCAAAAAAGGAATTATCCTCAAAGGCGACATCCCGATCGGAATCAGTACCAACAGTGTAGAAGCATGGGCAGAAGCACAATATTTCAACATGAGCGGACAGACAGGAGCGCCTCCTGATTCTTTCTCTGAAGACGGACAGAACTGGGGATTCCCTACTTACAACTGGGACGTGATGGCACGCGACGGCTATCGATGGTGGATTCACCGAATGAGAAAGATGGCCGAATACTTCTCTGCTTATCGTATTGACCACATTCTGGGATTCTGCCGCATCTGGGAAATACCCCAACCCTACAAGAGCGGGTTGATGGGACATTTCTCGCCTGCCCTACCGATGACCGTTGAGGAAATCGCCCGATATGGAGTTCCATTTGTTGAGGACATGTACCTTCAAGACGCTAAAGACCCCACACGCTATCATATCAAAATCGCAGCTAAGCAGGAAGAGGCTTATCAGCAGATGGACGAGTCCACTCGTCAAGCCTTCGACCACATGTACAATGAATTCTTCTATTGCCGACACAACCAGTTCTGGTATGAAGAAGCGATGAAGAAACTGCCTGCACTTACACGTTCGACACAGATGATTGCCTGTGGCGAGGATTTAGGTATGATTCCGGAATGTATGTCGTGGGTGATGCACAAGCTGGAAATACTGAGTCTCGAGATTCAAAGTATGCCAAAGGATATGGGACATGAGTTTGGCATATTGAACAACTACCCTACACTATCGGTATGCACCATTTCGTCACACGACACCCCGACCCTGCGCGGATGGTGGGAAGAAGACCCTCAGCGTTCACAGCGATACTACACCACAGTACTTGGCTTAGAGGGAACTGCACCTGAGAAAGCTCCAGGATGGCTATGCGAGCAGGTCATTCGCCAACACCTTGAGTGTCCATCTGCCCTGTGTATCATCGCCCTGCAAGACTGGCTGGCTATCGATGAGAAACTACGCTATCCCGACGCTGCTGCCGAACGTATTAACGTACCAGCCAACTCTCGACATTATTGGCGCTATCGGATGCACATCACGCTCGAAAGTTTACTCAAAAACACAACCTTCACGAATCATGTCAAAAGCATTATTGCTAATGCTCGATGTAAAAAATAGAACGAAATCCTAATATGAAAAGACAAATCCTATCCATTGCGGCATGCCTGCTGACAGCATCTATGGCATTCGCTCAATCTTCTGGGAATAAGAAAGGGGTACCCCTCGATCAGCTTCGCTATGCGGGTCCCTTCCCTGCTCAGAATCCTGTGATGATAGACCAGAAGGACGTGAAAGCCTCTGAGTTCGACGAGTCGAAACTGTTGGACATCTCCATCAAGCAATCGCTTTTGGAGAATGGTCAGAAACTCTCTACGCTGCTTCCTCAAGAGGAAGACGGAGGTACTATTGTCCTTCCCACTTACGATAAGAGTGAAGCCCTCCACCTCATAGGTTTCAACATAGAGAATAATCTGTACACAGGTGTCACCATCAGCGTCAAGGGCATTCGTAAGTATCAGTTGTTTGTGGATGGAAAGAAGCAGATGAGCGGTTATGTGCGCCTTGAGCCAACAACCCATCAAGTGGTCGTAAAGTATCTGTCACAACCCGAAAAGACCGACTCTGCTACCATCAGCGTAGAAGCAGATACAGAAGGCGCTATCAACATCTGCGATTATTCGTCACGTCACAAGTATAATTTCATGGATGTCATCACAGCCAGCACCTACACAGGAGCCTCACTCTCGCCAAACGGGAAATACATCCGCATCAGCTATCGAACTACAGCTAACGATGGGAAGACCAAGACTCACACCCTCATACGTGAAACAGCAACCGGTCGCCAGATAGCAGATTTAGGATATGCCGTCTATTGGATGCCGACTTCCAATCTGTATTACTATACTGAGGACGATCCTGGAGGTATGACTTTTTTCTGTGTAGATCCCGCTACGGGAGTCGAAACCACCTTAGCTGAAGGGGTGCCACGAGGTAGTTACTACATCGCTCCGACAGAAGACTACATCATTCTCTACAAAGAGAGCGAAGGACCCAAAGAGGACGAGGGTGTCTATCAGGTTCTGCAGCCGGAAGACCGTCAACCGGGTTGGCGCAATCGTACCAATCTACTACGGTACGACATCAAGACAGGAATGGTGCAACCCCTTACGTACGGTCATCACAACATCAACCTGTCAGGCATTTCAAACGACGGAAAAATCCTCCTATACGGGACAGAGGAATCACGCCTCACAGAACGCCCCACAACCATCAATTCGCTCTATCTGCTCAACATGGAGACGCTCGAGTCGAAGCCTGTCTTTGAAAACGACGGATTCACCTCTCGTGCCATCCTCTCGCCCGACGGTTCTATGATTGTAGTCTATGGCAATCCTGAAGCCTTTGGAGGAATCGGAAAGAACGTACCTGAAGGACGTACGCCCAGTATGACAGACACACAACTCTACCTCATCGATGTCAACAAGAACGATATGAGCACCAGCAACCTGCGCTGTGTGACGAAAGACTTCAACCCGTCTGTCAGTCGTGCATCATGGAGTCAATACGACGGTATGATCTATTTCATAGCCGAGGATCGTGACTCTGTCAACATGTTCCAGTTGAATCCCAAGACAGGACGCATCAAGGAGATAGCATGTAGTGAGGAAGTTATCAGTTCGTTCGACTGCGCTTCGACCTCTCCGCTGATGGCCTACTACGGAGTCAGCGCTTCGAACAGCAATCGCGTGCATCTGTTCAACACCAAAACCATGAAGTCAACCCTCTGCGATGACCTCAGCAAAGAGAATCTGAAACACTCCACGTTGGGTGAGTGTAATGCCTGGACATTCAAGAACCGTCGAGGCGAAGACATCTGTGCGCGCTACTACCTTCCTGCCGATTTCGACGCATCCAAGCAATATCCGATGATTGTGAACTATTACGGAGGTTGCTCACCTACCTCTCGCAACTTCGAGAGTCGCTATCCTCATCATGCCTACGCTTCGTTGGGATATGTGGTGCTCGTCATCAATCCGTCTGGCGCAACAGGATTCGGACAGGAGTTCTCCTCACGTCATGTCAACACAGCCGGAGAAGGGGTGGCAGAAGACATCATCGACGGCACCCTTCAGTTCTGTCGCGAACATTTGTATGTCAACTCAAAGAAAATCGGATGTATCGGAGCCAGCTATGGAGGATTCATGACACAATACCTACAGACCGTCACCGACATCTTCGCAGCAGCCATCTCCCACGCAGGCATCAGCGACCACACCAGCTATTGGGGTGAAGGCTACTGGGGCTACAGCTATAGCGAGGTCAGCATGGCAAACAGCTATCCTTGGACGGATAAGCACCTCTATGTGGACCAAAGCCCGCTCTTCAATGCCGACAAAATCCACACCCCTATCCTCTTCCTACATGGCGATGCCGACACCAACGTGCCAGTCGGTGAGAGCATCCAGATGTTCACAGCCCTGAAACTCTTGGGACGCGAAACGGCTATGGTGTTGGTAAAAGGACAAAACCACCATATCCTCGACTTCCAGAAACGCATCAAATGGCAGAACACCATCTTTGCCTGGTTTGCCAAATATCTGCAGGACGACCCCACTTGGTGGAACGATATCTATTCAGAAAAAGACCTATAATATGAATTTTCTCGCCATCGACCTCGGAGCCACAAGCGGACGCACCATTCTTGGCTCCATCACATCAGGGAAGCTCTGTCAGCGCGAACTGACCCGATTCCCCAACCGCATCATCCAAACGGGCGGTCACTTCTTCTGGGACATCTATGCCCTCTACGAGGAAATCATTCAGGCACTCCGACAGGTAGCCAGCGAAGGCATCGAACTGACAAGTATTGGCATCGACACTTGGGGAGTCGATTTTGTCTGTATTGGCAAGGATGGCGGCTTGCTGCGCAATCCCTACTGCTATCGCGACCCGCACACAGAAGGAGCGATGGAGGAATACTTCAAGCGTGTACCAAGAGAACGAGTGTACGAGAAGACAGGCATACAGTTTATGCCTTTCAATACGCTGTTCCAGCTCGACACGATGCGTCGTAATGCCGATGCAGCACTCGAAGCAGCCGACAAGATTCTGTTCATCCCCGATGCCCTGATGTATATGCTCACAGGCGAAGCCGTTTGTGAGTACACCATACTCAGTACCAGTCAGCTGCTCGATCCTCGCACACGGCGTATCGACCCAGAACTGATTGCGTCGATCGGACTCAAAGAAAGTCAATTCGGACGATATGTCAACCCCTGCGACGTTGTGGGAACACTCACCCCAGAGGTTCAGCAAATGACAGGACTGGGACCCGTACGAGTTGTAGCTGTAGCCGGACACGACACAGGGGCAGCAGTAGCAGCCGTACCAGCCAGCGATGAGCAGTTTGCTTACCTCAGCTGCGGCACCTGGAGCCTGCTGGGAATCGAGACCCAACACCCCATCATCAACAGCAAGAGCTACCAGTACAACTTCACCAACGAAGGAGGCATCGAGGGCACAACCCGATTTCTCAAGAACATCTGCGGCATGTGGTTGCTCGAGCGTTGTCGCAAAGAGTGGACAGATGCCCCTACCGACATCAATCAATTGAATGCAGAGGCGATGACTGCAGAACCGCTACGAAGCATCATCAATCCCGACGACCCACGATTTGCGAACCCCGTCAGCATGGTAGAAGCCATCAAGGACGCATGTCGCGAAACCCATCAGCCCATACCTGAGACATACCAGCAACAGGCACGATGCATCTTTGAGAGTCTGGCACTACGCTATCGGCAAGTGTTGGAATACCTGAAGGAGTTAGCCCCGTTCCCCATCAAACGGCTGCACGTCATTGGTGGAGGCTCACGCAACGAGTACCTCATGCAGATGACAGCTGACAACATCGGAATGCCAGTCATCACAGGACCTGTTGAAGGAACCGCAATCGGTAACATCATGCTGCAGGCAAAAGCAGCAGGACTAGTCAGCGACATCTACGACATGCGCCGAACGATTGCCAACAGCATTGAGATGAAGACATTTATGCCTCTGGAGAGGTAAGAGCTAAGAGCTGTAGAACTGTAGAGCTGTAGAAACGAAAACGAAAAGCAATAATAATCAAATCATAAAAAATGTATATGACAAGCGAACAAATTACCAAAGCCTACGAACTAGCGAAAGCACGCTATGCGGATATAGGCATCGACACAGAGAACGTATTAAAGCAACTACAGGACTTCCACCTCAGCATGCACTGCTGGCAGGCAGACGACGTTGCAGGTTTCGAAGTACAGGCAGGAGCACTCTCAGGAGGTATTCAGAGCACAGGCAACTATCCTGGCAAGGCTCGCAACATCGGCGAACTACGAGCTGATATTCTGAAAGCCAAGAGTCTCATTCCTGGCAACCACCGTCTGAACCTCCACGAAATCTACGGAGACTTCAAGGGAAAGGTTGTTGACCGTGATGAGGTGACGGTTGAATACTTCCAGAGTTGGATTGAATGGGCGAAGGAACACAATACCCTGCTCGATTTCAACTCCACCAGTTTCTCACATCCCAAGAGCGGCAATCTCAGTCTCTCTAATCCCGACAATAGCATCCGCAACTTCTGGATTGAGCATACCCGTCGTTGTCGTGACATCGCTAATGCGATTGGTGAGGCACAGGGCGACCCCTGCATCATGAACCTTTGGGTACACGACGGTTGCAAGGACCAAAGTGTCAACCACTTCCTGTATCGGCATTATCTGAAAGACTCGCTCGACCAGATATTCGCCAAACCTCAACCCATGATGAAGGACTGTATAGAAGGTAAGGTGTTCGGCATCGGACTGGAGAGTTTCACCGTCGGCAGCCACGACTTCTATACCGCCTATGCTTCGAAGAACAACATTATACTCACCATTGATACAGGCCACTATCACCCGACAGAAAGCCCTGCCGACAAAGTGAGTGCCGTTCTGCAGTTCGTTCCTGAGTTGATGCTACATGTCAGTCGTCCCGTACGTTGGGATTCCGATCATGTCACCATCATGGACGACCCCACTCAGGAACTCTTCTCCGAAATCGTTCGCGCCAATGCGATGGATCGCGTACACTACGGACTCGACTTCTTCGATGGAAGCATCAACCGCATCGGAGCTTATGTGATTGGTTCACGAGCTGCCCAGAAGTGTATGCTTCGTGCCCTGCTCGAACCGACAGCCCTCCTCAGCCGTTATGAGTTGGAAGGTAAAGGCTTCCAGACGCTCGGTCTGCTCGAAGAGGCAAAAGCCCTCCCATGGAATGCAGTCTATGATGAGTTCTGCCTACGTAACGATGTGCCAGTAGGACAGGATTTCATACCAGCTATCGAACAATACGAGAAAGAAATCACAAGCAAGCGATAACTATGGGAAAAAGCAATAGCAGCCTGAAGAGCACCATTGCGGTTTCGCTCACCAACTACCTCGATGCAGGCGCCATCGTGGCAGGTGCCAGCGGTCTCACCCTCTGGCAAAACTATTTAGGTCTCTCCGAAGTTCATTTGGGTTGGCTCAACTTCATCAGCGCCAACTGTCTGGGTGCAGCTATAGGTGCCATCATCGGTGGTTTTCTTGCCGATAAGTACGGACGTAAGTTCATCTACACCTACAACCTGCTTGTCTATATGGCAGGTGTGCTGTTGGTCATGTGTTCTGTCAACTTCCCCATGTTGTTGGCAGGTTTCCTTGTGACAGGCATCTCTGTAGGTATCGGAGTACCTGCTTCGTGGACTTATATCTCCGAGAGTTCCGAAATCCATAATCGTGGACGTAACATCTGCATCTCACAGATGTCATGGGGATTCGGTCCTATGATCATCCTCCTACTAGGAATGTTCTTTGCCCCTGGAGGCTATCTGTTCAGTTGGGTAGAAGCCATTGGGCACGCCATCGGTGGAGCCGATCTCGATGGAGCCGCACTCAATGTGTTCAGTTCGCGAGTTGTATTCTGCTCACTCTTCATCGTAGCCTTCATTGCATGGAACCTTCAGCGCCGTCTCGATGAGTCGGGCGAATGGAAAGCCAGTCGTGAGACAGCCAAAGCAAAGGGCGAGAACACGGGATTGCTTCATGCCTTTGCTGTGTTGTTCTCCAACCGCATCGCAGTCAAGACGGTTTGCTTCCTTGCCACCATCTACCTCACCTGGAACCTCGTAGCGTCGGTTATGGGCTTCTTCCAACCACATATCTACGAGACAGCAGGCGGACTATCAAACGAATATGCCAACATGCTCAGTTGTGTGGGATGGGTCATCGTGGTAGCCATCACTTTCGGACTTTCGTTCCTCATCGACAAGTACTCCCACAAGCTGTTCTATATTCTTGGCTTGCTGGCAGCCCTTGCTACTTGGGTAGTTATCATTGCAGGCGTGAACGGAATGGGTAGCCTTTGGGCATTCTCCATCCTTTGGGGCATCAACGGCGGTATATCTGTCCAAATATTCTACGCCCTTTGGGGGTCAGAACTCTTCCCTGCCAAGTTCCGTGCAGGTGCTCAGGGACTTATGTTCTTCATCGTTCGAGGCCTCTCAGCCGTATGGGGACTGGTCTTCACCTATATCTATGGAGAACAAGGCGAAGGCTTCACCATTGCAGCTTGGTGTATGATTGCCCTTCTGCTGATATCCCTCGTCGTAGGTGTTATCGGATGCCCGAACACACGAGGCAAATCACTTGAGCAAATCACTCGTGAACGTTATGGGGAGGATTAATAATGGTTAATGGTTATTGGTTAATGGTTAAAGGTTATTGATTTATGAAGAAAAGTATACTGGACGGCCGTCCCGGATTAGCCGCAGTCATCGATGATGTCGCAGAAGTCACTGGCTACCTGTGGCAGAAAGGCTGGGCAGAACGAAACGGCGGAAACATCACCGTCAACATCACCGAGTTTGTCGATGAAGAGATAGCAGCTCTGCCTGCCATCTCACCCATACAGCCCATAGGAAAGGTTCTGCCCTACCTTCGTGGCAAGTATTTCTATGCGAAAGGTACAGGTAAGCGTATGCGCGACCTCGCACGCTGGCCCATGCAGAACGGAGCAGTCATCCGCATCTGCGACGATTGCGCTTCCTACGAAATCATTGCCGACGAACCCGTTATGCCCACCAGCGAACTGCCAAGCCATCTGGCTCTGCAGAACTACCTCTTGGAGACAGGCACCGACTACAAAGCCACTCTCCACACCCATCCTATCGAACTGGTCGCCATGAGCCACATCAAGCGGTTCCTGCAGCCAGGCGAGATGACCCACGTGCTCTGGTCCATGATTCCTGAGACCCTTGCCTTTGCCCCACTCGGCATCGGCATCGTCCCCTACACCCTTCCTGGCTCTGTTGAACTGGCAGATGCCACACTCGAGCAAATCAAGGATCACGATGTGGTGATGTGGGAGAAACACGGAACGGTAGCAGTAGGACTCGACATCATGGACGCCTTCGACCAGACCGATGTACTTTGCAAGGCAGCTCAGATCTACATGTGTGCAAAATCCATGGGATCAGAACCCGAAGGCATGACCGATGAAGCGATGCAGGAAGTGCAGCAAGTGTTCAACCTGCCCAAAAATAGAGCTAAGAGCTGTAGAGCTAAGAGCTAAGAGCTGTAGAGCTTACCCTATTCATAGATTGTAGCATCCTCGATACCCGCCTCAGCGAAAGCCTCGCGACGCTCCAAACAAGTGGCGCACTTACCACAATGGTGCTCACCGCCCTTGTAACAGCTCCAAGTCTTACTGTAATCAATGCCCAAAGCCTTACCCCTTCGGGCTATGTCTGCTTTGGTCATGAACGTATAGGGCGAGCGTAGATGAACCTTCACATAAGTGCCAGCCACAGCAGCCTGGTCAAAAGCCTCCACAAACTCCGGACGGCAGTCGGGATAGATGGTATGGTCGCCTCCGTGATTGGCCATCATCACATACTTCAAGCCATTCGACTCAGCAACACCAACAGCAATAGAGAGCATAATGCCGTTGCGGAAAGGCACCACAGTTGACTTCATATTCTCATCGGCATACTGACCCTCAGGAATATCGTCACCACCCTCCAACAGCGAACTGACGAAATACTTCGTCATAAAGTCAAGGGGGATGGTCACATGTTTGATGCCAAGTTTCTCGCAATGCAGCCGTGCAAACGGAATCTCACGCGCATTATGTTTCGAGCCATAGTCGAACGAGATAGCCAGTGCTATTCGCTCCTGCTCATCATACAACAGGGTGACAGAGTCAACACCACCACTTAATATCAGTACAGAATCTTTTTCCATCGCTATGCCATTTTTACAGAAACTCGGAACATCCAAGTCCTAAATCATTTGCAAAAATACAACAATTCTACAGAACCACAAAACAATCTTTCATAAAAACTGAGAAAAAAGCGTTGATTAGAGCTAAGAGCTGTAGAGCTGTAGGAAATCTAAACTTGAATCATGAATATTGAATCATGATTTCAGTTATTGAACATTAATCACCGTTAATTGAACCATTAATTACTCTTTTAATTGCGAAAGCATGCTAAAAACGCGAAATACGCGAAAACTTGTTCTTACTGATGACAATCATGGATGATTGCTTTGTTGATGAACAAAGGGACACTTTAGCAAATTTTTTTTGAACACGGATTGCTCGGATTGAACGGATATATTGATGACAATCTTTTGCAAGATTGCTTTGCTTAGCAAAGGTTTTGTTTTTCTAAAGTGCTTCTGAAAGCTAGTTTCAAGACACTTAAGCAAAATAAAACTTATCATCAATACTAAAACATCTGTGTGAATCCGTAAGATCCG
>JAEEGL016036199.1_pt1 | contig 15108 bp, 16 predicted proteins | sample 9134231 | NCBI WGS metagenome assembly JAEEGL01 (sample SAMN16246548, study PRJNA631951) | gut metagenome | biome: gut microbiome; feature: rumen; material: fiber-attached | host: Bos | place: Iran: Karaj | collected 2018-10 | reverse complement strand
TCTCCCATTGATGATTGCCTTGCGGCGCACCCAAGAGGGCCCGACCCGCCGGTTTCACTCCGTGAAACCGAGTCCTCATTGCCCGCCAGCCGCGTAGGCGAAAAAAACGATCGACTTGGTCGATATACTATCCGCAAGCGTTAGCGCGCAAAAAGGATGAAAGGACAAAGTCCTTTCTCGGCGCGCGCACCTTCGACGCGCGCTCTTTGTGTCCCCGGGCACCGCCCGGTCTCCGCGGACCCCGCGGCGCGCACACCTTCGTCGCGCGCTCTTTATGTCTCCCCGGGCACTGCCCGGCGCAACGCCTCTTCCGCGCCGGCGGCGCACGTCCTGATCTCATGCATGCCCACGCGGCCCAGCAGCTCGAGCGTCGGGGACTTCACCCCGCACCCGCATTCCTCCCCCGGGTGAAGGATCCCGAGGTCGTCGGTCAGGATCGACAAAAGCGGCGTCGCCCAAATCATCGGGCTGATGAGGTTGACGAGCCCCGGCTGCCCCGGCGGGAGCGGTTCGAGGGTGTTGACGTCCCGGATCAGGACGCGGGAATAGACGGGGACGTGGAAGCGGTGATTCCGGCAGTCGCAGTAGAGGATCGGATGCTCCGCCGCGCCGTAGCTCTCCGCGATCGCCTCCTCCGGGATGCCGAGGACGCGGGCGGCGAGGGCGTACAGGGCCGTCTTGTCCACCGCCTCGCGCCAGAACTGCTTCCAGCCGCCGCCGAGCATGATCGTCGAGCCCGCGGGAAGCGTCAGGCGGATGCCGCGCTCGTCCATCCGGCGAAGCGTGAAATAGGTATAGGCGGGGAAGCCGATGAAGCGGGTGGGGAAGGGCGAGGCGGCATGCTTCACGATGGCGCGGATCACCCGGTCGAGGTCGGGGACGTACTGCCCGTTCTCCCAGCGGAGGGCGAAGGTGCGGGAGAGCGCGGGCGCGAGGAAGGTATAGCCGTAGGCGGTCTTGGCGGCGGCCATGGCGTTCTCCCGCCGGGGCATATAGCCGAAGACGATGTAATGGCAGGGCTTCGGACTGACGAGGGCGCGCGGGGCGGCGACTTTCAGGACCATCGAGAGTCCGGCGAAGCACGCGCCCCAGTCGAGGCCGATCTCGCTCGCGCGGCCCCCGGTGCCGGAAGACGTGGCGCGGATGGGCGTGCGGGTGGGCGGCATGGACCGGAGACGATGGGTTTTGAGGAACGCCGTGGGGATCGGGGGGATCCGGGCGAGATCGTCGACGGTATGCAGGTCATCGGGGGAGAAGCCGGCGGCGTCGAGGATCGCGCGGTAGGGCGGGCAGTGTGCGGCGTGGTAGGCGGCGCATTCCCGCGCGGCGTCGGTGAAGAGGGCATCGGTGGCGGCGGTATCATAGGGATCGGGCCAATGAAACAGGCGGGAACGAAAGGACATGGCGGCACCTGATTTCTTTTTTTCTTTTCTCGTTTCTATCGCTGGCGCGCTGACGCTTGCGCCGGGCAGTGCCCGGGGACAAATGGCGGGCTCCCCGCTCATTTTAACACATATTTGTGCAGATTACAACCCCTTTCCCCATACGGCGGCCACTACCTTTTCGAGGATATGGCGGCGGTGCCGGTAAATGCTGCTCTTGGCGAGTCCGCAGTCCTCGCAGAGCTCCGCAATGTCGGGTTTTTCGGCGAAGAAGAGCTCGTCGGCGACCCGTCTTTCGGTCGGGCTGAGCATCGAAAGCGCCCGCTGAACCGCCGTCACGCTGTTTTGCACGTTTTTCTGCTTGCCGTTCAGTGCCCGGCGCACCCGGTCGGAGATCGGCGCGTCGGCGAGGGAATCGTAATAGGCCAGCGCGCTCTCCATGTACGGCAGCTCCCGCAGGAGCTTCTCCGCGCGCTTGAGATCATTGGCGGTGATCATCGGAGCCTCCTGCCGCCCGGTGGGTTCGGCGCCTGGGAATGCGGCTCAGATCCGGTGTCTCGTACGGATCGGCGCGGCATACGGTCAGAGCGGCGCGGACGCACGCACAGCACAGGGTCCGCCCAAGCAGCGTGTAGACGGTGTCGCCGTCGTACAGCCATTCGCCGCATTCCGCGCAAAGGGTCAGGGGTTTTCTTGTCAGCATCGGTGAACCTCCTCGGTACAATCATTAACACTATTATACCATAAGCAGAAATATTTGTCAAGCCCCCCCTCGGGAGGGTGACGGACAGAGGGTCGGGGATGCGTCCGGATGCCGAAGCGGGGGGCGAATTTCGGGCGTAGATTGGTACAATTCGATATTGCAGAGCGGCGGGGATTGTGCTACAATAAGGCGAGCGCGGAGACCGCGCGGAAACGGAGGAGAACCCATGGGGATGATCTGCAATCTGCATGCGCACACGGTCCGCTGCCATCACGCCAGCGGGACGGAGCGGGAATACATCGAGCACGCCGTCGCGGCGGGGATGAAAGTCTACGGCTTCGCGGACCACGCGCCGTATCCGTTTCCGGACGGGTACTATTCGGGCTTCCGGATGCGCCGCGAGCGTCAGGCGGACTATGTGGAGACGCTGCTCGCGCTGCGGGAGGAATACCGCGGGGTGATCGACGTGAAGATCGGCTACGAGGCGGAATACTACCCGAAGTTTTTCCGGGAGTTCCTCGCGATGGCGACGCAGTATCCGGTGGACTATCTGATCCTCGGCCAGCACTTCCTCGAAAACGAGATGGAGGGGAAGTATTCGGGCATTTCCTCAGACGACGAGGGATATCTCGCGGAGTATGTCGACCAGGTGATCGAGGGGATCGGGACGGGGGTATTCACGTACGTGGCGCACCCGGATCTGATGAACTACACGGGGCCGGGGGAGATCTATGACAAGCATTACGCGCGTTTGATCGGCGCGGCGAAGGCGGCGGGGATCCCGCTGGAGATCAATCTGCTCGGGATCCGGGATCACCGGGCGTATCCGCACGAGCGGTTCTTTGCGCTCTGCGGGGAGATGGGAGCGGAGGTCTGCATCGGGTGTGACGCGCACCAGGCGGAGGTGGCGGTGGACCCGGCGTCATACGAGGCGGCGATGGAGATGGCGGGGAAGCTGGGGCTTTGCGTCAATCAAAGCCCGGAACTTGTTCCGGTGCGCGTACCGGGTTGAGCGCCGCGGGGGGCCTGCGGGCAAAAGGCGTTTATGCAGCTTGCGGATGAAGTGAATCCGCACCATCCGTCCGCGTAGGCGATCCCTGAAAGCCCCGAAGGGCTTTCTACCTCTCTCCTGCACGGAAGGTGCGGAAACATGGCATCCGCAAGCGTCAGCGCGCAATCAGAAGAAAAAAACAGAAAACAAATAAGAAATCAGGTATTTCCGCATGTCCTTTGTGAATCAAAGCCCGGCGCAGCCAAGCGCACCGCAGCCCGGCAAAATACAGAGCGCGGCACAACCTGCTCGTGCAGCCCAGCCCGAACATGCCCCTGCGGGCTCGCCCGGTGAGCCCGCCTCCTGTCCCCGGGCACTGCCCGGCCGCGGCGCGCTCTGCGTCCTCGCTGCTGCCCTCCTCTTTTCCCTCGGCGGGATGCTCGTCAAGCTCGTCCCGTGGCATCCGATGGCCATCGGCGCGGCGCGGTCCGTGCTGGCCGGCGCGATCCTGCTCTCCTACATGAAGCTGCGCCGCCACCGCCTCGTCGTGAACCGGGCCGTGCTGCTCGGCGGCTTCGCGATGGGCGCGACGTCCACGTTGTACGTCCTCGCGACGAAGATGACCACGGCCGCCGACGCGATCCTTCTCCAGTACACCGCGCCGGTATGGATCATCCTGTTGATGGCCGTCCTCTTCCGGGTCCGCCCGACGAAGATCGACCTCGCGGCGACGGCGGTGCTCCTCTGCGGGGCCGTCCTCTTCTTCCTCGACTCGCTCGGGGGCGGGGCGCTCGTCGGCAATATCCTCGCCGTGCTGTCCGGCGTCACGTGGGCTGGCGTCTTCATGATGAAGCAGTGGGAAGGGTCGGACAACCTCTCCTCGGTGTTCTTCGGCTGCGTCTTCGGGGCCGTCGTGGGGATGCCGTGGCTCCTCTCCCCGGCGGTGACATGGAGCGGCCCGGCGGTGCTCGGCGTCCTCGCGATCGGATTCGTGCAGTTCGGCGCGGCGTACGTCTTCATGGCGGAGGGCCTCGTCTCGACCCCGCCGCTCACGGCTTCGCTGCTCTCGATGATCGAGCCGATCCTCAACCCCATCTGGGTCGCCCTGATCGTCCATGAGCGGATCGGGCCTCTTTCCCTCGTCGGCGCGGTGATCGTCATCGTCGGCGCGATCGGGTACAACCTCCTGAAGGCGCGGGAAGGGCAGAGGGCGGAGTGACGCGCGTTGATGCATCCATGGTGTCATTCCGAGGAAGGGCATCAAGGCCCTGACGTGGGAATCCGTACTCTTCTGCGAAATGAGCAGCCGTTCTCCATGGCCCCTCGTGCGGGGGAACGGATTGCCACGGGCTTCGCCCTCGGGTGACGCGCGTTGCTATGGCCAGCGGATGTTCAGGATCCCTGCCGCGAATTAAAACAAAAGAGTAAATAGAGAGTATAAAGAATAGATATATATTATATCTTGTATCTCATTTATTTGTGACAGATCGTTTCTTTGGGGAGAGCGAAAAAAAGAGAGAGAACGCCCCCCGGCTGCGGGAGGAGAGAAAGAGTGGGACATGGCTTTCAGCAAAACAAAGACCCTTGACCTCACGCGCGGGCCGATCCTGCCGCTGATGCTGCGCTTCTGCCTGCCGATCCTCTGCGGGAACGTCATGCAGCAGTTTTACAACATGGCGGACGCGGCGGTGGTGGGGAAGCTCGTCGGGACGGGGGCGCTGGCTGCGGTCGGCGCGACGGGATCGATCACGTTCCTCGTCATCGGCTTCGTGAACGGCATCTGCGCAGGCTTCTGCATCCCGGCGGCGCAGGCGTTCGGCGCGCGTCATCCGGCGGCTCTGCGCCGCTGTGTCGCGAACATCGTCCTGCTCGGCGCGGGGGCGGCTGCGATCCTGACGGCGGCGACGTCGCTCTTGCTGGGGCGGATCCTCACGGCGATGGATTTCCCGCCGGACATTTACGCCGATTCGTTCCGCTATCTGCGCGTCATTTTCGCCGGGATCCCCGCGACGGTGGCGTACGACACGCAGGCGGGACTGATGCGCGCGATGGGGAACAGCCGCACGCCCCTCTATATCCTGATGGGTTCGAGCTGCCTCAACATCGCGCTCGATCTGGTCCTCGTCGGCGGGTTCGGGCTGGGCGTCGGCGGCGCGGCAACGGCGACCATTGTGTCCCAGATCGTGTCGGCCGCGGTGTGCTTCCTCTACATCCGGAAGAACTATCCCGATCTGAAGCCGGTGGGGGAGGAGAGGCGCTTCAATCCCCGGATCGCGGGGCGGCTGATCCTCTCGGGGCTGCCGATGGCCTTGCAGTATTCGATCACGGCGATCGGGTCGGTGCTCATCCAGGCCGCGGTGAACGGGCTCGGATCAATCGTGATCGCGTCGGTGACGGCGGCGAACAAGATCCAGTCCTTCGTGCATCTGCCGTTCGGCACGCTGGGGGTCACTGTCTCCACCTTCATCGGGCAGAACATGGGCGCGGGGCGGTACGACCGGGTGAAGGGCGGCTTCCGCGGGGCGATGGCGGCGGCGTGCGTGTACAGCGTCGCGATGGGGGTCTTCATGTATTTCGGGGGGACGTATCTCTCGCTGATCTTCCTCGACGGGGCGGATCCGCAGCTCGGGGAGATCCTCGGGGTAATCCGGCATTTTCTCCGGATCAACTGCGTCTTTTACGTCCCGCTCGGCGTGCTGATCGTATGCCGTTTTGCCCTGCAGGGGATGGAATACGGGATCACGGCGATGTTCGCGGGGGCGTTCGAGATGGTGGCGCGGGGGATCGTGGCGCTCGTATTTGCGAAATCGTTCGGGTTCGAGGCGATCTGCTATGCCAATCCGGCGGCGTGGGTGGCGGCGTGCGTGCTGCTCGTCCCGGCCTGCGCGGTGATGTTCCCGAAGGCGAAGGCGAAAGCGGCAGCGGCGGCCCGGGAGGCGGGAGCCGGGGAAGCCGGAGAAACAGGAGGTTGAGATGGAAGTGCTATCGGAAAACGGGCCGCGGCCCGTGCGGATCACCATGACGGTGCGGCAGTCGCTGGTCACGCCGCTGTTCGGGTTCGGCCCGGGGCGCGCGCCCTCGCTGTTCGGTCCGTCCGGTGCGGGAGGCGGAGCCCGGGATGCCTGGGAGGCGTACCGGTACGTGGAGGAGAAGACCGATCCCGCCGGGGAGGAGCAGGAGCAGGCGATCACGCCGGAGCAGTATCCGGAGGCGCTCGAATACGCGATCGAGGACATGATCGACCGGGATTCGGACGGTTACGGCTTCCCGCCGGAGGAGGACGATCCGGATGACCCGGGAGATCCGGGGGACCCGGACGGGGGAGAGGATCCGGCCGATCTGCCGAAGACGCTGGACGAGCTGCTCGAGCGGATCGGGGAGCTTCTCCGTCGGGACGGAGAGGGCGGCGATCCCGCGTACGACGACGACGATCTGATCGCGCGGCTGACGGGGGAGATGGAGAAGCGGGTGCTGGCGGACGGGTCGCTGGAGATCACGGTCTCCTATGACGAGATGCTGCCGATGGAGGGGGTGCGGACGGTGATCTCGTTCAATTCGCACCGTCCGGACGTGGTGAGCATTTCGCGCTTCGGGCCGATCTCGTCGATGATCGTATGCGAGCCGGGAGTGCGGCATGTGACGGCGTATCGGACGCCCTACGCGGCATTCGAGCTGGCGGTAGTGGGGCGTCGGTGCTCGACGGGGGTGACGTACCTGCACGGGGGGGTCCTCGAGGTGGAGTATTTCGTCGAGCTGCGCGGGACGGACATGCAGTACACGAAGATGAAGATTGAGATAGAGCCTCTCTCTTGAAAGGCATCAATACAGAAAGTGCGTACCTGAACAAGGTACGCCTTTTCTTTTGCTGGCGGATGTAGTGAATCCGCACCATCCGTGCGGGGAGAAGAGGAAGAAAGCCCTTCGGGGCTTTCAGGGATCGCCAGCCGCGCAGGCGAAAAGAACAATCGGCTCAGCCGATATACAATCCGCAAGCGTCAGCGCGCAAAAAGGATGAAAGGACAAAGTCCTTTCTCCGCGCGCACCTTCGACGCGCGCTCTTCCTGTCTCCGGGCACCGCCCGGCGCAAGCGCAGCCGCGCAGACAGAAGAGCATAACAATAGCGCGCGTCACAGGGAAAAGACGCGCGCTCTCTGCTATTCAGTTCAGTCTCCCGATTTTCCGATACCGCTCGTACCGCGTCGCGAGAAGACGCGAAATGTGCACCTTGTCGATCTCTTTCAGCGATGCCGCCAGCCTCTTCTTGAGCTCCTTCGCGATCTCCTCGGGCGTTCTGTCCCCTTCCGGGAGGATCTCGTCCGCGATCCCGAGCCGATAGAGATCCGCAGACGTCAGACCCAGCACCTCGGCAGCGTCCGGCGCGCGGTTCGCATCCTTCCAGAGGATCGTCGCGCAGCCCTCCGGCGAGACCACCGAATAGACCGCGTTCTCAAACATGATCATTCTGTCCGAGACAGACAGCGCGAGCGCGCCGCCCGATCCGCCCTCGCCCGTCACCACCGTGAGGATCGGGACCTCGAGCGCGGCCATTTCCCACAGATTCTGCGCGATGGCCTGCCCCTGCCCGCGCTCCTCGGCGGTGATGCCGCAGTACGCGCCGGGGGACCCGACGAAGCAGATCACCGGCCTGCCGAACTTCTCTGCCTGCTTCATCAGACGCAGCGCCTTCCGGTAGCCTTCGGGGGACGGACAGCCGAAATTGCGCTTCATGCGCTCCTCCAGCGATTCGCCGCGGTGCATCGCGATGACGGTCACCGGACGTTTGTCCAGATAACCCACGCCGCCCACGATCGCCCCGTCGTCGCCGAAGGAACGGTCGCCGTGCAGCTCGATGAAATCGTCGATGATCTCCTTGATGTAAAAGCTGCCCATCGCGCGGTCGGACGCACGGGCCGCGAGGACCTTGTCGTATGCGCTCATGCTTACCTCCCGCTCTTTCCGCCGCTGCGGCGATCCGCCGGCCGTTCGCGCGCCGTGTTCAGGTCAATGAGGGTCGAGACCGTTTCCTTCATCTTCTTGCGCCCGATGATCATGTCCGCAAAGCCGTGCTCCAGCTGGAACTCCGCCCGCTGAAAACCTTCGGGCAGGGTCTGGCCCGTCGTCTGCTCGATGACGCGCTGGCCCGCGAAGCCGATGAGGGCCCCGGGTTCCGCCGCGATGACGTCGCCCTCCATCGCGAAGCTCGCCGTCACGCCGCCCGTCGTCGGATCGGTCAGGATGACCATGTAGAAGAGCCCGGCGTTGCTGTGCCAGCGGCATGCCGCGCTGATCTTCGCCATCTGCATCAGGGAGAGCACGCCCTCCTGCATCCGCGCGCCGCCGGAGCATGTAAAGCCGATGACGGGAAGGTCGTTCTCCGTCGCATATTCAAAGACGCGGGTGATCTTCTCGCCCACGACCGTGCCCATGCTGCCCATCATGAAGCCGGAATCCATAACAAAAAACGCGCATCTGCGCCTGCCGATCTTCCCGTACCCGGTGACGACCGCGTCGCGCTCCCCGCTCGCCTCCCGCGCCTTTTCGAGCTTTTCCCCGTAATCGGGGAAGGAGAGGGGATTGCCGCCCGCCATCGCCGGATCGAGCTCGCGGAAGGAGCCCTCGTCGACGGTGAGCCGGATGCGCTCGCGCGCGCTCATCCGGAAATAGCCGCCGCAGCCCGGACAGATCCACCAGTTGTCCTTCAGGACCTCCTCCGGCGTCTCCCGCCCGCATTTTTTGCACCTGTGCATGATCCGTTCCATGTCCATACCTGCTGATGTACGATTTATTCCTGTTCCTTCAGGGCGAAGGAAAATTCCGCCGTCACCGCGACCTCGCCTCCGACCCGTCCGATGCCCTTGGCGAACCAGAAGGGCTTCATGACGCGGGTGATCTCGCATTCGGTTTCGAAGAGATCGCCGGGCTCGACCGGACGCTTGAAGCGCACCTTGTCCAGACCCGCGTAGAAGGGCAGGATGCCCTCCTTCATCTCGTTTTCGAGACAGACGCACGCGGACTGCGCCATGATCTCGCAGAGGATGACCCCCGGGACGACCGGATGACCCGGAAAATGCCCGTCGAGGAAGAATTCCGTTCCCCGGACGAGGTATTTCCCCCGCGCGTGACCGTTTTCGTCGAGGGCGACCTCGTCGAGAAGAAGCATCGAATCCCGGTGGGGAAGGAGCCGTTCGATTTCCTGTCTGTTCATAAAAACCTCCGATCTTGTCAGCCGCGGTACGGCCGGAGCGCGATCACGCTGTTGTGGCCGCCGAAGCCGAGGGAAGAGGACAGCGCGAGCGTCAGATCCGCCCGGCGCGCTTCGTTCGGGGTGTAGTCGAGATCGCATTCCGGATCCGGCACCTCGTAGTGGATCGTCGGGGGGATCAGCCCCTCGTTCAGCGCAAAGACCGCGGCAATGGCCTCCACCGCACCCGCCGCGCCGAGCATGTGGGCGGTCATGGACTTGGTGGAGCTGATGTGCACGCGGGCCGCATCCTCGCCGAACGCGCGCTTGATCGCGTGGGTCTCCGTCACGTCGTTGAGCGGCGTGCCGGTGCCGTGCGCGTTGATGTAGACCCTGTCTGCCTCCGCGGCGTCGTAGCCCGCCTCCTTCAGAGCGAGGGAAAACGCCCGTCCGGACGCCTCCGCCTCGGGATCCGGCGCGGTGATGTGATGCGCGTCGCAGGTCGAGCCGTAGCCGACGATCTCCGCATAGATCTTCGCCCCGCGGGCCTTCGCGTGATCGAGCGATTCGAGCACCAGCGCGCCCGCACCCTCGCCCATCACGAAGCCGGCGCGCTCCCCATCGAAGGGGATGGACGCGCGGTCCGGATTTACGGAGGTCGAGAGGGCGGTCATGTTCGAGAAGCCCGCGACGGCGAGGGGATGGAGCGTTGCCTCCGCGCCGCCCGCGATGACCGCCGACGCATACCCGTGACGGATCGCGCGGAAGGCCTCGCCGATCGCACCGGTCCCGGTCGCACAGGCCGTCGTGATGCAGATGCAGGGACCTTTCGCGCCGAAGCGGATCGCGATCTGTCCGGCGGCGATGTTCCCGATCATCTTCGGGATGAACATCGGGGACACGCGGGAGGGGCCGCGGGAGAGCAGGGTGTTGTGCTCGTCGACAAATGTCTCGAAGCCGCCGATCCCGGAGCCGTAATAGACGCCGAACTCCTCCGGCGCGACGGACCCGGCGATCCCGGACATCTCCGCGGCTTCGCATGCCGACGCGATGGCGTAGCGGGTGAAGAGGTCCGTCTTCTTGACCTCGATCTTCGAAAGATATTTCAGCGGATCGAAATCCTTCACCTCGGCGGCGACCTTCACCTTGAAGTCCGCCGTGTCGAAGCGGGTGATGGGACCGATGCCGCACACGCCGTCAAAGAGGCTCTGCCGGAACGCCCCGACGCCGCATCCGAGGGGGGTGACGGCGCCCATGCCCGTGATGACTACCCGATTTTCCATGTGATTCCTCCCGGGGTGATTACATTGCCAGCCCGCCGTCGATGCGGATGACCTCGCCGGTGATGTAGGACGCGGCGGGGGAGCAGAGGAAGACAGCCAGCGCGGCGACCTCCGCCGGTTCCGCGATCCGCCCGAGCGGGATCTGCTGCTTCAGCGGCGCGTCATCCGGGATGTCCTTCGTCATGTCCGTCATGACAAAGCCCGGCGCGATGGCGTTGGCCGTGATCCCGCGGGAGGCGAGCTCCTTGGCGACCGACTTGGTGACGCCGATGACGCCCGCCTTGGACGCGCTGTAATTCACCTGCCCCGCGTTCCCGGTGATCCCGGCGACGGAGGCGAGGTTGACGATCCGCCCGTAGCGTTTGCGCATCATGGCGCGGGTGACGTGGCGGGTCATGTTGAAGGTGCCGCCGAGGTTGATCCCGACGACGCGGGAGAACTGCTCCTCCGTCATCTGGGCGAGCAGGCCGTCCTTCGTGATCCCGGCGTTGTTCACGAGGATCTCGATCGATCCGAAGTCCGAAAGGATCGCCTTCACGGTCGCCTCGGTCTCTTCGTAGGAGGAGACGTCGCAGCGGTATGCCTTCACCGTGACGCCCGCCTCGGAAGCCAGCTCTTCCGCTGCCTTGCCGGAGAGGGCTTCGTCGCAGTAATCGACGATGGCGATGTTCGCGCCGACCCTGGCCAGTGCGGCCGCGACGGCGTATCCGATTCCCCGGGACGCGCCGGTAACGACGGCGTTCTGCCCCGCGAGCATGGTTCTGTTGTAAATTTCAGTCATCATAATCCAATGTCCGATGCCTTCCTGCGATCCGTCTGCCGACGTGGGAGCCGCTCAGCCCCGGAGGGCGGCGACGGCTGCGGCGAGGGTCTCCTCGTCCTCCACGTTGTAAGCGGTGACGGATTTGTCGATTTTTCTGATGAGGCCGCAGAGGGTCTTGCCCGGGCCGCATTCCACAAAGGTGTCGATGCCCGCGTCGATGAGGGCGCGGATCTCTTTGACCCAGCGGACCGGGTTCATGATCTGCGCGGCGAGGACGGAGCCGAACACGTCGGGATCGGCGGGATAGCGCTCGCCCGTGAGGTTCGCATAGACCGGGATCGCCGGCGCGCAGAACGTCACCTTCGCGAGGACCGCGCCGAACGCCTCGGACGCCTCCTTCATGTAGGGCGTGTGGAACGCGCCGGAGACCGGCAGATCGACCGAGCGCGGGGAAAGTCCCGCTTCCGTGCAGGCTGCCCTGAACGCGGCGACGCCGGACGCGGTGCCCGAGATGACGGTCTGTTCCGGGGCGTTGTAGTTGGCGCACCAGACGCCCTCGATCCCCTCGCAGATCTTCTCGATCTCCTCGGGCGCCATGCGCATCACAGCTGCCATCGCCGGGGTGTCGGTCATGTCGCGGGAGGCTTTCGCCATCAGGCGCGCGCGCTCCAGAACGAGGGAAAAGCCCTCCTCGGCGGAAAAGGCGCCGGCGAACGCGAGGGCCGGGAGTTCTCCGAGGGAGAAGCCCGCGGCGGCGGCAGGTTCGATCCCCGCCTCTCTCAGCGCGAGCGCCGCGCCGAGATCCGTGAGATACAGGGCGGGCTGGGTGTTGACGGTTTCGCGGAGCTCTTCGGGCGTACCGGAGAAGGAGAGGGCGCGGATGCCGGGACGGATGGCCTCGGCCTTGTCATAGAGGGACGCCGCGGCGGGGGAGACTCGCGAAAGGCTCTCGCCCATGCCGGGGTACTGCGCGCCCTGTCCGGAGAATACGAATGCGATGTTTGCCATAACCAATCCTTATCTGATTATCTGAGATACCCGGCGGCGGAGGAGAGGGCCGCTTCCGCCCCGCGCATCACGTCTTCGATGATTTCGGCGGCCGTCTGTTCGGCCTTGACCAGCCCCGCGATCTGACCCGCGAGGTAGCAGCCGCCCTTTTCGTCGCCGTCGATCGCCGCGCGGCGCAGAGAACCGACGCCGAGCGCTTCGAGCTCCTCGTCGGAAATGTCGGTGTATTCGACCTGCGCGTAGTGGCGGGAATAGGGCGTTTTGAGGGAGCGGACCGTGTGGCCCAGTCTCCGCCCGGTGACGATGGTGGAGGTGTCGGTCGCCTTCAGGATGAGCTCTTTGTAGTGCGCGGGGACGCCGCATTCCTTCGCGGTGAGGAACCGCGTGCCCATCTGGATGCCGACCGCGCCGAGCATGAGGGCAGCCGCGAGTCCGCGTCCGTCCGCGATGCCGCCCGCCGCGATCACGGGGATCTTCACCGCGTCGACGACCTGGGGAACGAGGGGCATGGTGGCCGCCTCGCCGATGTGACCGCCGCTCTCTCCGCCCTCCGCGATGACGGCGGACGCGCCCGCGCGCTCCATCATCCTGGCAAGGGCCGCGGAAGCGACGACCGGGATGATCTTGATCCCCGCCTCGAGCCAGAGCGGCATGAACGCAGCCGGATTGCCCGCGCCGGTGGTCACGATCTCGACCTTTTCTTCGGCGCAGATCGCGGCGGAATCCGCGGCCGTCGGGGCCTGCAGCATGATGTTCACGCCGATGGGATACGCGGTGAGGGAACGGGCCTCGCGGATCTGTTCGCGCAGCTTCGTCCCGCCGAAATTCATCGCCGAGATGATGCCGAGCCCGCCCGCCTCGGAGACGGCAGCGGCGAGCTTACCGTCCGAAACATGCGCCATGCCGCCCTGAAAGATGGGAACCCGGATCCCGGCCAGTTCGCAGAGCGGCGTCCGGATCATTCCTGACCCTCCTCGACCTTGGCGACGAGATCGCCGACGGTGGTGCCGATCTTGCCGGCCTCGAGGGTGACGCCGAATTCGTCTTCGATGTCCATGAGGATCTCGACGATGGTGAGGGAGTCGATGCCGAGAGAGGTGTACTCGGTGTCGAGGGTGATGGCGTCGGTGTCTTCGCCGGAGTGGTCCGCGATGATTTCCTTGATCTTTTCGAATGTCATGATAAAATCCTCCTGAGATATGTGGGATGTTTGGTATGGTTGGTGATGGGACCCGCCTGCGGGTTTCCGTTTCACTTCTTATGAATGGTTTCTTCCTTCTTACCAGCTTACCAGCGCACGATCGCGCCCGCGCTCGACAGTCCGCCGCCGAACGCGCACATCGCGACGAGATCGCCGGGATGCAGCCGGCCCGCGCGGTTGGCCTCGTCGAGAGCGATCGGGACGGAGGCGGCCGCGGTGTTGCCGTAATGCTGGATGTTGACGAGGAAGCGCTCCATCGGGATGTCCAGCTTGCGGGAGGCCATCGCGATGATGCGGAGGTTTGCCTGATGGGGGACGACGAAATGGATGTCGGACGGCGCGGCGCCGATCTTCTCGGCCATCGAGCGGATATGCTCGCACATGGCGTTCACGGCGAACTTGAAGGTCTCCTGGCCCTCCATGAAGATGGTCGGCGGACGCTCGCCCTCGGGGATGACCCGGAAGGGGGACTGACCCGCGAAGGCCGGGATCTGGATGACGTCGGAGCCGCCCGCGGTGAAGAGCTCGCTCACGAGGTAGTGGTCGTCCTCGCACGCGCCGAGCACAGCCGCGCCCGCGCCGTCGCCGAAGATGACGCAGGTGGAGCGGTCGTTCCAGTCGAGGAGCTTGGAGATGCGCTCCGCGCCGATCACGAGGGCGTGCTTCACGGTGCCGCGCGCGAAGAATCCGGCGGCGCACTCGAGGGCGAAGAGGAAGCCGGAGCAGGCGGAGCTGACGTCGAAGGCCGGGCATGCTGCGCCGAGGGCTTCCTGCACCTCGCCGGCGGCGGTGGGACTGACGTTGTCCGCGGTGATGGTGGCGCAGACGATGAGGTCGAGGTCGGCCGGGGCGACGCCGCTCTGCTCGAGGGCGCGTCTGGCGGCTTCCGCGGCGAGGGAAGCAGTGGTCTCGGTCGTGGCGATGTGCCGCTCTTTCACGCCGACGCGGGTGGTGATCCACTCATCGGAGGTCTCCACCATTGTGCTCAGATCGTCGTTCGTGAGAATTTTATCAGGTACGGCGCTGCCCGTGCCGAGGATCCGGAATCCCATGCAAGCCTCCACATGCTGTCGTTTGCGCGTCTCTGCGCGGATATGCCAAGAAAACTTGCCGGTTATCAATCTTTTTTGGTACTTATTGTTCACTCATGGCAACTGTTTCTGGTTCGTTACGATTATAACAAATCCGCCCCCGGGCTTCATCAATATTTGAAGTGCAAACTGTTAACAATCTGTTACACCGACCGGGTGGGGAGCGGGCGGTGCCCGGGGAGCGGGGAGCCCCCGCGGGCAAAAGACGAACTCGCCTGCGGCCGAAGGGGTCCGGCTCTTTTCTGAAGCCTGCCTTGGCAAGTTCGTTCACCAATACAGGAATTGCGTATCTGAAAAGGTACGCATTTCTTTTATCTGCGCGGCTGCGCTTGCAGGTGGAGTGCAGGCTGCATAAACTCATTTTGCCCGCGGGGGCTCCCCGCCTTGCGCAGTGAGCCCGCCTTTTGTCTCCGGGCACCGCCCGGCGCAGACAAAATAAAAGTGCGCACCCGAGAGAGTACGCACTTTCTATCTTGGTGAACGAACTTGCCAAGGCAGGCTTTAC
>JAEEGL014574340.1_pt1 | contig 15108 bp, 8 predicted proteins | sample 9134231 | NCBI WGS metagenome assembly JAEEGL01 (sample SAMN16246548, study PRJNA631951) | gut metagenome | biome: gut microbiome; feature: rumen; material: fiber-attached | host: Bos | place: Iran: Karaj | collected 2018-10 | reverse complement strand
TTACTATTATCATCTCCTGAATCTGCATTATCACTTATATAAACTGGATTATTTGGAGAATAATTTTTCATTATTGTTTCAAATATTTTATCTATTATATGTTGTAAATATTTTTCATCTATTTTTCTTAAGAATATATCACTATTATCATAAAATTTTGTTATCATTTTATTTAAACATTCTACATTAAACGATAATTTATAAAATTTTGTTATGTCAAATTGACTTAAATAAAATTTTCCTACTATGTTATTAAAGTAATCTAAAAATATTGTTATTGCTTCACATAAAATTTTTGTATTTGTATTTTTTGTTATTTTATTTACAAAATTAATTAAATTTGGTATTAAAAACATATCTTTAGCATATGATTTATTTAAAAATATATTTATTTTTTTAAAAACTTCTTCTATTCTATCACAATTAATTAAAGTTTCACTATCAAAATTCGATAAATCTCCTATATAACTTTCAATTTTAAGATTATTATCTTTTGAAAATTCACAACTTAAAAATTCATCTATTAAAATATTTAAAAGTCTAACTGAAGTAATATTATTATTCATTGTTGAATTTACACTATTTAAAGGAGAATTACTATTAATTGAAATATTATTTCCTAAATTTTCTTTTTCTCTATTTAGTAAATTTTTATATTTTAAATTTATTAATTCTTCAGTATTGTAATTTTCTATTTCAAAAGTATTAAATAAATTTTGTAATATTTCATTTTCTACATCTTTTATATATTGATGTGATAATATTTTATCCGCAATGTTTTGTCTTGTTAAATTCATATTATTTTTTTGACTTAAAGTAGAAATAATTAAAGAATTTAAAGAAGTCTGAAATTTATTTGTTGATAAATAATTCATTATTAATTCATCTACTTTATCTTCACTTATTCCATTAAAATTTTTCATATAATTATTTAATAAAAAATAACTTAATTATATTATAATAATTAATTAAATTTTTTTTGATGAAATAAATATTTTTAAATTAAATATGTTCTCTTATTTTTATCCTTTTTAAAAGCAAAAGGCTTTGTTTTTGTTTGATTTTGGAAATTAAAGTAATATCACTATTAAAAGTAAATTTAGTTATTTGAAATAAATTATTTTTGTGTTTAATTTCTTATTAATTCATAATATGTTTTAAAAATAATTTAAATTTTCTAATTTAGGTTAAAATATATATTTAAAAATAAAAGGAATTTTAAAAGTAAGTTTTTTTAATGATTAATTATTATAAATTTTTTATCATCTAAAACCCAAATAAAAATAAATAAAAAAAAATTTAATAAAATTTAAGGTTTATAAGAATTTTCAAGGAGAGGATTTTCACTATTTTTTAAATAATTTTTATTATAATCATTATAATAATTACGACTATCATCATTATTATTACTTAAATTTGCGCTACTAAACATATGTGATTTAAAAATTCTACTTTCAATTTTATCTTCATCATCAAAATTAAATTTATTATTTTTATCATAACTTTTATAAATAGTTTCATTTCCAAATTCTTCATTAATATTTTTATCCAAAATCATTTTTCCATTATCCATAAAAACTCTATGTAAAATTTTATTAGGACTTCCACTCATTTCTCTTTTATATTCAATATTAAATAAATCTTTTCCAACAACATTTAATTTTTCAACATCTTCAACTTTTTTAATTAATTTAGTGGTTTTTTTTTCGAAAAATTGATTTTTTTTAAAATCTAAATAATCTTTACTTTGAATATCAAAATTAGGTTTTAAACTAATTTGTCTTTCAAAAGGATATTTTTCTTTAATTAAAGCCCAAAAAGGATTTGATTCATTTCTAATATTTATATAAGAATCTCTTGTTCCAATAAAATTATCAGGTCTTCTTAAGCTTATTAACCATCTATGTTTTCCATATTTTTGTTCTATTGGTTTTGAATTTTCTATATCATTATATATTTCTTTTTTTAATTTAAATACATCTATTCTATTCATTAATAAATCTTTCTCTTTTTTATTTAATTTTTTTGATAAATATTTTCCTAATTTTGAATTTTTTTTTTCTGAATTGTTTTTTATATTTAAATTCCTTGTTTGTTCATTTAAAGATTGAGATATATTTAAAGGAATATATTCTTCTTTTGAATTATTTATTGTAAATGATTGTTTTATTGAATCATCTCTGAAAGAATTAAAAATATTTTTTAAACGCTGATTATCAATTTTCTCAAATTTTAATTCCAGTAATTCTTTATTTGATAAATTATTATTATGATGTGAATTCTTATTTATTTCACTTCTCATTGATGTATTTACACTTGTTATTGTTTTTCTTATTCCATTTGATTTTACTTTTTTCTTTATATTTGTTTTTATTGTTGGAATACATATATTTTTCATTATATCTAATTTTATTCTTTTCCCTACCACCACTGGATTTGAAGGAGAAAAATAATTTGTTACTGAAAATAAATTTTTTGCTATTTCTTCTGCTATTTCTTCCTTATTTTCATCTTCCTCTTTTAATTTGTGAATCACTAATGTTTTTTCATCAAGATTTATTGTATCTTTGTATTCTTCCAAGAAAGAATTGTCTTTTGACATTTTTTTTTATTAGTTATATTTTATTATTTTAATTTTTAAATAGTTTATATTTTATTTTTTTTATTATATTTTTATCATCAATTCCTAATTAGTGATTCTCTTTTATTTTATCTATTTTTATTAAGTAGTTTTAAATATACGGAAACGTAGCATATATTCTTCTATTATTTAATATTTCTTGTTGTATATTTCCTATAAATGTAGTAACATTGTAAATTATATTTTTTCTTTTAATTTTTGGGAAATACCTAATGTAAAGGACAGGAGGAATAACATTTGAAATTTGTTCATTTTTTTTTAACAATTTTTATTTTTAAATATGTATTAATATGGCTTTTTTTATAAAGATTTATTGTTTTTGAGGAAGATATATTCTTAATCAAGGGAAGTTATTATTTTTTGGTTATATTTTTTTTTACATTTTTTTGTTTTTTTCTACGATTTTTTATTTATTTTAATTTTGATAAAACATTTATATTGAATATTATATGCATAAATAATTAAAAAATGAAATAAATATTTTACAAATAATATGCAAACAACAAATATTATTCCAGAAGATGAGGAAGAATTTAACTATCAGAATATTTCTCAAAAAGAAAATAAAGAATCAGATATATTTTCTCAAATAAATACATGTCAATCAAATAATATAATGAATACTTCAATAAATAATCAAAACAAAAACGAGATTAAAATAAATGAAAATTATAAAAATAATTCTCAAATAATATCATATAAAGAGAATCAAAGTTTTCAATTATCAGAAAATAATGAAAATTATAATGAATATCATTTAAAAAACATGAAAAAGTCATTGATAAACAAAAGTAATAAAAATTCAATAGAAAAAGAAAATAAAATAATAGATTTACTAAGAAAATTAATATATAATGCAAAAAAAGGAGATAAGGAAAATTTATTAAATATATTAGAAAAATTAATAGATGAAGAAATAAATTTAAATTATAGAGATGAAATGGGCTTTTCTGTTTTACATTATGCTGTTGATGAAGGAAATTTTAAAATATGTGAAATTTTAATAAAAACAAATTTAATTGATGTAAATTTAAAAAGTTTAAATGAAGGAAAAAGTCCTTTACATATAAGTTGTCAACATGGTTATTTTGATATTAGTAAATTATTGTTATTAAATAATGCTGAAATTAATATTTCTGATAATGAAAGAAATACTCCTTTACATTATTCTATTCAAGGTAATTATTTTGAAATTACAAAATTACTTATTAATTACCTTAAAGATATATCTATATTTAAAAAAAAAAATATTTATGGTCAAAATATAATGAATTTAGCATATAATAGTAAAAATGAAAAAATAAGAGATTTATTTGAGAATTATTCAGATAAGACATTAATAAGTGAAGAAAATAATTTAAATAAAACAGAAATGAATTTATTAAATTTAGCATTGAGTCCAAATTCAAATAAAAGAAATAGATTAATTCGTTCTAAAGGAGTATTATATAGTAATCCAAATAATTTATGCTCAAGTCATAAAAAATTAGTTTCATATATGAATAAATATAGTTCATATGATTATAATAAAGAAAAAGAATATAATATAAATAATAATAATAATAATGCAAAGAAAAAAATATATCATTTACATAGTATAAGTTCAATGAATGATGAAATATCAAATTTTAATCCTTTGAATGTTAAAAATATAAAAAATATAAAAGAAAATAAGAATAATGATTTAAATAATAAAAATAATAATAGTCATGTAACAACAAATAGTGATTTATTTAATATTAGTCAATCATCATATAAAACAAATTCAAATTTTAAATCAAGTACTACTGCAAATACTTTAGGAACAATAAATAGTAATATTAGTAATAATAGTATTGGAAGTTGTAATAAAATAAAAAATGAAGATAAGAAAGAACCAAAAAAAAATTTAACTGGAACTGATAAAAAAAAAAATTATCATAAAATTATTCATATTTCTAATACTAATTCTAATGTTGCAAGTTCTTCTAAATCTAAAAATAAAAAACAAATTAGAGGAGAATCAAAAAAGAAAAGAGATGAATCTAAAAGATTATTTATTGAATTAAGTGATAGTGATATTAATGATAAAAAAAATCCTAAAATTGAAAGTGTTACTATTGATTTAAATGAAATTCAAAAAGAAATTGAAGAAAATAAATTAAAAAATAAAAGTAAAAGTAGAAATTTTAAATTAAGTGATAATAATAGAGATAAAAGTAAAGATAAAAAAAAATAATTTTGTGATTTTAAATGTATTTAACACATAATAGAATATAAAATATAAAAAAATATGAAGAGAAGAAACAAATTAATTGTTAATTTTTTTTACAAAATTATGTTGAATAATATATATAAATAATTAGAATATTTATAAAACTTCTATCATAAATACTAATATTTAATTAAAACTCAATTAAAAAAAAATAAAAAAAAATATTTAAAAACAAAATTTAAAAAAAATTTGATTTAAAAAACTCATTTTTAATATTTATTTTCATTTTTTTCATCTTCCTGAGCTAATTGACTTAGCTTAATTCTTTTAACTCCAGAGAAATTTTTATCAGTAAAATACAAGCAATTATTACTTAAATGACTTAAGCTATTACTTCCATTATGGCTTCCATTTAAATTATTATTATTATTAGTATCATTATCTTGAATTTTATGTAACTTAGGAATTAACAATCCATTAATTTCACAAGAATCATCGACAATAATTTCTCCAATAAGCATTCCTTCTTTATTTAACATACTAATAATACCATTATTATCTTTTTTATTCTTATCATATAATTCATATCTAGCAACATAAATATTACCAATTTCATCCATAGTAATTGCAGATGGACCAATTTTACCATTAAAAGTATAGAAAACAGAAGAATGAAATATACCTTTTGGATTTTGAATAACTCTAACAACTCTATTATTTAACATTTCACAAATATATAAAATTCCATTTGGAGAATCATAATAAATATCAGAAGGATAAGCAAGACAATTTAATAATATTGGTCTTAAAATACCATTATTTAAATCATAAATGAAAATTGAACCTTTAGGATTATTTAAACTTGATGTTCCAAAATAACCTGCATCTGAAGTTATAATATAATTTATATTTTCATTCTCTTCTATATTAATTATACTTGTTGGTCCTTTTAATGGACTTTCACAATAATCTTTAAATAATAAATTTATATCTTCATTATCACTTTTTTTCTCATATATTACACTATTTGCAATATCTGCTATGTAAAGAGATGATGATGAAAATGATATTGATTTAGGAATTCCTCCTAATGTTAAGTAAGTTTCATTTTCTCCATCATCATTAAATTTTATTATCTCTCCACTGTCTGAACATACATATAAATTTCCTTGTAAATCTTCTCTAGGATTTGATAAATTTGTCTTTGTTTCTAATGTAAATATTGTCTCAATTTTAGGCTTTTTACGAATAAATTGAGAATTTGATAATGTATTCATTTTTTTTCTTGAAAGTTATTTTTTTTTTTTATTTTTTTTTCTTTATATATTTAAATTTTAAGTTAAATGAATCGGGGAAATGAAAAAGATAAAGGTATTATTTATATTGAAGACAATAATAATTTTGAGAAAGATTATGTTAACATTTATAAAGGAATATATGAGGATATAATTAATAATTTCAATAAAAAATATTTTTCAACTTTAGAAAAAATTCAAAATAATAAAAATAACATTGTCGGTTTAGAAAGTTTGAAAAAAAATTTACAAAATTCAATAGAAGAAATAATAAATAAAAAGTTAATAAAAGAAACAAAACAATTTAATAAATTATTAGTAAGTTTAGAACAATCTAAAAAATATTTCATTCAACAAAATTTTTTAAAAAAAACAAAAATTGATATGTTAGAAAGCGAAATAGGAGTTTATATGGATATGGAAGAAGAATTTGAAGAAATGAAAATAAAATTAAAATATGATGAAGGAGAATTTTTAAAAAATGAGAAAAAAGAAAATGAAATATTAATATTAAGAGCAGAAAATTCAAATTTGAAAATAACGATAGAAAAAAATGAAAATTTAATAAAAAAATATGAAGAAAAAATAATAGAATTACAAAATAAATTAAAAAAAATAGAAAGTATTAAACATTTAAGTTTAGAAAATAAATATAATAATATTGTAAAATCAAAAGAGCATTTAACTGGAAGACCAAGTAATTGTAGTCAATTTTTAAATGAAATGAATTCAAAGGAAAATAAATCATGTAATAAAAATTATAATTTAAATAATTATAGTAATAGTAATAGTGCTTCAATTACTTTAAATAGTAATAATAATAATAATGTTGTTAGAAATAAACAAAAAAATAAGAGTAAGAAAAATAAGAAAAATTATAATATTGTTTTAAATATGAAACAAATGAGAAAAAAATCTCATTCGAATATTATTAATAGTCCAAATAATAATTCTCATAATAAGTTATTTAAATCTTCTTCAAGTTCTTCTTTATCAAAAAATTCTATTAATAGTAATAATATAATAAATGTAAATATAAATTATATTGATAATATAAGTAATTATATTTCTAAATCAAATAAAAAAACTAATTTAACAAAACAAAATAATAATTCAAAATTTAAAGTTCCTATGAATAAAGAAGATTTAATTGTAATGAAATATAAAAATAATATGATTAAGTCTCCTTCAAGTAAAAGTCATAATAATAGTAATATTTTATATAATATTTTTAATAATTTTCCTATGACAAGTAGAACTAAAAATATAATAAAAAAAAATAATAAATAAATAAAAATAAAAAAACTATTATTCTTAAATTTTGATTATAAAAAAATGATGTTAATAAATATATATTTAAATTAAATTATTATACATTTATTAATTATAAAACAAATAAAATGTAAAAATTAATATAAATAAAAATATAAATTATAAAACAACAAAAAACATTAAACACCGAATAAAGAAAAAATATTTATAAAAATACTAATTTAATATATTTAATTGTAAAATTTAATTAATTATTTATAAAAAAACTTTTGGATGCTATTTTATAAATTATCTTAAAATTTTAGAAATGATTTAAAAATTAAAGATATCAAGAAGATAGGAAGAGAATATCACCTATTTATAATTATTTCAAAAAAACTCTATATATTTCTAAAAAATGTGTTTATCTTATTTATAAACTATTCATTATAGAAATTTAATTTAATGTTGAGTTAACTATTGTAAAAAATGTTTAAATACAGGATAATTTTTGCATAACCTTTCAAAAAATTGTCTTCCAAAAATGTTATTTTGAATATCATTAATAATAGAAGAAACAATTTGAAATAAATAAAACCTCATATTATCATTAGGAGTTTTTAAAATAGCTTTTTGAACAACATAATTACCATATTTATCACATATTAAAATTTTCATAGTATTTAAATTCATTAAACATTGATAAAACATATATTTTAAATCATCTTCATAGAATTCAAAACATTTTTCAATAACAGTAGAAGAATAAATTTGAATAGATAATTGAATAAAATTAGGTAAAATAGTAGCAATTAATTTTTGTTTATAATATTTCATATTTGATTGAATTATATATAAAATAACATAATGACCATATTGATCTGTCATTAATTTTAAAGAATTATTTATAATATTATTAATAATAGTGTCATTAAAAGAAGATTTATATTCTAATATTTTTTTTATTATACAACAACCATGTTTATTCATTGAAATTGTAATTAAATCATTATTTATTTTTTCATATATAAATGAATCAATATATTTTTTCTTAAAAGAAAGTAATTTTATTATTATATGGGAAGCAAAAACATCATTTATTATTTTTGAATAATTTGAAAATGAATTTAATAAGATTAACATTGTATTTTCATTATGAATAAAATCTATTAATTTTTGAATTACTCTAGTTCCTATGAAATTCATTGAAATATTTGTTATATTATTTTTTATTACTTTTAAAAATTCTAATATTTCATTTTGAGAAAGATAATAAAATATATTTTGGATTAAATAATTTCCATAAGGATGTATTATTAATTCATCAACATTATTTAATATTAATGGAAAAAAATATTGAATTAAATAAGGTTTAGATTGAATTTTATTTTGTAAAGATCTACAAGAAGATTGTTCTTTTGCGAAATCTAAAAAATTATTTAAAATAATTTTATCTTTATGTTCTAATTGATCATAAGTTTTATTATCATTTATTTCACTTTTTTCATTATTATCTGATTCATTGCCTTCATATATTAAATGTTGAGATAAAATATCAAAAATATCTCCTTCATTTTTTTCACTTTCTTTTTTTTCAAAAAATGAATATTTAGAATTTTGACTTTCATTTTTTATTTCTTCTTCTTCTTCATTTCTTGTTAATAAACTTGAAAAATTTTTTGAGTCTAGAGAATTTGAAAATAGATTATTTCTTTCATTAAAATAATTGAAATTTAATGAAATCGAAGATTTTTCTATTGAAGATTTTTGATTTTGAGAATTAACTTTTTTGGTTTTAAATAAAAAAAAAGTTGAATTTGGTATTTTTATTTTTATTGGTTGATCTAATTTTGATTTATAATCATCATTATTCTCTTTTTTTTCTGACATAGATAAATTAAATTATTTTTATTTGCGTTTTTTTTGCTTTTATAAGATAAATATTATCAAAAAATCTCAATCTCAATTATATTTTTTTCTCTTTTTTTATTTTTTTAATTATATTTTATTTTCCACGTATAATAATTTTTATTGAAGATTTTGATTGTTTAATTTTATTTTTTAAGAAAAAAGTATTATAAGTGATTTACTTTTAGATTATTACTTTTTGAATCTTTTTGATAATAATAATAAAAAATATTTGTTTTATTTAAAGTTATATTAAACATTTATATAATTATTTATTTATTTTAAAGAGAAAAAGTTTTTTCTTTTAAATTTTTAAAATTGATTATCAACAATATGAATAGTTGTTTTTCCATTAAGTTCTTTTTCTAAATTTTGTACATTTAAATTAATATTTGAATTATTTAAATGGTTTGAATGAGTTTTACTATTATTAAAAGTTTCAGTGTTTCCACTATTTTTATCAGAAAGGGAAATTTGTTCAATTTCTTTCTTCTTCTTTTTTTTATTATTCTTTAAATTTAATATACTTTTACTTAATATTATACTATTTGAATCACATTGAATTAAGAAATTTTCTTCTTTATTAATTTTTTTTTCCCTTTGTGTTTTATTTCCTAATAAATTTCCTAATTTAGTATCAAATAAAAATGTTATAACATTTTTATTTTCTTTCTTTTTATTTCTTGTATTATAATCAATTAAATAATCTTTTTGATTAAATTTTTCATATTTATAATAAAAACTTTCAAAAAGATTAAAAACGAAATTTTTAATTTGTTTTCTGATTTGAAGTGAAATATTACCAATTAAATAATAAGGAAAATTTTCATCAATTATAATTTGTTGTGCAAAATCTTCAGGAGAAAAATTTATATTTAAAATATCCCAATTAAACTTTTCATAATAATTAACATTATTTTCATTGACTTGAATAATAATAGGAATATAAAATTCATTTTGTAAAAATCCATTTGAAAAAATACCTTCTTTAATTAATTTATAAGGTTTAAATTTATCATAAAAATAAATCTCATTTAAAATTTTAGTAACAATAAAATTAGCATATACTAAAAAAACGATTTAAAAAAAATATTATTACAATCTAAACAATCTTTAGTAAGACTTTTAATTCCATTTTCATATTCAAATCCATTTTTAATTACTTTACTTTTAATTAATTCAACTGCAAATTGTTTAATAAAATTTGATTCATTTTCATTTTTATTCCAAAGAAATTCATCTTTAAAATTAAAATCTCAAAAATTAAAAAAAAATATTACCATTTATTTTAAAATTAAGTTCTATATATATTAAATTATCCCACATTAAATCTTTGGTGTTCTCTTTATTTAAATTTATTTCTTTTGATTTATTATTCCATAAAGAAAAATCTTTTGAAAATATTAATTTTTGATTTTCTGAAATCTACTTAAAAGTTAGATAATAAAAACCATTAATTTTAAAAATAAAAAATTTGAAGAAAATTTATTTTTGTTATTTGAACAAAAATAAAAGAAATAGGAAAATTAATACTTACATTTGAAGACTGTTTTTTTTCTTGTATTTTTCCTTCAAATTTCATTGATTTAATATATTATTTTTTGAGTTTAATATTTTATCATTTTATTATTTTATGAGAGGGAAAAAGTGAAATGTTAAAAATTAAATTTGTCAAAAATATATTTATGAAAAAAAATAAAATAATTTTTTAATTTATTAAATGAATTATTATAATATTATATAATCTTCCACAAAGTAAAAGAACATATAAATCAATTTTATTACCATCAATTTCAAAAAATATGAATTTTTTTATTAAAGTTAATTCCCATTTAAGTTTCATTTTTCTATATATTTATTATTAATGCTATTATTAATTCTGTTTTTTCTAATATAATGAAAATATTGTCTGTTTCTGGATTTTACACTATTTTTATCTAATGAATTTGGGTTTCATGTACATCAAAATTTATTGGTTTGAAAAATCTTATTAATGAATGAACCTTTATTTGAGTTGTTAGTATTTATTTCATAATCAGGAACATATAGATATTCGATTTTTTTTTAAAATATTAATATTTTTTCAACAAATCATACATTGATGATAATCTATAAATTTTTCTTCTAAATTTGTTGGTTCATTATAATGAATAGCTTCTGAATTAATTCTTTAAATATATTTCCATATTATATCACTGTCTTTATTAATTTCATTAAAGTAAAAATAAAACATAATTTATATATTTAAAAATTCAATTTCTTTTTTTTCAATAAAATATTAAAAATGAATAATAATTGGTTGTTGCTTCAAGATAATATTAAAAAAGAAAACGCAGCTCAATTTGATATAAAAGAAAAGGAAAAATCAATGAAAAATGAATTTGATTCTTTATTTAATTTATATTATAAATATAAAAGAAAAATAAGATTAATAAATGATAAAAATTGCAAATTAATAGGTTATCCTATAAATATAAATGATAATATTAATAATATAAAAGTTTTTTCAGATTCTTCAAGTTTATTTTCTTTTTCTGTTATTACAGAATATTTACTTGAATTTAGAGAAAATTTTGAAAAATTATTTATTTTAATTGATTCTTTAAATCAAAATGAACAATTTATTATATCTAAATTATTAGTTCATTTTTTTTTTGAAGATATTTCTCAAAGTGAATCTTCTTCAAAATTAAATAATTTTATCAATCAATTAATAATAAAAGAAATAGAAAAATCAGAAGAAATATTATATGAAGAATTTATTTGTGATGAAAGTTTTATTTCTAAAATTTTTATTGAATTTTTATATAGACATGAAGTTAAAGTTTATATTGATTATATATTTGAAGATATTTTAAGAGATTTTTTCAGAAATTTTCATTATAGAACATATTTTACAATGAATAAGAGAGAAATAAAAGAATTTATGAGTTTAGAAGAAAAAAAAAGTAAGAAAAAAAAAGATAATAAGAATCAAAGTATTTCTTTTTTTCCAAATGAAAATGAAAATGAAAACAATTTAGGAAGAAGTCGGTCTACTTCTTTTTACGATGGATTTGAAATTATTCAAAGTAAAAAAGAACTTAAAGAAAAACTAATTAAAGAAGAATTTGAAATTAATGTTAAAACGTTATATAATCTTCCTAAATTTGATTTAAAGTATTTAAGAACATTATTATCTCATGAAAAAGATGAAATTAAAAAAAATATTATATGCAATTACCTTTCTAAAATTCCTAAATATGGAGAAAATTTACGGATTTATTATTCTTATATGAATTTTGTTTTAAGTATTATAAAAGAAAACAAAAAACAAGAACTAGTTTCTTATTATATTGAAAATTATAATTCTCTTAAAAAATTTTTTGATGGATTGATTATGAATTTAAATAAATATTTCTCTAATATTCCTCATATAATAAAAAATACTATAAAAAGTATTTTTAATGAAATTCAAAAAAAATACAAGAATAAAAATAAATATGAAATAATAGATTTTGTAAGATATTATTTTATAAATTATTTAATAATTCCTATATTTGAATATCCTGAAAAAAATGAAATTTTATGTAATAAATTAAATATTTCAAGAAAGGAACATATAACACTTCAAACTTTAAAAAAAATATTCAAAAAAATTGTAAAAGGAGATTTATTTCATAATAATAAATATAATGAATCATCTTTTACTATAATAAATAGTTTAATTTATGAATTAACATATGAAATAAATATATTTTTAATTAATGTAATATTTAAAGAAGAAGAAAATTCAATTTTTAAAAATGAATTGAAATATGATAAAGAAGAAACATATAAAACTTTTTCATTATCAAAGAAAGAATTAAATATATTTTTTGATAAATATAATATTGTAAATATAAAAAATGATAAATATGAACAAATGATTTATAATAGATTAATGATTACTGATGAAAAAGGAGATGAACCTTATGAAAATATTTATATATTTATAAAAAGAAATTATGATAAATCAAGAGAAGAAATAACAAAAAATAAAGAAAAGAAATATTATATTGGAATATCTAAATCAAATTATATTGAAGAAATTAAAATATGTATTAATCATGTTTTAAATAATGTTCCTTTATTATCTGAAAAAATAAATGAATATTTTGTAAATCAAATATTTTCAATTTTAAATTATAAAATAAATTATCATAATGAAGAATATAAAGATATTCTAATTTCAAATAATGTTCCTTTATTATGGTATTCTGATTATATTGTTAAAAATATAGAAAAATTACCTGAAGAATATAAAAAAGATAATTATAAACAATTGTATAATGAAATTTTCGAAGAAGTTAATTCAAATTTACTTATATTAAATAAGAAAAATTTATATTATTCAATTAATATTTCTTCAGAAATTGCTTCTTTGAAAAAAATAATATCAATATGTAAAAATGATTTAAAAGAAGTGAAAGAATTAAATTTTAAAATAAAATTAAAAAGATTTATTGAAAAAGAACAAATAAATATTTGTTTGATAAGTGAAGGAGAGAAAAAAAATTTAATTTCAGGAGGAAATTTAATAGTAAATTTTCAACCTCCTTTAATAATTAATCCAATTGAAAAATGTTATCATCCTAAAAATATTTCTATGTTAGTACAAAATTTTGGAATTCCTGGAATTTCAGGGAAATTAAATAATGAATGTCATTGTAATAATATTAATCAATTTATTCAAAGAATTTTATTTTTTAAAAAATATATTATTGAAGATATTATTAATGATAATTTAAATTCTAATAATACTCAAACTAATCAAATTATTGAAAAATATATTTGTTATATTGAAAATAATATTGATAAAGATATAAATAAATTTAAAAATTATTTTTATTCAAAAAATAAAGAAAAATTGGAGGAAAAGAAAAAAACATTTTTAAAAGAATTGAGAAATTATATAATAATAATATTATCAAAAAATTTAACTATATCAGAAAAGATGAAAAAAGAAGATGAAAAATTTTATTTAAAATGTCAAACTTTATTATCAATAACATTAAAAGATTTAAAAATAGATCCAATAAATATATCAGAAAAACAGTTAGAATTAGCAAAAAAATTTATAAAAAAAATGGATGAAGAAAAATATTATATAAAGATATTAAATTATTTTTTACAAGTAATAGATATAATTGTAAAAATGATACAATTTAATACAGGAAAAAGTGATTCTTCAGTTGAAGATTTTTTACCTATTATTGTTTATTTAATTATTCATAGTCTTCCTAAAAATATGATTTCTAATTTTCAATTATCTAAATATTTTATTGATCAAAATGATTTAAATTCAATGTATGGTTATACTTTAGCTAATTATGAAACTTGTATTAATTTTTTAAACAATCTAAACTTTAATGTTAATAATAATATGGAATAATATACTTTTAATTTTATATAAAAAAATATTATATTTAACTTGATTATTTAAAAGAAATAATAAATTTAAATTAAAATAAATTAATATAAAATTTTTTAAATGAAAACCTTAAAAAAAAAAATATTTTAAAAAATTTCTTGTTTAATTAAAAGGAATATTCATTTCATTCATAATATCTTGAGCATACTTTTCATATTTTTTACAATGTTTTGTAGCATATCTTAATAATTTATAATATAATAAAATAATATTATCCATTTCATCGCAAAATCTTTGTTCTTCAGAATCTAAAATTTCAAAATCAAAAGAATTTAAAGAAAATTTTCTAATAACTCTATGAAATTCAATAACTCCAAATAACCAATTAATTAAATGATTAAAACAAGGACTTAATTGTTTTAATCTT
>JAEEGL014570532.1_pt1 | contig 15108 bp, 16 predicted proteins | sample 9134231 | NCBI WGS metagenome assembly JAEEGL01 (sample SAMN16246548, study PRJNA631951) | gut metagenome | biome: gut microbiome; feature: rumen; material: fiber-attached | host: Bos | place: Iran: Karaj | collected 2018-10 | reverse complement strand
TGGCCGCCCGCCCGGTGCTGCTGCTGGGCCCCGTCTCGGCGGGACGGGTGATCGCCTCCGCCCTGTGTCTGTGGCTCGCCCTGGGCTCTTCTCCCGTGCCCGCCGCCGCGTCGGCCGCGGCCGCCGGCCTGCTGCTGGATCTGACCGTCCCCGCTCCCCGCCTCCTGTTCATCGCCGTCTACGGCTGCGCCGCCGCGCTCACCTCCCTGATCCGCCGCCGGCCCCGCCTCCTCTCCGTCCCGGTCTTCTGTCTGACGGCCGCCGCCTGCGCCATCCTGTTCCGGGCGGATGTTCCCGGCGCCGTCCTCTACGAGTCGGCCACCGCCTGCGCCCTGCTGCTGCCTTTCCTCCGCCGGGTCCCCCGGCCCGCCCGGCTGCTCTCCGGCGTCGACGCCGCCTCTTCCCCCTCCGTATCCCCCCATCTGCGCCAATCCGCCGCCGCCTTCCGGGAGCTGTACGACAGCTTCTTCCGGGGCACCTCCCCCGCCCCGCCGGAGAATCCCTCCGTCCTCTTTGACCGGGCCGCCGAGCAGGTCTGCCGGGATTGCGTCCTGTGCTCCTCCTGCTGGCATCAGAACTATACCGCCACCTACAACGCCTTCAACGACGCCTGCCCCGCCCTGCTGCAGCGGGGCGCGGCCCGGGCCGGCGACTTCCCCCTGTACTTCTCCTCCCGCTGCGTCCGCTTCACCGAGCTCCTGTCGGCCATCAACGGCGAGCTGCGCGCCTTCCTTCTCCGCCGCCAGTACCACCAGCGCCTTCTGGACGTCCGCCGCCAGGCCCGGGAGCAGTACCAGCAGCTGGGCGAGGCCCTGGCCAGCTCCGCCGTCCTTCCGGCCTCCGCCGCCGTGTCCCTGGACTTCCGCGTGGGCACGGCCCTGCTGCCCCGGGAGGGCGAGCAGCTCTGCGGCGACTGCCTGGCCTCCTTCGAGGTGGGCCCCACCCTCTACCTGCTGCTGGCCGACGGCATGGGCAGCGGCGAGGGCGCCCACCGGGAGTCCTCCATGACGGTCCGCCTGCTCCGCCAGTTCCTCTCCGCCGGTATCGATCCCGTGCCGGCCCTGCGGACGCTGAACGACGCCCTCCGCCTCCGGGGCGAGGACGGCGGCGGCTTCACCACCATCGACCTCCTCTCTCTCCGGCGGGACTCCGGCGCCGCCGCCCTGTACAAGTACGGCGCCGCGCCCTCCTACGTGCGGCAGGGCGGCCCGGTGACCCGTCTCACCGGCCGGAGCCTCCCCGCCGGACTCCAGAGCGACCCGCCGGAGGCCACCCGCCTCCAGCTCAAACCAGGCAGCTTTTTCGTGATGATCTCCGACGGCGTCGCCGACGAGGACAGCGATCTCTGGCTGCGGGAGCTGCTGGCCCAGTGGCAGGGCCGGGACGCCGACGAGCTGGCCTCCCGGATCCTGTCCCAGTCCCGGAGCCGCAGCGAGCCGGACGACGACCGGGCCGTGCTGGTGCTGCATCTGCCCGGCTCCGCCGAAAACTGGAAAACGCAGGTATAATCACCCCGCTCCGGGGCTATACTGACACTATATGAAGCAAAGGAGGACATGCTCTTGGTTAAAGGAATATCCCGGCGGGTGATCGTGGTGGACTCCCCCGACCCCGAGGTTTTTGAACAGGCCATCTTCATCGTCCGCAACGACACGGCGGAGGGCGGCGTCACCTCCCGGCAGCTGGTAGACCAGGCCGTGCAGGTGGCCCGGAACTACACACGCTATCACGGCGCGCCTCGCCGGCGCCGTCTCCGCATGACGCCTCTCCTGGCGGGCCTGTGCGGCGCGGCGGCCATCGCCGCCGTCTGGCTGCTGGTCACTCTGATCTGGTGATGCTCCTGCAGGCGGAGCGGGGAAATCCCCGCTCCGCCTCTTTTCTTTCCCGCCGTTCCGTGCTATAATGCCTGTGATCACGGGGAAAGGAGGCGATCCAATGAATATCGGCGGCGTCAGCGTACCGACCCGCCTGGCTCTGGCGCCCATGGCCGGCGTCACCGACCTGGCCTTCCGCCGGATCTGCCGGGAGCTGGGCGCCGGCATGACCACCACCGAGCTGGTCAGCGCCAAGGCCCTGTGCTATCAGGACCGGAAGAGCCGGGGACTGCTGAAGCTCTCCCCCGACGAGCACCCCGCCTCCGCCCAGATCTTCGGCAGCGACCCGGTCTCCATGGCCGAGGCCGCCCGGATCGCCGCGGAGCTCTCCGGCGCCGACTTCATCGACATCAACATGGGCTGCCCGGTGGGCAAGGTGGTGGCCAACGGCGACGGCTGCGCCCTGATGCGGGACCCGGAGAAGGCCGCCCGCATCGCCGAGGCGGTGGTGAAGGCCTCCCCCGTGCCGGTGACGGTGAAGATGCGCCGGGGCTGGGACAAGGGCAGCGTCAACGCCGTCCCCCTGGCCCGGATGCTGGAGCAGGCAGGCGTGGCCGCCATTACCGTCCACGGCCGCACCCGCGCCCAGATGTACGCCGGCCAGGCCGACTGGACCACCATCCGGGAGGTGAAGGAGTCGGTGTCCATCCCGGTCATCGCCAACGGCGACGTGTTCTCCGGCGAGGACGCGGTGCGGATCCTCCGCTTCACCGGGGCCGACGCGGCCATGATCGGCCGCGGCGCCTTCGGCAACCCCTGGATCTTCCGGCAGGCTCTGGCCGCCCTGGCGGGCGAGCCCGTCCCGCCCCTGCCGCCCCTGGCGGAGCGGTTCGACGTCGCCGTGCGCCAGGTGGAGCTGGCGGCGGAGGACAAGGGCGAGCACATCGCCGTGCTGGAGGCCCGGAAGCACCTGTGCTGGTACCTGAAGGGCGTCCCCTACGCCAACTACTACAAGGAGCAGATCGTCTCCATGAACACCCTGGACGACGTCCGCCGCATCGCCGAGGGCGTCAAGCGGGATCTGAAATGACCGGAATACGGAGGGTTTTCCCGGAAAACCCTCCGTATTTTTGCGAAAAAGTCCCGGATTTTTCCCAAATACTTCTTGACTTTTTCCTCCGTTCCGGTATAATAAGTAGGCTCGCGTATTGCGGGCATATCCTTGCTCTCACCGGCGAGTGAGGGCCATTTGTCCAAAAGGAGGTGCAAAAGTATGGCTAAGGTTTCTGCCAACTATGAGGTCGTTTACATCATCGACCCTGCACAGGGTGAGGAGGCTATTGCCGCTACCGTGGCAAAGTTCCAGGCTCTGGCTGAGCAGAACGGTACCAACGTGGTCGTTGACGAGTGGGGCACGCGCAAGCTGGCCTACGCCATCGACTACAAGACGGAAGGTCACTATGTCCTGATGTCCTTCACCAGCGGTCCCGAGTTCCCCAAGGAGCTGGACCGTATCCTCGGCATTACCGAGGGCATCATGCGTTCCATGATCGTCTGCAGAGGCGAGTAAGGGAGGCAACCACATGCTCAACAAGATTTTCATCATGGGTCGTCTGACCCGGGATCCCGAGCTGCGCCGCACCCAGAGCGGCACCGCCGTCACCAGCTTCTCCCTGGCCGTTGACCGGGACTTCAAGTCCCAGGGCGGCGAGAAGGAGACCGATTTCATCGACGTGGTCGCCTGGCGCGCCACCGCTGAATTCGTGGCCAAGTACTTCGCCAAGGGCCGCATGGCCGTGGTGGAGGGCCGGCTGCAGATGCGCGACTGGACGGATCGGGACGGCAACAAGCGCCGCAGCGCGGAGGTTGTTGCCGACAACATCTATTTCGGAGACAGCCGGCGTGACGGCGCCGACCGGGGCGACAGCTTCGGCGGCGGCTACAATCCCCCCTCCGGCGGTTATACCGCTCCGGTGGGCGGCCAGTCCGACTTTTCCGAGATCGATGAGGAGGACGGCGAGCTGCCGTTCTGATGTGTGACCATCACACGAGAAAAATCTTTTAAGGAGGAAACTTCCATGGCTATGGAACGCGAAAATAGAGCGCCTCGCGGCAACGTCCGCAAGCGCAAGAAGGTCTGCCAGTTCTGCGTCGACAAGGTCGAGTGGATCGACTACAAGGATGCCGCCAAGCTGCGCCGCTTCATCAGCGAGCGCTCCAAGATCCTGCCCCGCCGCACCACCGGCACCTGCGCCATGCATCAGCGCCAGCTGACCGAGGCCATCAAGCGGGCCCGTCAGATCGCTCTGCTGCCCTTCGTGACCGAGTGATCGGCCGGAAGGCTTCGGCAAACAAAAAGGAGAAAAGACCTCTGCCGCTCTGTGCGGCGGAGGTCTTTTTCCGCGTCGGGCCGGCCCTTGTTGACGGTGGGCCTTCTTTTTGGTATACTGATCCCAGAATTCTGCAAGAGGTGACCCGCTATGACAAGAAAGCTCATCGCCCTCGCCCTGTCGCTGCTCCTGCTGCTGAGCCTGGCGGCCTGCGGCGGGAACAGCGCCCCCGCTCCCGCCCCCGATCCGACCCCCGCCTCCGACCCGGCCGACACCCCCGATCCCGCCCTGGGGCCGGAGGACGGTCAGCAGCCGGAGGACGGCCAGACCCCGGAGGACGGCCAGCAGCCGGAGGACCCGGCGGACACGGCCTTTCGGCCCGGCGTGGTGGAGGATCTCACCTACACCAGCGACTTCTTCGGCCTCACCGCCGCCATGGAGGAGGGCTGGATCATCGCCGACGAGGAGCAGTTGGCCCAGCTGGCCGGCCTGGTGTCCGACGCCTTTGACAGCGAGTCCCTGACGAAGCTGCTGGAGGACGGCGCCGTGGTGTACGATTTCTACGCCCTCAACATGGCGGACAACTCCTCCGTCAACGTCACCGTGGAGTCCCTGGGCCGCCTGGGCGGCATCCTCATCGACGAGGACGCCTATGCCGACGCCAACTTGAAATCCCTGCCCGACATCCTGGCCGCCGCCGGCATCACCGTGGACAAGCTGGACAAGACCACCGTGGACTTTGCCGGCGCCGTCCGTCCCGCCCTGGCGCTGGAGGGCTCCGCCAACGGCGTCCCCCTCTTCGAGCTCATGACCTTTGTGAAGGCCGGCAGCTACATGGCCTGCGTCACCGCCGCCGCCTACGACGAGACCACGCCTCCCGCCTCCCTGCTGGAGCTGTTCCGGGCCGTCGAGGTCGAAACCGAGGCAACCCCCCAGGCGTAAAAAAGCGAAAAAAAGGCCCCGCCGCTTCCGCGGCGGGGCCTTTTTTTCGTTGTTCTCACCTCTGCATGGGGTCCGGCAGGTCGTCCTGAGCCACCCAGTCCTGCACGTCCACCACCTCGAACTCGGTGGCCGTCCGGCGGATCACCACCCGGGCGATGCCGGCGTTGATGATGGTCCGGCGGCACATGGAGCAGGAGGTGGCATCCCCCAGCAGCTCCTTGGTCTGGGCGTTGCGGCCCACCAGATACAGCGTGGCGCCCACCATGTCCCGCCGGGCGGCGGAGATGATGGCGTTGGCCTCGGCGTGGACGCTGCGGCACAGCTCGTACCGCTCCCCCCGGGGCACGGCCAGCGCCTCCCGGGTGCAGTAGCCCATGTCCACGCAGTTGCGGCGGCCCCGGGGCGCGCCGTTGTAGCCGGTGGAGATGATCTCGTCGTTCTTCACGATGATGGCGCCGTAGACCCGGCGCAGGCAGGTGGCCCGCTCCAGCACCGTCTCGGCGATGTCCAGATAGTAGTTCTCCTTGCTGATGCGCTCCATGGCCTCTCCTCCTGGCGTTTTTCTCATTATAGCGTGGAAATCCCGCCGCCGCAAGGGGTTATTCCCCCTCGTTCAGCTTAAAAAGATTCCGGTCGGCGGCGAAATTGGTCATCTCGTACAGCACCAGCACGTCGGTGATGCCCTCCTCCGCCATCAGCTCCGGAACGGAGTCGGCGAAGTACCGCAGATCCAGCATGACGATGCGCTCAAAGTCCCCGGGGATATCCCGGTAGGGCTCCCCCGCCAGGAAGGGCACGAAGCAGTTGGCGAAGGAGTCCTTCACCACCAGCAGCCTCCGTCCGTTCTCCGTGGAGGTGTCGATGACGGTTTTCGCCCAGTTGCCCCCCTGGAAGAGAGCGTACTTGTCCTTTCCGTCCAACTTGGAGAAATCGTAGGGCGTGGCCTCGGTCACCGTGCCGTCGCAGTCCATGGACGCCACGCCGGGATTGCGGACAAACCAGACGTCGTCCCAGGCGCAGTCCGGCAGCAGCACCTTGGAGTAGAGGGCCCCCCGGAAGCTGCCGGGCTGCCCCGCCGGCGACAGCTCCGCCCTGTGTCCGGCCCGGCCCGTGGCCCCGCACCAGGTCTCGTAGGCCGCCCGGGCGCCCTCGGTGGTCCAGTGGTGGTCCGTCCGGTAGTAGGGCTCCGGTACGGCCGCCAGCGCGTCCCGCACGTCGACCACCCGGCCGGCCCCCACCGTCTCCGCCAGCAGCTCGTGCCGCGGCGCGGCGTCGTACATGGGCGCGCCGTCGGGCAGCTTGCCTGCCAGCACGTCGGCCGGGGACGGCGCCAGCAGGATCCGGCAGTCCAGGTCGCTGTGGGCGTCGAAGAAATCCGCCACCGCCCGTAGATTCTTCTCGTATTGCCTCTGGTCGAAGTCCTCCTCCGTCACCCGGGCAAAGAGGTAGCCGTCCTCCCCCAGGTAGACGCCGCCGATGTCCTGCTTGCCGGCCAGCTTCCGCAGCGTGGACGCCGCGCCCATCCAGAAGTCCCGGAGGGCCACCTGGTCGCTCTCGTATTTTTCCGCCTCCTCGCTGAACCGGCCGGACAGCACACGGTCCGCCGTCAGGCGGGGCGCCTGCTGGAGATAGCGGTTCTCATTTTCCGAAAAGGTCCGGTCCGGCAGCGCCAGAGACGCGATGGACAGCCCCAGCAGGATCACCGCCACGGCGATCAGGGGCGGGAGCTCTCTCTTTTTCATCCTCACCCCTCCTTCAGAACCGGAAATACAGGAACGGATTGTAGCTGTCCCCCACCAGGAAGGCGATGCTCAACAGCAGGATCGCCGCCACGCCCGCCGTCCGGACCGCCATGGCGGCCCGGTCGCCCAGCCGGCCCTCCAGCCGCCGCCAGAGTTTGGCGGGCAGCATGGTGGAGCCCACCGCCGCCAGGATCAGCAGCACGGCGTTGGACCGCAGCAGGTACCATGCGGCGCCGTCGGAAAAGACGCCGGTGAACATGGCCGCCGCGTAGCGGCCCAGCTGCGTAAAGTCGGTGATGGCGAAGAGCACCCACCCCATGACGAAGCAGAACCAGGTGTACACGTGGCCCACAAACCGGGGCAGCTTCTCCAGCCGCCGCAGCAGCACCGTCTTCTCCAGGATCAGCAGCACCGCGTAGTACAGGCCCCACAGCACGAAGTTCCAGCTGGCCCCGTGCCACAGGCCCGTCAGGAACCACACCACCGCCAGGTTGAGGATCTGGCGGCCCATGCCCCGGCGGTTGCCGCCCAGGGGGATGTACACGTACTCCCGGAACCAGGTGCCCAGACTGATGTGCCAGCGGCGCCAGAATTCGGTGACGCTGCGGGACTCGTAGGGATAGCGGAAGTTCTCCAGGAAGGTGAAGCCGAACAGGTGGCCCAGGCCGATGGCCATGTCGGAATAGCCGGAGAAATCGAAGTAGATCTGGAAGGTGAAGGCCAGGGCCCCCAGCCAGGCCGTCAGGACGGCGGGGTGCTCCATGGCGGAGACGCTCTCCCACACCGCGCCCACCTGGTTGGCGATGAGCACCTTCTTGCCCAGGCCGATCACGAAGCGCTGCAGGCCCCGGCTGGCCTCCGCCCAGCTCTCGCGGCGGAGATGCAGATCCTTCTCCACCGTCCTGTACTGGACGATGGGTCCGGCGATCAGCTGGGGGAACAGGGTCACGTAGGCGGCGAAGTCCAGGATGTTCCGCTGGGGCGCCACCTGTCCCCGGTACACGTCGATGGTGTAGGACATGGTCTGAAAGGTGTAGAAGGAGATGCCGATGGGCAGGGCCAGCCCCAGGGCCGGGATCCCCAGCTTCAGCAGGGCGTTAAGGTTGGCAATGGCGAAGTCCGTGTACTTGAAGAAGCACAGGATCGCCAGGTTCCCCGCCACCGACAGGATCAGCACCGCCTTGGCGCCGCCGGTCTTTCCCCTCTCCCTGCACCGGGCGATGCCCAGGCCGTTGCAGTAGTCGAACACGGTGGAGAAGAGCATGATGAGGATATACCTGGGCTCCCCCCAGCCGTAAAAGAAGAGGCTGGCGGCCAGCAGCACGGCGTTGCGCCAGCGGCGGGGGCAGAGATAGTACAGGATCGCCGTCACAGGCAGGAACAGCAGCAGGAACACGGTGCTGGAGAAAACCACAGCCTCTCCTCCTTTCATCATAATCATGCAGAAGTGGGGCAGATGCTCTCTGTCCCACTTCCGTTGCTGTTAAACGATTCCCTGGAGTCTGCCCATCAGGAAGGAGTTGCGGATGGCGGACAGGTTGTTGATAAAGATCACGTCCTGTGCGCCGCTGGACTTCACGAAGTCCGTCAGCTTCCCCTCCCAGTACCGGTAGTCGATCACGTGGACCGTCTGGTAGTGGTCCACCAGATAGGGCACGAAGGCGTTGCCGAAGGACTCCTTCACCACCACGCAGCAGGAGCCGTCCGTCAGATCCGGGTTGCGGATGACGGTATAGGGGTTGTCTCCGCCGATGAAGCCGTTGTACTTCATGTCGGCGTCGTAGTCCGTCACGTCCATGATGATCTGCCAGCGGTAGGTCTTCCCCTCCGTGTCGGTCAGATCCAGCTCGGCGTTCTGGCTGACGGGGTGATAGGCCTCCAGCACGTCCGGGTGCTTGCCCATCTCCTTGTTCTCCCCGCTGTCCCGGTAGAAGGACCCCAGGAAGCCGGGATACTCGTCCTTCACGTAGTCCGTCAGGGCGTGGGGCTCGACGCCCCTGGTCTGGCAGAACTGGCAGTAGGCGTAGTAGGCGCCCAGGGCGGTCCAGTGGTGATCGGTCCGGTAGTAGATGTACTCCCCCCGGTGCTGCATCAGCGTCTCGTAGAGGGGGACCGTCCGGACGTTTTCGTCCATCAGGGAGGCGATCTCCTCCTCGGCCCCCTTCTGGTCGCCGAAGATCTCCATGCCCGCCATGGCGTCCGGCAGGCCCACGGAGGAGGACAGGGGAACGGTGATATCGTACACCGCCGCGGTGCCCTTCAACGCGTCGGCGGCCTTGTTGACGGCCTCCGCGTACTTCTGCCCCAGCTCCGGCACGTAGGTGAAATACTCAAAACCGGTATCCCCCACCCGGTACAGGGCTTCGTACTCCTGCTTTTCGCCGCTGATTTCGATCACGGCGTAGCCCGGCCCCGGGTCGGGGTCAGGCGTGGGCTCCGGGTTGTCGTCCGGCACAGGGTCCGGATCGCCGCCCGGCGCGGGCTCCGGGTTGTCGTCCGGCGCGGGCTCCACCTGCTGTGACGGCTCCCGCCGGGGGATCAAGTCCCGGATCCTGGGAAACAGACCGCCGAAATATATGCCCGCCGCGGCGCCCAGCAGCAGCACCGCGGCCGCCAGGACAACCACTGCGGCGCGGCGGTGTCTGCTGCGCCCTTTATATCCCTTGTACGCGCTTTTGCGCCGTTTCTTCATCCCAGCTGCTCCTTTATGATCCTTTCGGCCGTATCGGTATCGTCGGTGACGCAGAGCACCACGTATACGTCCTTCTGAACCAGCACCGCGCTCTCCAGCCGGGGCACCGCCTCGGGCTGATAGGGCCGCACCGAGTCGATCTGGCTGGCAATCAGCGCCTCGACGGCGGTCTTCACCGCCGCGGCGTCGCCGGCGCTCCCGCACCGGAAGGCGAATACCTCCTCCATGGTGAGGCCGGATGTCATATAGGCCGCCGCCCGGGTCCCCTCCGGCAGGGTCAGATAGTTGCCCAGCTGCTCCGCCGTCAGCTCCTTCAGCGGCGCGGAGAACTCCACCTTCTGCGCCAGCTCCGCGGCCAGGGCGGATACGTCCACGTCCTTGCTGCCGGACGCGCCGCAGCCGGCCAGGGCCGCCGTCAGCAGCAGGACCAATATCAGAGAGATCACGCGTTTCATATGCCGTATCATCCTTACATCAAATGGAGAGACCGCCCCCCGCCAGGGGGCGGTCAGTACCGATTATTATATTACAAGCGACGGGAAAAAGAAAGTACCTTTCGTTTGTAAAACCGCCAAATTTTCACATTTTTCGCCCTTATTCTACTGGCGGGCGAACCAATCCACGATGGCCTCCAGCACCTGCACCGCCTTGTCCATCTGCTGGACGGAGATGTGCTCGTAGGGGCCGTGGAAGCTGTAGCCGCCGGTGCCCAGGTTGGGGCAGGGCAGGCCCCGGAAGGACAGCTGCGCCCCGTCGGTGCCGCCCCGGATGGGATTGCTCACCGGCTCCAGCCCCACGCTGCGGATGGCGTCCCGGGCGGCCTCCACCACCTCCGGGTGCCGGTCGATGACCTCGCCCATGTTCCGGTACTGGTCGGCGATGGTGACCCGGGCCACGTCGGCGCCGTAGCGGTCGTTGATGATCCGCTCCAGGCTCTTCATGATCCCCTTGCGGCGCTCGAAGCTCTCCCTGTCGTGGTCCCGGATGATGTACTGGAGCTTGGCCCGGGATACGTCGCCGGACATCTCGGTCAGGTGATAGAAGCCCTCGTAGCCCGCGGTGTCCCGGGGCCGCTGATCCTGGGGCAGCAGGGCGTCGATCTCCGCGGCCATGTGGGCGGCGTTGATCATCACGCCCTTGGCGCTGCCGGGGTGGACGGACACGCCCTCGATCTCCCACTTGGCGGAGGCGGCGTTGAAGGTCTCGTACTCGATCTCCCCCACGGCGGAGCCGTCGGCGGTGTAGGCCAGCTCCGCGCCGAACCGCTCCAGATCCAGCAGGGCGGCGCCGTGTCCCACCTCCTCGTCGGGGGTGAAGCACACGCTGACGGGGCCGTGGGGCCGTCCGTCCGCCAGCAGACGCTGGCACAGGGTCATGATCTCGGCGATGCCGGCCTTGTCGTCGGCCCCCAGCACCATGGTGCCGTCGGTGGTGATCAGGGTCTCCCCCTTCATGCTCTTCAGGTGGGGGAAGGTCTCCGGATCCAGCTTCAGGCCGCTGTCCCCCAGCTCCACGGCGCCGCCGTCGTAGTCGGGCACCAGCCGGTACTGGGCGGGGCCGTTCTTGCCGGTGGTCACCGTGTCCAGGTGGGCGATGAAGCCGATGGCCCTCTTCTCCTCCATGCCGGCCGTGGCGGGGATCTTCCCGTACACGTAGGCGTGGTCGTCCAGATACACGTCCTGCAGGCCCATCTCCCGCATCTCGTTTTCCAGATACCTGGCCAGGTCGAACTGGCAGGCGGTGGTGGGCGTGGTCTGACTCTCCTCGTCGCTGACGGTATCGAATCCGATGTAGCGGATCAGTCTCTCGTAAGCTTCCATGTCGTCCTCCTGTTTTTCCCGTTTTTCCGGTGTTTTTCCGGTCTTTTCCCGTATTTTCCTGGACATGATTATAGCCCCGCGTCCCGGAAAGGTCAAGGGACGCGGGGCCTTTGTCACGGATTTGCGGCCGCTCCGCCCTCACTCGGCGGCAGCCAGCAGCTTTTTGGTGTACTCCTCCCGGGGGTGGTTGAACACCTGGTCGATGGTGCCCTGCTCCACGATGCGGCCCTGCTTCATCACCAGCACCCGGTCGCAGAGCTGGTAGACCACGTTCAGGTCGTGGGAGATGAACAGATAGCTCAGATCCAGTTCCTCCCGGAGATCCCGCATCAGCTTCAGGATCTGTGCCTGGATGGTCACGTCCAGGGCGGACACCGGCTCGTCGGCGATGATGAACCGGGGCCGGCGGATCAGGGCCGCGGCGATGCTGACCCGCTGGCGCTGTCCGCCGGAGAGCTCGTCGGGCTTGGCCCGGAAGCACTCCTCCGGCAGCTCCACCTTCTTCAGCATGTCGTGCACCCGGCGCTTGCGCTCGGCGGCGTCGTACTTGCCGTAGATCCGCAGGGGCTCCTCCACGGACCACTCCACCGAGTAGGCGGGGTTCAGGGAGCTGTAGGGGTCCTGGAAGATGATCTGCGGCCGGGGCGTGTGGTGGATGACCTCGCCCTTCTCCGGCTTCACCAGACCCAGGATGATCCGGGCCAGGGTGGATTTGCCGGTGCCGCTCTCCCCCACCAGACCCAGGATCTCCCCGTGGCGCACCACGAAGTCCACGTCGTGGAGCACCTCCTTATAGCTGTTCCTCCGGCCGAACAGGGACGGCTCCCGATAGCCGCCGCTGACGTGCCGGACCTCCAGCACCAGATCGTCCTGACTCATTGGATCTCCTTTCCGCGGCGGGTGGGGATGGCCTCGATGAGCCGCTTCGTGTAGGGATGCCTGGGATGGAAAAATACCTGCTCGGTGTCCCCCTCCTCCACCAGGAGGCCCCGCTGCATCACCGCCACCCGGCGGCACAGCTTGCGGACCACGTTGAGGTTATGGGAGATAAAGAGCATGGAGATGCCCTTCTCCGCGTTGAGCTTTTTCAGCAGCTCCAGGATCTGTGCCTGGATGGTCACGTCCAGGGCGGTGGTGGGCTCGTCCAGCAGCAGCAGGCTGGGGTTGATGACGATGGCCGCGGCGATCATGGCCCGCTGGAGCATACCGCCGGAGAGCTCGTGGGGATACTTGTTGTAGACCGCCTCCGGGTCCTGCAGCTCCACCGCCTCCATGACCTCCAGCACCTGCTGCTTCCGCTGGGCGGGGGTCAGATCGGTGTGGATCTGCAGCACCTCGCCCACCTGCTCGCCCACCCGCATCAGCGGGTCCATGGCGCTCATGGGCTCCTGGAACACCACGCCGATCTTCCGTCCGTGGATCCGGCGCAGGGCGCTGCGGGGCGCGTGGAGCAGGTCCTCCCCGTCCAGCAGGATGTCGCCGGACAGGTCGCACTGCTTCCGGGGCAGCAGGCCGGCGATGCTCATGGCGGTCACGCTCTTGCCGCTGCCGCTCTCGCCCACCAGGCCCATGATCTCCCCGTCGGCGATGGTCAGGGAGATCCCGGCCACGGCTTCCCGGTCCCGGTTGTGGAATTTCACGTGCAGATCGCGGATCTCCAGCATCACGCCACCTCCCTGTCCATCTTCTGCAGGCCCTCGCCGATGAGCCCCGCGCCGAACACCAGCAGGGCGATGACGCAGCCGGTGCTCAGGGCGTACCAGGGCGCCCGGCCCAGCATGCTCTGGGCCTCGGAGAGCATATAGCCCAGGGAGGCGTCCGGCGGGGTCACGCCGATCCCCAGGAAGCTCATGCTGGCCTCCGCCAGCACGGCGTTGTTGAAGCCGATGGTGACGGCGGGCAGCAGCACCCGCATGATGTTGGGCAGCATATGCACCGCCAGGATCCGCAGATCCGTGGCGCCCATGAGCCGGGCGCTGGTGATATAGTTCACGTCCCGCAGCCCGGCGAAGGCCGTGCGGGTCACCCGGGCGAAGCTGGGGATGAACACCAGGCCCAGGGCCAGCACCACGTTGTACTTGCCCGGCCCCACCAGACTGATGATCAGCAGGGCCAGCAGGATGCTGGGAAAGGCGGTGAGGGCGTCGTTGAGCCGCATCAGCGCCTCGTCCACCACGCCGCCGTAGTAGCCGGTCACGGCGCCGATCAGCGTGCCGATCACGGCGCCGATGGCCACCGTGGCCAGGGCGATGGTCAGGGTGGTGCCGCCGCCCTTCAGCACGCGGCTGAAGATATCCCGGCCGAAGTTGTCGGTGCCGAAGAGATGGGTCAGGCCCGGTCCCTGAAATTTGGCCGCCGGGTCCATGGCGTTGGGATCGAAGGGGGTGTGGAAGGCCCCGATCAGCATCATCAGCAGCAGCGCGCCGGTGATGAGGATGCCCGCCAGGAGATAGCCGTTGATCTTCTTTTTCATGCGTCACCTCCCAGCCGCAGCCGCGGGTCGATCCGCTGGTTCACCAGATCCGCCACGGTGCCGGCCAGCACCACCCAGAAGGCCAGGATCACCACCAGCGTCTCCACCACCGGATAGTCCCGGGTGGAGATGGAGGCCACCAGCAGCCGGCCCAGGCCGGGGATGCCGAACACCTGCTCCACCACCACGCTGCCGCCCACCAGCTCGGCCATGGTCTGACCCAGGAAGGTCACCGTGGCGGCCAGGGAGTTCTTCAGCACGTGGCGGTTGAGCACCTGCCGCCGGTCGTTGCCCCGGGAGATGGCGGTGCGGACGTAGGCCTTCTGCATCTCGCCGATCACGGTGCTGCGCATCATGCGCACGGTCATGGCCGTCCGGGGGATGCACAGGCAGAGGGCCGCGAAGAACAGATGGCCCAGGGCTGCGCCGAAATCCGTGTGCAGGTCGGGAAAATCCCCCGGCAGGAACAGCTTGAGGATGACGCCGAACAGCCAGGAGATGAGGATCCCGGTGAAGAAGGGCGGCACCGCCATGCACAGCTGGTTGAAGGCCGTGCGGACCCAGTCGAAGGGCCCGCCCACGAACCGGTAGGACCAGATGGCCAGGGGGATGGAGACCGCCGTGATGATGACGAAGCTCACCAGGCACATGCACAGGGTGATCTCCAGCTTGGGCCCGATCAGCTCCCACACGGGGATCCGGTAGCGGAAGGAGATGCCCAGATCGCCGGAGAAGAAGCCGGCCAGCCAGCTGACGTAGCGGGTCAGGAAGGGGCGGTCCAGCCCCAGCTCATGGCGCAGCGCCGCCAGACTCTCCGGCGTGGCCTCGGTGCCCAGGATGGTCTGGGCCGGGTCGCCGGAGATCAGCTCGAAGGCCACGAAGGTGAGGAACGACACCAGCAGCATGGTCAGCAGCAGCGTCAGGATTCGTTTGAGCGCGTATTTCACAGGCGCTTTCCTCCAAATACTGCAAGGGCAGAGGGGCCGAGCCCCCTGCCCTTGCGCGTTTTTTTCTTTACTTGGCCCAGTACAGGGTGGACAGATCCAGCGCGTACAGGGGATAGAAGGTCAGGCCCTCCAGCCCGTTGCGCATGGCCACCAGATCGGCCATATCCTGAATGTAGACGTTGGCGGCGTTCTCGGTGAGGTTCCGCTCCATCTGCCGGTAGATGGCGGTCTGCTCCGCGTCGTCGGCGGCGGAGATCGCCCTGGCGTACAGCTGGTCGTACTCCTCGTTGTCGTACCGGGTGAAGTTCTTGCTGCTGGAGGTGTTGAAGCGCTCCAGGAGCTTCCGGG
>JAEEGL013202492.1_pt1 | contig 15108 bp, 23 predicted proteins | sample 9134231 | NCBI WGS metagenome assembly JAEEGL01 (sample SAMN16246548, study PRJNA631951) | gut metagenome | biome: gut microbiome; feature: rumen; material: fiber-attached | host: Bos | place: Iran: Karaj | collected 2018-10 | reverse complement strand
TAGAAGATATGCGTGAAATTATGAGGCAACATTATGGCTAATGTAATTAAAATATATGAATCTAATATAAAATCTCGTAAACGAAAATATAATCCAACCCAAAGATATAAAGATGTTATAGAAAAAACCAATAAAAGAATAGAAGAACATCAACGTAAATCTGATTTGGTGTATGAAAGAGCATCTAAGTTTTTTGTATGGGATTAAATTGCACAAAAAGGAGGTAACATTATGACTGTAAAAGAGTTAATCGACATCCTAAAAGACATGCCGTCTGATGCGGATGTTTACCACATTGAAACAATAGACGGCGAACCACAATATATGTATTTAATTGTAACCAATGTATATCAGCAAGACGATGATGTTATGATTTATTAAATAACACAAAGGATTCGGTGGCGGAAGCAGAAGACGCAGAGAGGAAAAGTGGGGCTGATTGCAGAGATGTGCTAGTGAGTGAAATGACGATTTCGCAACACCACAATGGAGCAATCGTGTAAGGTGCGATGCCTTGCCCGAATCCAATTAATTAGGGGGTGGCATAATGGAAACTATTTGGAATATCATATTTTGTCATTTGGTCGGTGATTATGTTTTGCAAATCGATTTTATAGCAAAGTCAAAAGGTACAAACTGGTATCATTTACTTGTCCACTGCTTTTTATATTGTTTGCCTTTTTGTATATGCTTTGGATTCGATTCGAGATTGTATATCTTGCTGTTGACGCATATTGTCATAGATAGTGCAAAGGCACGGTATAAAAAGATTGGATATATTACCGACCAAGTTTTGCATTATGGTATAGCGTTCGCTTTATATTTTTTTGTGAGGTAATAACGTGGAAATTATAAGTATTATATCCGCATTTATTTTTGGAATGTGCGTTAGAGAATGGATTAGGAGAAAAACATGACATACGAAGAAAAGAGAGAATTGAGATTACAGATTAGCCAGTTGCTTGCAGATGCTGGACTTAATCAAAGTGTTATTAAAGAAATGGTTGAAACTGAGATCAAAAATAAAACTGACCGTGCTATTGATCAGTGTATGAAGAGTCTGAATTCGGAATGTTCAAGTGGTAATTATTTTAAAGAAAAAATTTCTAAATATGTTACTTCTTGGCTATTTGGCAAAGAAGTTAGATATGCAGTTGAGGAAGAACTTAAAAACAGAGTGATTAGTGTTACATTAAAGGACTGTAAAAATGAATAATAATGTATATGTTGTGACATATTGGGATAATGGTTTAGAGCCAGTTGTAACCGTATTTGACAATCAAGAGAATGCAGAGAAATGCTATTCTTTTTTCGTCAAAAGACATACTGGATGTTGTATAGATGAAGTGTCAGTATATAAACACTTCGGACTTCGACAAGACAGGAGAATGAATGAAATATAATAAAACAACATCATGCGAAAAATGTCATTATGCCATGTGGGATTCTGTTTATGATGGCGATGAAGACATTGACTATATTTCTGAATGCGAAAAAGGTAATAAAATATCAGATAATGAGAATTGCAAAGATTATAAAGCTTTAGGGTTTAATATGTTGTGGGATGATATGACAGAAGAAGAAAAAAGAAATTGTTATGATAGCTATGTCCAAGAATTAAAATATGAATGGGGAGATAACGCAAAACCTATACCCTTTGAAATGTTTGACATTGAATGGTCTGGACAAATATATGTATGTGTTTAACAAACGAGGTTTAATTTATGAAAGAATATGATCTAGAGTCTTGTCCATTTTGTGGTAACAAAGCGGCAATATACAAAAGCGCATTTTTTAGTTGTCAAGCAAAAGTGATGTGTCCAATTTGTAGAGTACAAACCGCAACATATAAAGAATCCGATATGGATAATGCGGTATGGTTTGCAGTTAACGCTTGGAACAGAAGAACAACGGAAGAATAAACAGGGACAGAATAATGAAGTATCCAAACTTAGAATTGATTGAATATATAACAGAAAATACCGCATGTGAATTATTTGAAAGTGAATTAAAAATGTCTACTTATCATAAATTCAAAATGTATGTATTTCCTCAGACTTGGAGTTCAACTGCACTTGGATTTGATGGGTGTGGTGGACAAGCAATTACAGAAGCCTATACTACAGTTGTAGAAATGACATCATATAAATTTGAATCTGGTAAAGATATAAGAGGAATAGCTTATAAAGAATTAGAAGATAACATATATGCAGTTTTCTTTGATGGGAGAATTGCGTATATGTGTTTAAATCCATCTCATGAATTCTTAGTAGATATAAATAATATGAATATGAAACCCCAAAGGGAGGTGATGAAATATTATAAAGATGATAAATATTCTAAGAACAGTAGAGTATCCATTTTATAAATATATTTGCGGTGTTACAGGTTTAACATGTTGTGGTTGTTCTTTGTTTTGTGAACATAGGAGAGAAAAGAATGAAAACGCTAATAGAACAAATAAAGAAGATAAGAAAGCAATATGATTTCCCAATATGGTTAATCAGAGCGGCGTTGGAATATTACAACAAAAATGAAGATAAGGCTGTTGAAAGATTGAAAGAAATATATCGTTGTATTGGTGATAATCCCAAAGTCACGATTAAAAGAAATATTGAAAAATTTATGAATGAAATACAACAGTCAAAAGGTATTACTTCGTCTGAGAATAATGAAGATTTGTATTTAAGTGAATCGAGAGAATCTTTGCCAATAGTAAAATATATTTAAATGGTCAAAGAAGTTTTCTGAAATTATAACCAGTATTCAGTCTCTCCTTTCAATCATTTCCAAACAATTGTTCTGATTTGATACCCTGTTTGATACCTTTTTAAAATCCTATAAAACAAAAGACTCCAGAAGTGCGGTAAAATCCACGTTTCTTGGAGTCTTTAAATCGGAGTGACGGGATTCGAATTTGAAATAAGTCCAAGAAACCCTTTATTTATCATGTTTTTTAAAAATCATTTGATACCTTTTTTAAGAATTTGATACCGCTAGATTAAATTCATCTATCTGAGAAACAAGTTCTACTTTTTCATCAATAGGATTTCTATTCTTATGATAAAAAATTTCTGAAGTTGTTATACTTGTATGTCCCATTTGATTAATAATAAAACTCGAACTAAGATTATTATCGAAGAGAATAGAACAGTATGTCTTTCTAATTTTATGTGGAGATTTATAAGGAATGTTTAACTTCTCACAAATTCTTGCAAGCTTTTTCCTTATAGCATTAGAATGAACTCTTTTCCCATTATGCTCAAATACATATTCAGTTGTTTTACTTCTCTCCCATAAATTATTAATTAAATATTGGAATTGTTTAGGAATAGCGATGACTCTTGCTCCAGCTTCTGTTTTAGGAATGTCTTGTACAAAAGTTCTAACTATTCCTTTTTCGTCTTTTGTTCTTGACTCTGTAGCATGAACATCAACACTTATATGATTAGGGTCTAAATCATCATGTTTTAAAGCAACAGCTTCTCCGCAACGTAATCCAGTTACAAATATTAAAGAGATACACTGAGACCAGATATCTGGATTTTCTCTGCAATAGTTAAGTATGAGTGCAGTCTCATCTATATTGTATACTTCTTCTGAATCTTTCTTATGTGTTCTATAAAAACCATTTTTAGGTATCATTAATTCTGTCTCAATATCTTGTATATTATATGAGATTAGTTTTTTTCTTTTCGCTAATCTTATAATACCTTTTACAACAGCTTTTAAACCACTGAAGGATTTTGCTGTTAATCGATGTTTGGCAATTTCTGTTTCAAGAAACTCTACCCATACATCTACATACATATCTTTAATTCTTTTAAATTTTAATTCTTCAAAATGTCTTTTAAAAATAGATTCGTTTCGAAGAGCGGTATTGTATTTAATAAATCCTTTTTCTACTTGAGAAGTATTCCATTCTGTGAATAGTTCTTCAATCATAGGATTCTCCTCAACAGTTCTCCAATATTCAATTACAACATCCTCTATTTCTTCTTTTGTATTTCTTTTTCTAGGTATCCTTCCTTTCTTTTCATCGGGCAAATATGTGTGCCATTTACCGTCAGTGCCATTCCATATTTTGTATGGATGTTTGTTTAATAGTTCTTTTCTTCTAGTCATTTCTATAATCGACTGAATACTGGTTTTATCTATTATCCCATTATCAATCGCATATTGCAAATCCTTATCTGTCATTTTCTTTATCCTCATAATCCTTATAATCATCTAAAAAATCTACATAGTCATCTTCAGATTTATAACTTTCACAAGTCCAGTCTTCTTCTGGCTCTCTTAAATAACACCATTTTCTAATTCTGCATTCACAACATTGGTCGTTCATATTTTCTCCTTTTAATCAAAAAATAAAAAAAAGAGGAAACCCATTTCTGAATTTCCTCTGAACTAATATTAGGTTTAAATCATTTGTTGGTTTTACTCAAAGCACGAGTATATTGCTCGTCCATCAACTTCACATTCCCATTTCTTGCAGTAGTCATAATACCAACAATAATATTTACATTTATCGCAACACATAATGCACCTCATATCAAAAACTCATTCTCTTAATCTCTGCAATGACCCTTTTATTGAGGTCTTGTTTTTTCTTTACTATTTCGGGCGTTACTTCATAAACAATTACTTTTCGCTTTTTGCTAATTAGTCGCATAAATTCACCTCACTGATTCAGCCAGATTAAAACACCCAATACCAATGCAAGCACAGATGCACTCGCATACAGAATGACAAGCGTTTGTCATGTAATAATCATACTGTCATCTCACCATTATTCGTTGAAAATGATGTGCGCCACGCAGAAGCCACGATAATTGCAGTAGCATTTTTGGCAGTAGTCGTGTTTTATTTTTCCTCTGCGTTGTCGTTTAAATACCTTACATATTAATCGCTTAAACACACCGTTCATTCTACCACCTCATTAATTGATTGTGGGCATCGCACCCACTCGGTCGTGGTTCATGCCGACTACATGGTTTCTCCTCTATTATTGTTTGTATGCGTTGAGGTCTCGCTATTGGCTTTCACCTTGCCACTTATATGATGATTTAACAAAGGATGGCATATCAATCCATTTACCAACAAAGTCTCCTATGTTTTTGTCATAAACAAATACATATAATCTTTTGTTGTTTAAGCTTTGAGTCCCTTCTATTTGACCATTCTTTTTCTTCTCTTTTGGAAGAAACTCATTGGTTATTATAAAAGACATGATTCACCTCGTCATTCAGTCGTATCTGATTTAAGCCATTCAAGGATTTTAAGGTCATCATTATTTTGTCCGACTTCAACAACACTTTGAAAAACAGTACTCTGCATAAATCGTCTTGCGTGAGAAAAATAGTCTGCCTGTGCTTCTCCAGTTAAGCCGTCATCAAACAAATCTTTGTTTAAGAAAAATATTTTTCTACATTCTTCTTCTGTTGGGATAAACGAAAACATTCTTTTATATTCATCTTCATTTTGATTTGGCTTTTCAAAAACGGCGTACATATAATCTATTGGGTCATAGCTTGCGAGTAATTTGTCAAGATTATTCATGATATATATTATGTCCTCCAAATCGCATACCACTTATACGTGCGACCACTTCTCCAGTAGCGTGATGTAGACGCAGAATTTGGCGTAAAACCTAATTCATCGACCCAAAATCGGGGATAGTTGATACCACCCGACCCTGCATTGTCGGAATTATCAGAACAATGCACACCACCGACCGACAGTGCGCCTGTGTTTGTCGCTCTGTACGCATAATACGCACTCGCATATCTGTATGCGGATGAAGACCACGGCATCCCCATGCCGTACAGTTTATAATAGTCGTAAAACACGAATTGCATATTTGTGTTTGCGGTCGTGTCTGCCGTTCCTGTGGCATCTACCATCATGACAAATGCAGGTGCTTCGGAATGTGAGTTGGTGAACAGGATTTTCTCGCCTGCCGTATCGGCAGAAGGCTCATAAGTGCCTGCCTCAAACGTAAGACCGCCACTCCCTATGGGGACATTAACGGTCACTTGACTGTATCCGTCTGCGGAATCATCACTAGCATTATAAGTGCCATTTGCCGTGATGCTTTTTATGGTAAGCGTTGAACCGCCTCCACTTGATATAGCGTTAATAGCACTCACAAAGTCACTCGGAAATGTAAGGCTTGCAGATGTCCCACCTTTAGTGCGGATAGCGTTTGCTACGGAAGTAAGGTCTGTATCTAATTGAGTGGAGTCAACTAATTTATCTGCACTCATCAATAAGCACCCCCTGTCCATTCACTTAATAGTTTCGTTTGATATTCCGAAATCCCCAAAGGTGTCTGAGCAACAATTTCCGCTATGGCTCGGTGTCCATTCGTATTGGGATGTCTACCGTCTGAAGACGCATGTCCTGCAACGATAGTGTCAAAAATAGGCAATAAATTGATACTTAATTCTGCAAACACAGGATACAATGCACTAGCCCATTGTTTGTAATATGTTATATCTGTACCACCAATTTTATCAAAATGATAAATAGTTAATGGCATCCATACAATCATACATGTTGGATTTGCGCTCCTTATCGCCGATACAGAATTGCGTATAGAAGTTTCTATTGCAGACAATGTTAACGTTCCATTTTTTATACCAATTATATCATTTGCTTGATATTCGCAATAAATAATATCTGCATTAGATGCTTCGGTTTGAGATTCTTGCAATCGAGCCGCTAATGTAGCAGTTGTCGTACCAGATACACAATTCTTATGAACAGATGCAAAGATACCTATTTCATCTAAAACATCTACGAAACTATATCCATCATTGTTATAGCCGTATCCAATAGAATCTCCAAAAAAGCAAACTTTTTTATCTTTCCATAAATTAATTCCCATAGTTCCAGTTCCTTGCACTCTTTGACCGCTAGCAGTATAAAAATATTTACCGCTGGCAACATCTGATTGCACAGCGGTAGTATCACTTAAATCTATTAAAGTAGTCCCATTATAGACTACTTTATTTTTATATTGATTTGCCATTTTATACTCCTTTTATCCTTTTAATCTTAACCAATTGTTACAGTAACACCACCAGCTGAGTTATCAGACTCGCTATAAGGAATTGCATTAACTGTAACTTGAGTAAGATAATTATATCCTGTGTCGGGCGTTACTGTCTGAGCGGTAGCAGATGGAGTCACAGTTTTAGACTGAGCATTAACATCTTCCTGTCCGCTCATCGTACCTTCGACACCAAGGATTGTTACACCTTGACGGATATTTGTTGCAATAATTTTTGCTTGTTCTGTTGAACTAATTGAAACTTTACCACTACCATCGTGGTAACCCTGTGGAACAGTATATTCTCCAGATACCGTAGAAATAGTTCCGCTTACTGCACCATTATTAGGCATTGTTCCTGTTAAAGCTGTTCCCCTTGCATGAGCAGTCTTTGTAGCTAAAATCTCAGAAGCAGTAGCAGTATCATTACTAGTGTTAGAGTCGTATGTATTCGTACCAGTAATAGGCGCACCACTTTTGTCATGGGCAGTTTTACCACTAGCAAGGTCTGCCGCAGTAATCGTATCAGCAGTCAAGTCAATCAGAACATCACCATTAAAAATAACTTTACTTTTATATTGATTAGCCATATTTTAATCCTCCTATTTATTGTTAAAATTCCACTTGTCCAGCAATATAAACAGTTGTTCCTCCACTCAAATTACTTGTTTCATAATAAGGGATTTCTTTTACAACAACATTGTTCTCCATCTTTTTACCCTCAGTGTTAAGAACAGTACGTTGAAAAGCAAGAGGAGTGGCTTCATAGTTACCCTCATAAATAGGTACTGTTTCGCCACTCCCATTACCATATGTTATATTGCCGTCTATTTTTTTTATAGGAGAAATATTACCTGTAATTTTATCCATATTTTCTCCTCTCTATCTTATTACTTAACTTCTGGCAATAATTCAATTTCACCTCTTATAAAAGTGTCTACATCCCCATTAGAAAAAGTAATTTCTATGTCATATACATAAGTACCAAAAGCATATTTTTTTGTATCAGACGGATTAAGTTTTAATATTAATGTGTCAGTGGGTATTGCTTTATCGATTAACACTTTTGAACTGGCATAAGATTGCTTCATCGCAAATCTTACCCTATCCCCATTTACAGGAGTATAAACCTCATCATCAATTAACATTTCAACTTGCATCCTTAATGTATCTCCTCTTACGAGGGATATTTTTTTTGTTTTATTATTAATGGAGTATCCCAAATTAAATCACCACCAATCATATGTATTTATTCAATAGACAACGGGTAGGAACTATACCCAAGTGGATTTTGCATAATCAGTTCTGCAATAGCCTTCTGTCCTGCCTCATTTGGATGCCTTCCGTCAGAAGACGCATGAACTGATACTAATGTATCAAATATCGGTAGCATGTTAATTCCAAGCTCGGCAAACACTGGATATAAAGCATTAACCCATGACTGATAGTAACTCAAGTCATCTCCTGCAACCTTTGACAAATGCAGTATCGTCAAAGGCAACCACACAATTGCGCAAGTCGGATTAACATTGCGAATAGACGATGTACAGTTACGGACGGTAGATACAAGAGCATCGGTAGTCAGCGAGCCTGCTTTCAGACCTACAATATCATTCGCTTCGTATTCGGCATAGATGATGTCCGCATCTGCCATCTCTGTGGATGATTCTTGCAAGCGTGCCGCCCATGTTGCGGTTGTTGAACCACTTACGCAGTTCTTATGCACAGACGCGAACATACCAGATTCGGAAAGAATATCGGCATAGCTATGCGCATTATTGTTATATCCATATCCGATAGAATCTCCAAAGATACATACTTTTTTGGAACTCCACGGATTAAAACCGCCGCTGGTTCCTCCGCCTCCACTATCCCCGCCGCCATCGGAAAGCACTTGCGCTATGGTCTCAAGTGCGGTCGCAGTTCTTGAGTTAGCGCTCGCAATTGAAGCCCCAGTTTCATTTAACATTATAGGTTTTGTAATCTCTGCCATTAAAATACCCCCTTTTATACTGTATATGTTACACAAAGTTGACCATTAACAATGGATATACCGTTATTAGATCCGCCGTCCTCAGATTGGGTTGAGTCAATTTTGTGATAAAACGTAAGCCCGGTAATATTATTTCCGTTAGGCAAAGTTGAAATGATTGCTATTAACAAGCATTTGCCAGTAGAGTTATATGCGATACTGCTGACATTTCCACCAGTATTAAATACGCACCTACTGATTGTCGATGCAGTTATTGCCGACCCGACATAAACATAATAGTTACCAACCACGCTAACCGATGCAGAAAACGTACATCCAATAATTTCCGCATCCTGTGCCACACTAATACCAATGTTGTCAAATTGACAGTCATATGCTTTTGATAGTGCAAATCTTGATGATAAAACCCTATTAGAATATATAGAGCATCCTCTGTAAATAACTTTTTCAGTTAATCCATCCTGAAGTTCTAAATTAACAGAACAACCAGTTATATCAATAAAGCTATCATCATTATAAGGACAAGCAAACTGTCTTCTTAAATTTGTTGTATTATAATTGTCTGTTTTAAACGTCGATGCCGTGACATAACATTTACCACCACCGTGTACACTGATATAAGCATCGCCAATAAATGTACAACCGTCTATTCTATATACGCCGTCAACCAAATTAGCATTAGCTTCTCCGTTTTTAGGATAAAACTGCACACAAGATCCCGATGACGAACCAGCAGTAACTAGAGTAGACGAAGAAACATATGCGTTTTCAAGAACGTCCGTAAGGAAATATAGACAATGCTCTCCACTCTGTGCATTTGTGTCCTCTTCAATTAAACACTCTTCCATGAAAACATTTCTAAAATGACGGCTTATACCCATAAGGGTGTTCACAATCCTCGTGTTTTTGACATACAAATTAGACAAAACAGAAGTATAATTAGTATCGTTTGATTCAGTCATGCCTATAATGCCATTATCATAGTTTTCAATATTACAATTAATAATAGACAGTTTTTCAATTCCATACGAGGCAATACAACTTCTCATTGAACGGTTGGCAATTGTTTCACCGTGCGCTCCTGTTGCATCAATTCCAAGCGTTGTCGTAAAATTAACATCACTAATAATTGCGCTAGTTGCGTTTGCCCTGATAATAAACGTACCCTTCAACGCATTCGATGCAGTTGTACTTATTGTGGCAAAATTACCGATAATAATTAGAGGATTTGTAACCGTAACGGTATCAATAAGATATGTTTTTCCGCCTGTAAGAACTACTGGTTTGCCCGAATTACAAGCCTGAGAAAATGCGTTGGTATCATCAGTAGAGCCATCTCCAACCGCCCCATAATCTTCGGGAGTTACATAATAAACATCTGCTGAAACAGAAGAACCACCGCTTCCAGAGCCATCCATAACATCAAAAGAGTTAGTACCCTGTGAATCAGTGATACTAACTCTATGTCCACCTGTAATATTAGTGACGGTTATTGTTGGCGAAAATCCATTAGTGCCATTACTTCCATTCAACACATCAAATGTCTTTGTGCCGTTTACGTCTGTAATAGATACTCTATGACCATTGGTAATATTGGTTACGGTGATTGTGGGAGAGTATCCGTCTTGACCGCTTCCACTGCCACCACCGCTAGGTTCATCAAATTCCCATGTGGAAACCTTACCATTTGAGATGGTTTTGACTTTAAGATATTTGCCAACGTCAGAGGCGTTAGCCGTAGTAATATCGCTTAAACTATTATCTAATTCATTTAATTTTGTTTTATCTGCTGTTGTATAATCATTGGTGGATAAGCCCATTCCAGTGACTTTATCCACCTTGTTATTTATTTCTTGATCTACATTTGCAACACCTTGTTCTAAGTTATTTAACCGCCCGGACGTAACTTTGTCGCCCTTTTTCCAATTTGTAGGGTTATAACTCATAATAAAATACCCCCTTTTATAATATATTATGACGTAAGAATCATGTAATCTACCTCGCCAATACCAACTAAGTCTGATGTATTATCATCATCCGGGGTTTCAGTATATTCTTCATACCACAACACAAATTCTTCGCCGTTGTAAATATACGTCTCACACCCATTTGATCCGTTAATATACAATCTACTTCCTATGGCAAATATAGTATTATCGGAAAGGAACATGACATCAATGCCACTTGTGGGCATTGGACTTGGGGTATAAGAACTAATAAGCCTCACTTTATAAGTATTAGATGAGAACACACCACCACCTTGCGTATTGTCTTTTTCTCGTGGGTATTTTTCACACGAAATACAATAAATCATAAAACACCCCCAAATATCAAAATTGATATCTTGTTGATTTTATCCGACAGTAGTCTGACCAATCTTTCCGATAAGATCAGAAACATAGTTAGAGCCACGGCTCATTACGATGCCAGTAAGCACCATGCCAATATAGTGGTTAACTGTTAGTCCAAGAGGGATAAACATATCTGCATTAAATGCATACGCAAGAAAAACACCAACAATAATTGTGATAATCTGTGTTACTGCTGTCTTCCTGTCTCCACCATAAAACATATCTGCAATATTTTTGCCATATTCAACAAGTCCCTCGATAAGAATTGCCACTGCTACAATAATTGCTACGTTCATAATTTATACCTCCTTAATTTATTGCTTTAAAATCATTTCTTTCCAAGTGATCCTTATAATCATTTTTAATATATTCAATTGTCGCTACGGTTTGATGATTTTTAAATAAAGGATGTTCAGCACAAAACCTTTCGTAATTTGTAATATCTTGCATTATTTGATTATAACTATCTTTACTATGGTTCCATCCTTCAATAATCTCATCCATAAATTTAAGGATTCGCACACGACATGCAACTGCGCCATGTTCGCCAAATTCGCCATCAAGCTTATCAATCTTTTTATTAAGCCGTTCATTACGTTGATTTGACCTAGTATCAAGTTCTGCAATCTTTTCATCAAACTTTTCGTCAAGCTTTTTAATCATATCAATGATTTTCTTTGCACAATCTTCCTTGTTATCTTTACGTTGTAAAAGAAATTGTATAAAACCCCATAATGCATTTGAGCCTATAACAGCTACAAAAATTGCAATAATCGATTCTTTATCCATTGATTTATTCCCCCTATAATATTATTTTTTCTTTACATAGGAAGAATAGACATAGCCATATTTCCCGTTGTACTTAATTAGATACCAGTCACCATTTTTATGACACACGCCTATCTCTGTTCCTTTACGAAGAGGACTGAAGCTACAAGTTTTAGCGGAAGTAGTGGGCTGAGTTCTTACGTTTAAAGTTCCACCTTTTGTATTGACGATTCCTGTCCATTTAACTTTATGAATATCATCAACTACAGGATCGGGATTTGAGACTTCACTGATTTTTGTCTTACCAATGTATTTCTTTTGGACATATCCAAATTTACCGTTATACTTAATCAGATACCAATCATCCTGTTTAAAAGATACACCAACTTCTGTACCATGTTTTAAACCACTAAAAGAACATTCCTTTGCAGATGTCTTAGGCTCAAGCCGTACTGCAAGTTTTGCGTTCTTTCCGATATTGACATAACCCTTCCACTTGACAGTATGCATGTCATCAGCAACAACAACTTTATTCGTGTCAGATGTGATAGCGGTAGAAGAGTAGTTTGGACGGCAGAACTTTGTGCCAAACAATTTTGAATTATAATATTGTTTCTGACATACGCCACCGCCATTAGGAATAATTCCAGAAGCCCCACTTGTATTACCTTCGAACGTTGTAAATTTATCACCATCAACGGCAATTACTAATCCAGTATGGGCAAATACACCATTACGCCAAAAGATTACAATATCACCAACTTGAGGATTAGAGTAGAGTTTAAATAACCCTTTCATTGTAGGACAATATACATAAGGATAGTGTTTAAGAAGTTCTTTGGCTCGCTCTTTACCAAGTGCTGTTTGAAATATCCAAGTTATCCAATCTGCACAATTGTGTACTGCTAAATTATTTGCTAAATATGTATGGTCACCATCTGTTGTGATGTTATAAACAATACGTTCTTCTTGACAATTTTCAATTTGTTTAATCGGTAGTAATATTTTATCATTATCAGTAATAAACAATTGATGTTGAGGATTTGGGTTGTCGTTAATAACAGCTTCGTAAATAATCTCTTGCTGAGAGAAAGTTCTATAAGCATTTCTTCTTTTATCCCAAATCTTTCCAAATGGTTCTCTGTGGTCTTCTCTAACTACAACTCCGTACCCCAAATCTGTACATATTTTAGCAATACCCAAAACAAGTTCTTTAGAAATAGTCCATATCTTTTTATTTTTTGAACCGTCTGCAGCTAAATATCCGTCAAGAAACGCTCGTTTATCTTTTTTACTGCCAAATAAAATAGAATGCGGTACTTTTTTATTCATTGCTCCAGTACCACATTCCTCTAAGTAAGAAATAAACAATTCATTATCTTGTTTTCTTATCCTATATTCTTGACAAGTCCTCGATTTATAAGCCTTTTCCTTGGTTATGTTTTTAAAATGTTGTTCAATTAGTGGCTCTTTATTAACACCACCACAAACTCTATATTCTCCTCTATCTGTTTTCCATCCGTCTCCCACATAAAATCCTAAAGACCAAAGAGCATCATAATCTAATTCAGTCTCTTTTTCTATTTTAATGTGAGGTGACAATATTACATCGTTTACTTCTAATTCTTCCATTGGTCTAAAGGATAATTCTGAGTATTCCTTTTTTCTTTTATTTAATCTCTTTGCAGATAAAAATGGGTGTGAACCAGTAACATTAAATGGAAGACTACCATATACTCTCATCTTATAAACTTCTTCTTCATGACTCTTTGTTTCAATTACTGTATTAAAAGAATCTCCCTTTGCATTAAGTACCTTATCCCCAACCTTAATATCCTCTATTGCTTTATACCCTTTATCGGTTAAAAGCATTGTTCCTTTTGTAAAGCACCAAGCCGAACCATTCCATTCGGGCTTTGTCTCTTTCCAATATTTTGTTATATTATCTGAGCCAGCCCCTTTAGTTTTATGATAAAGAACCTCATTATTGTTTTTGTATTTATACTGTTTCTCAAGATATCCAAGTTCACCTTTTGCCACTTCAATAACTTTTTCAAGTTCAGACTTTTCTTTTTTCTTTACAGGCTCAGAACTTGTTTTTACCGTTTGATTAATAGAAGTTTCCTTACCATTAATCTTTGTATAGAAGTCAAGATACTGATTGGACATATCAACAACACCACTAATACCATTAACGGTTTCTTTAGATGAATACTGCCACATTACAAAATACCCAGTGTACTTCGTCATGGTTACACCGTACTCTGCTACCCATGTATTCTTAACGGCATCAGCAGGAATTTGACTCATATCAATATTGTTGTAAAGCCAAGAGCGTGAAGCATAAATCCCAACAGGAATTCCCCACTTCAGTAAATCCTCACAGATAATCCGCAACATCCTTGTTCTCTTTTCCTTGGACAGTTTATCAGAACGTCCGCTTTTATCTCTTTGAACAACCTCAGAGTCTAACCACACAAGACCTTTAGCTTCGCTCTTTATAAACCTTGCTTCTTCATGTGCTTCTGAATCAGTAATGGCGCATGGGAAGAAATACTGATAATGTTCAATCCCATAATCTTCACACGCTTTTAAATATTCCTTATATCTTGGGTCATATGTAATAATTCCAGTTTTGCTTCCTCTGTAACCGATTCTGATTATCACAGGAATTTTTGTGGCTTTAACCTTTGACCAATTTGTCACATTATTAAATTGCGATATGTCTATTATCTTACGTTTAATCACCATACATATTCGGTCTCCTTCCTAAATAATTAAAGGACTCCAGTAGGAGTCCTATCATCAGTTACCACTTTTTAGATTTGGCATTCAGTAGAGAATTAATCTCGTCTTGAATCAACTGACCATATCCCTTGCCATATTTTTTATCCAAGTTAGCTAACCTTGTTTCGTTTGTTCCAAAATCAACCTTCTTATTA
>JAEEGL015105083.1_pt1 | contig 15109 bp, 10 predicted proteins | sample 9134231 | NCBI WGS metagenome assembly JAEEGL01 (sample SAMN16246548, study PRJNA631951) | gut metagenome | biome: gut microbiome; feature: rumen; material: fiber-attached | host: Bos | place: Iran: Karaj | collected 2018-10 | reverse complement strand
GGCTGTGCGGTTTAGCCCCGGGATCTTCTGAGGCCGCCGCCGTAGGCGACCGTCTTCCGCTGATTGCGGATCTCGTTGACGTCGAGACCGAACCGCTCCGCGTTGTAGAGGTCAATCTCTTCCACCAGGGAATCGTAGCATCCCGGATAGACCGAGCCAGGACCGCCCTGGGTGATGCAGGGGACGAAGCTTCTGTTCCCGCAGGCTTCCATCAGCTCGCGCACCACCTTGCGGTTGTTTTCGGGCGTCCAGCCGTTGAAGTCCACGGCCTTGTTGTCGATGCCGCCCATAAAGGCGATCTGATCCCCGTACTTTTTGATGAGCTCGGGAAGATTATTCGTCTGCACCGGCCCCTGCCACACGTCGATGCCCATCTCGATCATATAGGGAACGAGATGGGCCGCGTAGCTGTCGCTGTGATGGATGATCACATCCACGCCGTGGTCGTGGTAATAGCCGTAAACCTGCTTGTACGCATCCAGGAAAAAGTCCGCGAACATGGTGGGGCGGAGGAAGGAGCTGGTGCTGCTGCCCCAGTCGTCGTGGTGGATGAGCGCCTCCGGATGGATGTGCTCGCAGATACCCTCCGCAAGCTTGAGCTCCCAATCGGTGAGGTACTTGACCATGTCGTGCATCTCGTCGGGGTCGGTCATGTAGTACAGGAGAGCTTCGGTCATGGAGCAGAGGTAGTGGGTCTGCTCAAAGATGCCGGGAGCCACGAATACGGAGCGCAGGAATGCGTCCCCGTCCACGCTGTCATAGATCGCTTTGCACTGGTCCCACTCCCCCTGGGGGAAATCGAGGGACGGAGCCTTGACGATAGAACGCCACTCCTCGATGTCCTTGACGAGGATCTTTTCCGGGGTATGGACCGGGAAGGGACCGGGAGCGTTGTCGGGATAGGCCATGGTGACGCCCCAGGCGTTCACGACCTCAGGCCCGCCCTTGGTAGGACTGACGTTGTGCATGAGGGAAGGGTGAAACAGCATAGCCACCGCCTCATATTGGTTCACGAATCTGTCTGGGTTGCCGCCGCGGATCGTCTCCAAGAAATTCTGTTTTGCTGTCAGCATGATTCTTCCTCCCAACCGGCTGTTTAGTCTTGATAGTACAGCACATTAATAGCTAAGCTCAATATTAAACGATTTTTCTTTTTTTGTCAATTTCATGCAAGTGGATGTGCGATAAAAATACCCCCGTTCCGCAAACGCATAAGCGCTGCGGAACGGGGGCGCTGTTCAGGCTGGAAACAAATCAGTTACAGGTTGTGATCGTGACGCGAAATCAGGTCGTTCTGGCAGTCCAGACTCAGCTCCACGAAGTAGGCGGAGTAGCCGGCGATGCGGACGATCAGATCGCGGTATTCCTTCGGATCCTGCTGGGCCTTGCGCAGGATATCGGCGGAAACCACGTTGTACTGGACCTCCATGCCGCCGCTCTCGAAGTAGGCCATCGTCATATCCTTCAGCTTTTCGATGCCATCCTTGCCGTTCAGGGCAGAGGGATGGATCTTCAGGTTGACGGCGAGACCATCCATAAAGCGGGAGTGATCGTAGACCACGGAGGAGACGAACACAGCGGTAGGACCGCTCAGGTCGCGTCCCTGAGCGGGGGAGCTGGCGTCGGCAATGGGCTCACCGGTCCTGCGGCCGTCGGGCGTAGCCCACGTGGTGTAGCCCTGGGTCACGTGGTCGGAGGCACCGTACATGCCAGCCTTGTAGTTGTCCGTTCTGGTGCAGTAGCACATCTTGCAGGCATTGTAGTAAGTATCGCTGATCCACTTCATCTCGACATCGGCATAGGGATCGGCATTGCCAAAATGCGGCACCTCGGAGAGGATCTGCTGCCGCAGGGGCTCATACCCCTCCCAGTTGGCCATGACCGCATCATAGAGCTCTCTCGTGGTACAGAGCTTCTTATCAAAGCACATGTACTTGATGGAGGTGAGGCAGTCGGCAATGGTGGCGAGACCGGTGGCAGTGCCGCCGTAGGAGTTGTACTTGCAGCCGCCCCAGGTGCAGTCCCAGCCCTTTTCCATGCACCCCTCCATAGAGATGGAGATCAGGTTTTCCGTGCCGTAGAACTGGTGCAGGTATTCGGTGTAGTTGTCAATGGAGACCTGGAGCTTGATGAGGTACTCCACCAGCGTCTTCATGGCGTTATGAACATCCTCGATGGAGTTCATCTCATACAAGTAGCCGGTGTGTATGGAGCATTGCTCTCCGTTGAACGGGTTCTTTCCGTCGTTGATGGCCATGTCGAATACAACACCGTAGTTGAGGCTGGAGTATGGCGCGGTGTTGCCGTTTGCGCAGGGATACTCCATGCCGGGGCCCATGATCTCCTGGCAACCCATGATGGCGTATTCCCTGGCATCCTCAAGGGTGAAGCCGTTCTCCCTCACAAGGCCGGGAATGATAACGTCGTCGTTCTGGAACAGGGGCAGGCCGCCGACGACCTTCGTCGTCTCCACGGCCAGCTCCCAGAGAGAATCCGGCGTGTTCTTGGTGACACGCATGGAAATGGTGGGATCGTGGAGCCTCAGGCGGGCGATGGACTGGAGCACCATGTAGCTGATGGGATTCGTGGCGTCGTTGCCGTCCCTGTCGCAGCCGCCGATGGTGGTATGCTGGTAGGTGTTGGCGCCGATCATGTGCACCAGGTACTGAGTTCCGCCGCCATAGAAATTGTTGATCTTCAGGAAGAACGCGTCCACGATCTCCTGAGCCTCGTCTTCGGTGATGAGACCGTTCTCGATGTCGTGCTTGTACTGTTTGTAGGTGAACTGGTCGAACCTGCCGATGGAGAAAGCGGTGCAGCCGTCCTGATACATGAGCAGGTCATAGAGCAGCGCTGCCTCACAGGCCTCCCAGAAGGTACGGGCAGGGTTCTCGGAGATCCAGTACAGACTGTCTGCCATTTTCTCCAGCTCAGCCTTCCTCTTGGGATCCTGCTCATTCTTTGCCTTCTCGGCGCATGCGTCGCCATAGCGGCGGACGAAGGTGATGCAGGCGTCGCAGACGATGACGACGGAGGAGTAGAAGATGTACTTCTTCATGTCGTCGCCCATAATGTTGCCGAAGTGATCGTCCAGCCAATCCTGGGCCTGCTTGCGGATCGCGGCGTAACCGGTGTTGATGATCTTGCCGTAGCCGGCGATCAGGTGTCCGGGGCGGCAGCCAATCAGGTGGCGCATGAAAACGCTGTGCTTGGTGGCGCCCAGACGCTTGAGCTCGTCAAGTCCTGCGGGTGCCCAGCCGTCACCGATGCAGTCGAAGGTCTTGTTCTTCCAGAAGTCCTGGATGCTGCGGATCGCTTCCACATCGTCGGGGGAGGCGCACAGCCGCAGATCCTCGGTGTCCGGGTTGTGGTACATGCCGTCTTCCCGCATGGTCCAGTCACCGTGGTCGATGCTGCCGACGATCCATCCGACACCTTCGTTGTTTTCGGGATAGTGCACACTGCTGCTGAAGTAGCGGCCGCGGTTGCCCACGAGCACATCGTCGTCCTCCACACGGAGAGTCACCTTCTCGGCTACTGCCTTGAGGATGGTGGGACGCCGGATGACGGGTACCAGGTTGATGCAGTTCTTCCAGGCCTCCGTGACGATCATGGCGCGCTCGGAATCCAGACGGATCACACGGTCGCGAATGGCTTCGCGCTGGCGGCTGATCCTTTCGGTAATCGGTTTGAAAGTATACATGGTCATTCCTCCTATAAAGTACACGTATTCCCCGGCGCCCGACTCTGCCGGGCGCCGGGAAAAGGCTGAAATCAGGCCATATGCTCCGTACGGGTGATGAAGTCGTCCTGAAGCGCGCGGTTGACCTCCACGAAGAAGACGGAGAATCCGGCGATGCGGACGATCAGATCCTCATGCTCGTCAGGCCGCACCTGCGCATCGCGCAGGGTATCCGTGGAGACCACGTTGAACTGCACCTGCATGCCGCCCTCGTCGAAGTAGGTGGCGATCATATCCTCCAGGATGCGGTCGCCGTTCTCACCGATGACCGAGGAGGGGGAGAAGCGAATGTTCAGCATATCGCCGTTGCCCAGCTTGTAGTGAGGCAGCTTGGAGGCGGACAGGAGGTAAGCGGTGGGGCCGTTCCTGTCGAAGCCCTGCCTGGGGCTGATGGCCTCGGCCAGAGGATCGCCGTTCTTGCGTCCGTCGGGTGTGGCGACGGTCAGAGCGCCGAACTCCAGATGGGTGGTCACGGTGAAGGTGCCGCCGCGCCACTTGCCCCTGGGGCCGGTGGCGGCGTTCATGTAGTCCGCGTAAGCGCCCAGCGCCCAGACACCGAGCTCATCGACCTCCTGGATGCTGTTGCCGTAGTGAGGCATCACGTTGGTGATGTAGCGCCTGAGCTCCTCCTTGCCCTCCCAGTTGTTGCAGAGAGCGTCATAGAGCTCGCGGGCTGTGATCATCTTATCCTCAAAGACCAGCTTCTTGATGCAGTACAGGCTGTCGGCCACGTTGCCGGTACCCAGTGCGGTGAAGCCGGTGGAGTTGTATTTCGCGCCGCCCTTCAGCACGTCCATGCCCTTCTCCATGCAGCCCTCCATGGTAGCGGTGGCGACGACAGAGGGGAAGTAGGTGCTGTAGGCCTGCTCATAGAAGTTCACAAAGGTGATATGCCAATCCAGGAAGAACTTCATCTGCTTCAGGAACGCTTCCTGGAATTCCTCGAAGGACTTGTAATCGTAGAGGTAACCGAGCTTGAGGCCGGCGTCGCAGCCGGTCATCGGGTTCGTGCCGTTGTGGATGGCCATGTTCATGATGCCGACGAGGTTGGAGAAGCTCTCACCGCCGCTGCTGCCGCAGGCGGCCCACTCGGTGCCGCAGCCCGCGGGCTCCACGCAGCCGATGATGCAGTAATCGTAGGCGTCTTCCTTCTCCATGCCGCGCTCCATCAGAGCGCCGATAATGATATCGTCGTTCTCGAAGGTGGGCATGCCGCCGGCTGCCTTGGAGGACTCAATGGCGGCCTCCCAGACGATCTCGGGCGTGTTCTTGTGGATACGCACAGAGCAGGAGGGAATGGTGATATAAAGACGGGTATAGGTCTGGAGCAGGAGCAGGGTCATGGTGTTGGTGGCGTCTTTGCCGTCCTTCGTCTGGCCGCCAACGGTGAAGTGGTGGCCGCCGCACTCGAAGTGCCAGCGATCCTTCTTGCCCTCCTCCTTCGGAGGCTTGTGGGCCTTGGCAGCACCGTAGAACTGGACAAAGTAGTCGCCCAGCTTCAGGATGAAGGCGTCCGCCAGCTCCTGGGCGCGCTCCATGGTGATGGTGCCGGCCTTGAGCTCATCCTCCAGGAAGTGGCCGCAGTACTGGTCGATCCTGCCCAGGGTGACGCCGTGGGCCTGCGCGTCGGCATGCAGCATGAGCTGGTAGATGAGGATCGCCTGCATGGACTCCCAATAGGTCCTGGCAGGATTCTCGGCGATCCAGGCAAGACCGTCCGCCATCATCTCAAGCTCTTTTTTGCGGTCTCCCTCAGGCTGCTTCGCAGCGATGTCAGCGACGAACTCGGCATAGCGGCGGGTGAGGACCGTGGCTGCTTGAGCGACCTTCTTGATGGCGCGCCAGGTGGTGAACTTATAGGTATCGCCGCCGTAGACATGGCCGCGGATGGCATCCATATGCTCCTGGGCCTCGTTGGCGATGTAGGCCCAGCCCTTGTCGACCACCTTCTTGTAGTTGGCACAGAAGTGGCCCTGAGGCATGTTGGCGGTCATATTCTTTGTACGGTTGCCGAAGGTGGTGCAGTTATCGCCCTTGAGGGGCCAGATCTCATCCGGGAGAAGGCTCAGCACCCTGGCGGGAATGGTGCGGTCACGCCAGTACTCCACCGCCTCACGGTAGATCTGACGATCCTCGTCGGAGATGTAGTAGAAGCAGCCGGGGGTCTGGCAGTCCGCGATGAAGTCCTCATCGGGCTGGTTCACCACATCGTCGAGCCAGGCAGTGCCCCACTCGATGTAGTTGCAGGCGGCACGCCACTCACGGCCGATGTTGCCGACGAACATGGCGTCCTCCTCCAGGCTGAGCGTTTTCTGCTCACACCAGGCGTACAGGGCGCCTGCGCGCTTCATCTGTTCACATTCAGATTCGTGGGTTTTATAGTAATTGGTATAGATCCCGGTCCGCTGGGCATCAAGGACCACGTGGCCGTAGTCGTGCTCTCTCCTCTTGGCCTTGATGGCCTGGATCCGGGGGCTGATCGGTGCAATCTGATACATATTGCGCTCCTTTCTGTTACACTGTTTTTCAACTGTTTGTTATACTGAAAAAATCGTTTCCGATGCTTTCACTGAATTATGATAGGGTAAGCGCTCATTCGATCGAGGCACCGTGAAGAATCAGGCACACTGTGTGCTGCGATCGAATCGGCGTTTACACGCGCGGAAGGGCACATGGCTCCCGAAACGGCCACATGCCCATGAATACGACCCGCCATATGAATATCATGCCACAACGGGTCGATCCTGCGATTCGTCCCGTTCCCGTACCGGCGCAGTGCGCCGGTACGGGGAAAGGAATCAGTCATGGCTGCTGTGATCCGGGTGACCAGATCACAGCAGATCGATCAGTCAATACTATCGTGCAGCCGTTTTATTACTGTCAGGATATTGCTGATTAATTACGAGGCGTGCCGTACGGATTGTACAGGCTGATGTCGGTGACCTTCGGATAATTGTAGAGGCCGTCACCATCGCCGAAGAGATAGAGGTCAGCCCACTCGACGAGCTCCTGATAGTTATCATGGGACATCCAGTAGCTGGAGATGTCCATCTTCGCGAAGTTGTGCTCCTCGGTGACGTTGCCGTTCTCATCCTTCACGTCGCCCTTGTCGTTGGGATCCACCCACTCGGGCCAGATGGTCTCGGGAGTGGCAAGGCCGGCGCAGTAGGCCCACAGAGCGGCCATCGGGAACTCGGTGAACGTGGCGGAGGGGCCATAGTAGGCATAGCGCCAGGCGTTCACAATACCGGCGTCGCAATACTCTCTCATGTTGGAGCCGCCGGCGGAGACGACGCAGCTGATATCGTTGAGACCCAGGTTCTCAATGGCGTTGGCAGCGCCGATCGCCCAGAAGTCGATGCAGCCGGAGACCAGGTAGACTTTGAAGGGAGGATTGGAGGACACGATCTGGGTGACCAGGTTCTGAATGGTGGCCTGGTCGCTGTTGCCGGACGCGGCGTCAGCAATAAAGAAGTTCTTCGGGTTCTCGGTCATCTGCTCGCTCCAGTCACCGAAAGCGGGGTTGTTCTCGGACCAGATGCGCTCCTGCTCATAGCTTCTGAGGTGGACCTCAGGGGCGATGGACCAGGTGCAGCAGATGTACGCCACATCGTCCCAGGCCACATCCGGGAAGGCTTCCTCTTTCCACTCAAGGAGCTTGTAGGCGGCATCCTGGCCCATGACTCTCTGATCGTAGCCGGACATGGGGGCCATCAGCCTCTCATTGCCGGTATAATCACGAGCGGCGCTCAGGTGGGAGAACCACCAAATGTCGTTTTCAGCACAGACCTCAACAACGCGGTTGTATGCAGTGCTGTCGGGAGCCAGAAGCAGAGCGTCAAAGCCCTGATCACAGTAAGTCTGGAGCGTGGAGAGGAAGTCGTCCATGCTGGAACTCGTCACAGCATAAAGGGGAGTGTAATTGATGTTGAACTTCTTTGCCCACTCCGCATAGCAGGTATCCTGCTCAAGGGTCAGGTTATCGTTCATCATGGAGATAAAGCCGACCTTGTAGGTGGGATACTGGGTATAGTCGAAGTCACGGTCAAAGTAGCCAATTCTCGCGGGAACGGGAAGGCCGCTGTCATTGGACGCAGGCTCGCTGGAGCCGCCGCCGCTGGGAGCGTTGGACGCGGGTGCATTGGATGCAGGTGCATTGGATGCGGGTGCGTTGCTTGCGGGAGCGTTGCTCGATCCACCGCCGCCGCCGCAGGCGACCATGGCGAAGATCAGGCAAAGAGCCAGTGCGATGGTCAGGATCTTTTTCATTTTTAAACCTCCTTGTACTTTTGATGCGTGATACGTTTGCTGTTTTTACCAGTGTGTTATTGATTCCGGCCATGCCGGGGAATCACATGGTCTCAACTGCAGGGCTTGTTTACCGTGCCATACCGGGCATGCCGATTGCCTGCTGAGCCTTCTTGTTGGCAAAACGGTCAATGGTGAGGGCGATGACAAGCAGCGAGCCGTTGATGAGGGTCAGCAGCCATACCGGCGTGTTCATGGCCTGGAGCGCATAGGCAACGATCTGCACGAGGACGATACCGAGGTATGCGCCGCCCAGGGAACCGGAGCCGCCGCCGAAGGCCACACCGCCCAGCATAACTGCGGTCAGAGCCGTCATTTCAGGACCCTGCGAGATCAGTCCGCTGGGGCTGCCTTGTTTCTGCTGAGAGCACCATACCATGGCGCCGAGGGCCGCCAGGAAGCCGTTATTGATGAACATGATGCTGCGGACCTTCACCGGGTTGATACCGGCGAGACGGGCCGCGGCGGCATTGCCGCCAACCATCAGCACACTGCGTCCTTGCTTCGTGCGGATCATGATGAAGTTATAGATAAAGCACACGACTAGAGCAAAAATGAACCACACGGGAATAAAGCCAAAGACATAGTAGGTGGCAATATTCGTAAAGTTCGGCCGAAGGACGGCTACAATGTTGCCCTCAGTGCTCCAGAGGGCGATGCCGCTCCAGATCGATTTCATACCGATGGTGCATATAAATGCCATCATGTGCAGCTTCTCTGTCAGGAACGCATGTATGGCACCTGCGCAGCAGCCGAAAGCCAACATGATGATAAGGATGACGACCCAAGGTACCTTTGGCCACGCGGTGAGCAGCAGTGCAAAAACGACCATACTCATGGTGGCGTGGGCGCTGGTTGCAAAGTCGATACCGCCGCACATCATCAGACAGGCCACGCCGGTGCCAATGATGAGCATGTAGGAAAGGTTGTTGAGTATCTGCTTAAGATTTGCCAGGGTGTACTGCTGCGGGGCGACGATGAGCGCGATCAGCAGCATGACGATGATAAGAGCAAGGATCAGGAAAGACCGTCCCCGCAGAAATCTTTTCAGCTTGGATTGTTTCATCTTTTTGTCCCCCTCATTCCAACATGGCCAGTGCAAGGACATTCTCTTCGGTTGCCTCCTCGCGGGACACCTTACCGGTGATGTGGCCGTTGTGCATGACAAGGATCGTATCGGCGATGTTGATGACCTCTGTCAACTCGGAGGAGATGAAGATCACGCCGTAGCCCTGTCGTGCGAAATCGCAGACCATCTGATAGATCTCGGCCTTGGTGGAGACGTCGATGCCCTTGGTGGGCTCGTCGAGGATCAGGAGCTTCGTGCCGATGGCATCCGTGGTGCAGCGGCCGAGAATGACCTTCTGCTGGTTGCCGCCGGACAGCTCGATGACCTGTTTCTCGGTGGTAGGAGTGCGGATATTGTACTTATTGATGGCGCCGATGGTGATGTCATTCTCCAGCTTGTTGTCAAGGAAGAGCCCCTTACGGACCTTTTCCAGGATCGGGACGCACACATTGTCCTTGATGGAGCGCCACAGGATGAGGCCCTGCAGCTTGCGATCCTCCGGGCAGAGGGCGATGCCGGCGTCGATGGCGTCACGCGGGGACTTAAACTCGCACTTCTTTCCCTCAAAGGAAAAGCTGCCGGAGAGAATAGGATCTGCGCCGTAGAGGGCACGGCCAACTTCAGTGCGGCCGGCGCCCACAAGTCCCGCCAGGCCGATGATCTCGCCCCTGCGGAGCTGGAAGGTGACGTCGTGGATAAAGGGAGTGGTCAGGTTCTGGACGTCGAGGAGCACCTCACCCATCTTGTCGTTGCGGATCAGGTTGGCGTAGGTGTCGCCAATATCGCGTCCGACCATGGCCTGGATGAGCTCCGGCTCCGAAGTATCCTTTGTGACCAGGGTCTTGACGTATTTGCCGTCCTTGAGGATGACGATCTCGTCCGTGATCTGGAAGATCTCCTTCAGACGGTGGGAGACGTAGAGAACGATCTTGCCCCGCTCCTTCAGCTTCTGGATCAGGTTGAAGAGGATGTCGATCTCCGTGTCCGTCAGGGGAGCGGTAGGCTCGTCAAAGGCGATGACGATGGAGTCTCTGCGGTAGGCCTTCATGATCTCGACCATCTGCTGATACGCAATGGAGAGCTCGCCCACCTTGGCCTCCGGGTCGATGTCGAGCCCGAAGCTCTCAATGATCTCACGGGCGCCCTTCTTCAGAGCCTTGAAGTCCACCTGGCCCATTTTGATGGGAAGATCGCCCAGGTAGATGTTCTCCATGACGCTCTGGGAATAGATGAGCTGACGCTCCTGATAGATGACGCTGATGCCCTTTTTGATGGCGGCGTGGGGATCGGCCAGGTGGAGCTCCTCGCCGTTCATGAAGAGCTGGCCCTGGTCGGCCTTCAGGTCGCCGCTCATGATCTTGAGCAGCGTAGACTTGCCCGCACCGTTCTCACCCAGCAGCGCCACGACCTTTCCGCCGTCGGCGCGGAAGCTGATATCGTCGAGCGCGACGACGCCGGGGAAGAGCTTTGTGATATTCTTAAACTCTAAATACTGTTCCATAGTTCATACCTCACTTGTCACACAGAGGGCCCGATCAGGCCTTCACGCGTTTGCGCTGTCTTCTCTGGCTGAAGAAGTCGATCGTGAGCGCAGCCAGAAGGAGCGCGCCGGACAGGATCGTGGTAAGATATGTATTGGAGTTCACGATCTGCATACCTTTGTTGAACGTCTTGATGACGAACAGGCCCAGGAACGCGCCGCCCAGACCGCCGGAGCCGCCGCCGAAGGAGATGCCGCCCAGGATGGCCGCCGTCATACCGGTGAACTGGTCGGTACTCAGAGCGGAGATGGACCCCTGCTTGGAACGGAAGGTATAAACCAAGCCGGCAAGACCGCCCATGAGTGAGCAGTTGATGAACAGGAAGTAGGAGATTTTTTTGGAATTGATGCCGCACAGCTTGGAGGCCATGGGGTTGCCGCCGATCATGTAGATGCTGCGGCCCAGCTTTGTTTTCGACAAAACGATGCCATATACTATAAAGAAGATCAGCATAACCAGTACTGTGTAGGGAATGCCGGTGTTGCCGATCTTGGCAAAACCGATGGTGCTGAGCACGTCGTTCTGGAAGTTGGCGACGCCCTTGAGGATACCCTCGGACGTGGTGCTGACCGCCATGGCAACGGAACGGATGACCGAGGACATGGCCATGGTCGCAATGAAAGGCGCCATGCCGATCTCATTGACCAGGATCGCGTTGATCAAACCGCACACGAGCGCAGCCGCGATGGCGAGCAGAACGACCCCGTACCAAGGCCAATGCCACCAGTCGATGCCGACGGCGATGATAACGCCGGTCAGGGCACCCACCATGGATTCGGAAAGATCGACACTGCCGGAAACCAGCAGGAATGCCGCGCCGATCGCCAGGAAGCCGGGACAGGTCAGATCCGACAGGATCGCTAGGAAAGTCTTGAGGGTAAAGAACTTTGCGCCCCGCAGGCTCGCCATGATCGTGAAGAAGATGACAAGCGCCACCAGCAGCAGGAACAGTGTAAACGCCTTTGAACGCAGTATTCTTTTGCCCAACGGTGTTCCCGTAGATATTTTCATATCATTCACGAAGCTCCTTTTCTAACAGATTTTCGTTGTCAGGCCAAATACCTCCTTTTCCGGGCCCTCTCTCTTTTTTCTTTTCTATTATCCAACTACCGGATCAGCTAAAACTATATTAGCTAATGGTGAAAGTATATAACACTTGCGGGTTTGCGAAACTGTGTTGACAGTGCGATTTTCCAGCATGATTTATATACTATCAGTACCACGATCCATGTGCTTATTAGATAGAATTCCCAACCGCTCAAGGGGCGCTTTTATTGAATTAGCACGATAAAACGCGGAAAACAGGCGTCAGACCGGCAATACGAGGTCCTCTGATGGCCGGGACGATCCGCGCTCCCGCAGCGCCGGGAGCCTTCATTTCATAAGACGGTTCGCCGCTTCGTTTGTTCCTCCGGATCGCCGACGTCCTCCGGTGTCTGAATGGGGCGGACGCCGGCTGATTCATGATATGCAAACGCGGCAGACTGACGCGCCTGTCCGGTGATGACCGGACAGTACGCTGCATCTGCCGCGTTGTCGAATGATCAGCTCTTATAGTAATCGCGGACCTTCTCGAAGAAGTAATTCTTGATAAAATCGCGCCTGACGTTGGCGTCGGGATTGTCCTGCTTTCCGAGGATCATGGCGGAGAACCCGAAATTGCCGCCGGGGACGAAGGACGCGACGTATTCGTCCAGCGCCGCTTCCAGCTCGTCGAGGGGAACGGTGGGGCTGCAGATGCTCCCCTGGGTATCCCAGCAGCCGGTAAGAACAAGCCTGTCACCGTATTTTTTCTTGATGCCGACGCAGTCGTTGGTGATCTGGCAGGGGTTCCAGCCGCGTACGCCGATCTCCAGCCAGTCGTCGACGAACTGTTCGGATTTGCCGCAGTCGTGCCTGTCGATGACGGCGCCGTAGTTCAGGGCGATGTCGCACTGCATCTTGTGGAACGGCTTGAAGATGTCGCGGTAGATATCCAGCGAGAAGAAGGGGGCGCGGTAGGCGGCGTCGTCGTCCATGAGGATATAGACCTCCGGCCGCAGGTATTCCATCTGCTTGGTGAGCACCATGGTGTAGAACTTGGAAATCTCCGTAAGCAGGGCCTTGACCTCTTCCGGCTCCTCATAGAGGGCGAGCAGCGCGTTCTCGAAGCCAAGCAGGCTCACCAGAGTCAGAAAGTAGTCGCCTCCGTCCACGCACATACACACCTGGCTGCGGTCCACGCCCTCGGACTTTTTCTTGTAATAGCCCTCCCAGTCGCGTCCGGTGACGTCCCGGATCTTCAGCTGGTCGCGCCATTTGGTGATATCGTCGATCACCACTTCGCCGGGCTTGGGCATGGCGCCGAAGTTGTTATCCGGGCTGCCCACGTAGGTGACGCCCAGGCTTGTCACGATGGGACCGTCCGGCGCGGAGTTGGGGGTGAGGAGCTCGTCGAAGCAGGGAGCGCGGTACGGCTCATACATGGACGGAACGTACTCGGGATACCGGTTCTTTATCATATACAAATAGTTTTCCTTTGGTGTCACGGCTGATACCTCCCCAGTGATAGATTTGGCTGCGGCAGGGCCGCCGCCCGTGTAAGGGCACACTCTTCCATCTATTATTATAAAAAGCCGGCAGGCCGGTTTCACTATACCGTCGACACAGTTTTGGGAATCGATTTGCGTCCCTGTGATACAGCCGTGATCTGGGCCGGGACGTTATGCCGTTCACTCGCCCTTGCCCGGGCAGGTAAATACGGCCTCCGGCGGCAGCTCGAGGCCGAAATGCTCCCGCAGGATCGCACGGAACATGGCGTCGTTCCCGATCACGGTCTCCGTGGCCTCGCCGTTGATATGCTGCTTGAACACGGCCCCGTTGATGGAGAGGGCGCCGACCTCCGTCGTCAGGTTCACGATGGGATCCGGCCTGTCCGCCGCAGCGGGACCCAGGGCTACGTAATGGTTCAGGGCCACGAAGTCCACCGGGTCGAAATAGCGGTCCGGGTAGGAGATGAGGAGCTTGTCCCCCTCCTCTGTACGCTTCCGGATCTCGATCTCGCGGCCCCGCTCGGTGAGATAGACGCCGTCCGGCGTCACGCCGGTGTAGGGCACGGCGCGGAGCCCCGCCATGCCGCTGGTGCCCACGTCAGCGAAAAACTTCTCACCGCCGATGGTGACGATGCTCGCCCGGTGCCCAAGAGGCAGCACGCCAATCCCCAGCCACATGCGGCATGCTACGGGATACACATCGTAGCCGAGCGCCTGCAGCAGGGTGAAAAACAGTCCGTTGAGCTCAAAGCACCAGCCGCCCCGCCGCCGGACGACGATCTTCTCATACAGTCCGCGGATCGTCAGATCGGGGGCTCTTTTTTCCAGACAGGACTCCAGGTTCTCATAGGGGACGTGGGTCAAATGCGCGTAGATCAGCCGATCAAGCGTATCCCTCGTGGGATCCGGGATCCCCTGGATCCCGATACGCTCCAGATAACCGGTCAGGTCCGGCAGGCGTTCATATACTCCCTCTAACATGGCATTACCTCAACGCTTCAGTATTTGACAGCAGTATAGCGTACTTCGGCCGCTTTTTCAAGAAAAAGGGAATCGTGCCGCCGAACGGTCGGGCGGAGCGCGCAGCAGCGGTATCTGAAGCCCGTTTTTATCTTGAAGCCAGGAGAAAAACGCTTTATAATACAATCATAAAAAGCGCGGCGCCGCCGCAGGATCACGACTTTGGAGGAGGAGACAGTATGGAAAACGAAAAAGAGTTCGATCTTCGCACGATGGAGGACCCGTATAAGGAGAAGAAGTACGTCCTCACCGATGAGGAGCGGGCGGCCAGCAAATTCGGGAAGCTGGTCTTTGCGTTCCCGCAGGAGAACAACGAGATCGTGGCGGAGGGCGATCCCGCCGACTATGTGGTGCATCCCCAGGCGTATTTCCGCGGGGCCAGCCAAATCCCCGGCTCGGAGTTCAACCAGAGCTACCAGATCTTTGTCAAGCCCTTCTTCCTGGATCGGGTACAGCACCGTCACGCCAAGGATGAGTTCCTGGTTTTCCTGGGCGCGTCCTTCCCCAACGTGTTCGACTTTGACGCCCACATCGAGTTTACCATCGGCAAGGGCGAGGAGGCGGAGACGTATGTGATCGACAAGCCCACCATCATCCGCATCCCCGCCGGCGTGTATCACTGCCCCCTGAATTTCAAGGAGGTCAACAAGCCGGTCCTGTTCCTGGCCACCCTGTTCACCCCCATGTTCGGCGGCGTGTACGACCTGCCCGACGGCAAGACCATGGAGATGTACTACAACGGCCCGGTGCCCTGCAAGTACAATCCCGACAAGAAGTGCGATTCCTGCGGCAAATGTCTCCAGGAGAGCTGGGAAAACAAGTAAGCCCCCTGCCGCCAAAGCCCCGAAAGCCCGGAAACCGCAAGGTCCCGGTCTTTCGGGGCTTTTTTGCCGCTGTG
>JAEEGL014078967.1_pt1 | contig 15109 bp, 17 predicted proteins | sample 9134231 | NCBI WGS metagenome assembly JAEEGL01 (sample SAMN16246548, study PRJNA631951) | gut metagenome | biome: gut microbiome; feature: rumen; material: fiber-attached | host: Bos | place: Iran: Karaj | collected 2018-10 | reverse complement strand
CTTGACAAAATCCCCTTTTTTTTCAAAATTTGGTGCACCACGCGGATGTGGTGGAACTGGTAGACACGCTAGATTCAGGTTCTAGTGCCTGCGAGGGCATGAAGGTTCAAGTCCTTTCATCCGCACTGAAGGCCCGCTGACTTATGTCAGCGGGCTTTCTGTTTTTACGTCAGCTTTGTTTGCCCAAAGCTGCTGTTGTCACCCTGGAGGGTGCGCTAAGCACGACCGATAGGGTCCAAGAGCTGTTGTCATGCCCGGCTTGACCGGGCATCTGTTTCCTACATTTCACTCTATGGTTTTAGAAGAAATTCCCGAAACGGAACTGCCAGGCGAACACGTGGTTCTCCGCCCGTTGCACGAGCCGGACGTCGCCTCGCTTTATCGCCTGATCGATTCCTCCCGGGAACATCTGGGGCGGTTCCTGCCCTGGCCCCCCGATTGCCGTTCCGAAGAAGACGTGGTGTCCCGTCTGGAAACCTGGGAAATGCAGTCCCAGATGGGAAACGGCGCCTGCTGGGGCATTTTCGAGAGAACTTCGACAGGCCTTGAACTTGCGGGCTGCATCTTTATCGGCTGGGTCCATTTGGAGCACCGCTCGGCCACTGTCAGCTACTGGCTTGGGCAAGCGTACACGGGCCGCGGCCTCGCGACGCAGTCTCTGAGCGTTTTAAGCAGGTTCTGCTTCGAAACTTTAGGGTTGAACCGCCTGGAAATTACGGCGGCGGTTCAGAATCTTGCAAGTATCGGGGTCGCCCGCCGTTGTGGCTTCAAGGAGGAGGGCGTCTGCCGTGAATTTGAGTACCTGAACGGCAAGTTCCATGACCACCTCCGGCTTTCAAGGCTTGCGGGGGATGTGGTTACTTAGGTAAACGATAATTAACCAAACGGTAGTGCTTTTGCCCCCCTATACTTCTATTTTTGTGGCATGGACAATGGAGAAAATGAAAAATTGATAGAACCCGACGTGTTGCAATACACGAATTTCCGCGTGTATCTTCGGGACTATTACGATTATAAGAAGAAGACCCAGCCGGCCTTTAGTTTGCGCTTTTTCGCTGAAAAAGCGGGCCTTTCCAGCCATGCACACCTGAAACTGACCATTGACGGCAAGCGGAACATTACCAAGAGCACCGTCACCAAGCTTATACACGGTCTCGGGCTTATCAAGCAACGGGCCACCTACTTCGAGAACCTGGTATTCTTTAACCAGGCTACCGACGACGAAGAAAAGAAGGTCTATTACGAGCAGCTGGTCAAGGCGAGCCCCCATTCCAAGCTCCACAAGATGGATCAGGCTCAGCTCCGTATTTTCAGGGAATGGCATCATTCCGTCATTCTGGAGATGGTCTCCCTAAAGGGCTTCAGGCCCATTCCCGACTGGGTCTCCAAGCGGCTCCAGGGCAAGGTCACTCCCGCCCAGGTGCAGGAATCCTTCCAGCTACTTCAGGAGCTGGGGCTTGTGGTCAAGACGGCCAACGGTTTCCGCCAGCGTGACCCCATGATTACTACCGATGATGAGGTTCAGGACTTGATGGTAAAGCAGTACCACCAGCAGATGCTTTCTATGTCCAAAGATAAGTTGTCCGAACTGGCAAGCCAGGAACGAGATTTTTCGGCCCTTACATTCAGTATTAGGCGCAAAGATTTCCCCAATTTGAAAAAACAGATCCAACTGATGCGCAAAGAACTGCTAGATTTCTCTGCCAGTGCTGGAGAAGGTGACGAAGTCGTACAGGTCAACATCCAGCTGTTCCCCTTAACCAGAGGAATGTAATGCGCTTTGTGGGGTTTAAATTTGGGTCTTTGTTGGCTATGGCATGTGTTGCCATGGCTTTTGTCGCTTGTTCTGACGATAAATCTGTGGCGGGGATTGAAATCGGGAATCCGTCCATGGCTTTTACGGCGGATTTCTCCGTAGATTATTCCGAAGTTTCCACCAATTCTCTTTCCAAGACCTCCGCAGCCAAGGATGAGCCCTTGCTGTTGGATTCTTTCGCCTTGGATTTCTTTGAGGTCCGTTCTTACTCCAGCTATTATGTGGACGTGAATATTGACATGTCGAAGGGCGTACAGCTGTGGCCTGGCGAGGACCTTGCGGATTCATCTCTGAAGGTATCCTTTACCGACGCTTCTGTAGTGGAAGAACCCTTCAAGAACATCCGTCTAGAAGACAAGGGTTATCTGAAAGAAATGGGCGTTTCGTTCAGACCTGCCAAGCATACACCCAAGGTTTATGGAAAACTCCTGCTTGACGGCGAGTACGTGCCTGTGCAGTATTCTCTGGCTTGGCTCGAACAGTTTGAACTCCGGTACCATTATTCCCAGATAGAAAAGGTATCGGATAGCATTGCCAACCTGTCCGTGGTGTTCTTCCCTCGCTACTTTGTAGATGGAATTGATTTCTCCAAGGTGAAGGTTGCCGAAGACGGCGCGGTTTATCTTGACGCTACCCATAATGCTTCTATATGGAAAGAACTGAATCAGCAGTTTATCTCCAGCTTCAGGCCGCTACGGTACGGCTACTCCGATACCGATGGCGATGTTGCCGAGGCGTATGTCTTGGATATTTGGGAAGGAATCATTGGCGCGATGAGCGATAATACCATCAAGAACGGAGATTTTTCTAACGATTTCTATAGCTGGATTGTTTTTGACCAATTTGGTGGAAGCTCGAAGGCTTCCGTAGAAAAGGGTTCCGATGGAAAGCACTACGCCAAAATCCAGGTGACTAGTGGAGGCAAGTTCTCTTACAGTGTCCAGCTTATTCAAGAGAACGTGGCTTTGCTCGCCGGCAAGAAATACAGGTGTGTTTTCAATATCAGGTCCGATGTTGATGGTCAGATTACTGCAAGGATTGGGGCCTACGATGATTATCAGACAATCGGTTTCCAGAAACATGTGGATGTGGGAACCTCGAGCAAGTCTGTGGAAATAGAGTTTGTCCCGAGAGAGAGCACTCCTTTTGCCAGATTTGAGTTGAATTTGGGTAGCAAGGAGAGAACTTTCTACATCAAGGACGTGAAAATATTCCGCCTGCAAAAGTAGGTGAGAACTGTAAAAAATCAAAAATCTGAAAGTTTTTAGGCATATTTCCGGTGAAAAAAGCGTCTATACAAGAAGACGCTTTTTTTTTGTGAGGAAATATGCTTGAATCCTGGTCCAGTGTCGTTTTTGGTATGGAATGCCTGGGATGTGGTTGTGCTTCGGAATCTCTGGATCCCTGGCTTTGTCCCGATTGTCAGAAATCCCTGGCGAATCTATCCAAGGAGCCCCGGTGCCCCGCTGAAGACGTGGTTTGCCTGTTTCCTATGGAAAAGCTGACCCGTCGGTTGGTTCATTTGCTGAAATACCGGGCTGTTCCTGGGATGGCGAGCTACCTGGTGAGGCGATTCTGTGGCCTGCGGGGGCAAGGTTTGTTTTCTGATTTTGCGCGCCCCTTGTACTTTGTGCCGGTACCCCTCCATAGGGCTAGGTTTAGGGAGCGGGGGTATAATCAGGCCGAAATGATTGCGGTCGCCTTGGCGGCACAGACGGGAGGTCGGATTTGTCGGTGGCTTAGGCGTTCTACATTTCGGGTTTCCCAGACAAAGCTGTCTCGTGGAGAGCGAGAGAGGAATGTGGCTGGGGCCTTTGTACCGCAGCTGCCATCGGAACTTCCTGAAAAAGGGACGGTGATTGTCGTAGATGATGTCTATACGACGGGAGCGACAACGGGGGCCTGCGTCGACGCCCTTGGTAAGGATTTTCCGCTAGACGTGAAGGTGTGTACCCTGCTTTATGATATGCCTTTTAGCGCCACCATGGACTTTGTGGCGGATCGCCAGGCCTTTTGGACCCCTTAAGTTCAACTAATCAATAATTTATATCATTTTAATGAAAATTATGCATTTGACTTTATGAATTTCTGAGGGTATATTATGGACGTAAACAAGAAAAAACCAGAACAAAGGAGTTCATTATGAAAAAGATCGTTTTTACTGCCGCTATCTTTGCTGCCGCTACCGCATTTGCCGCCGACAACACTCAGACCGCCGCCGCACCCGCAACCGAAAAGGGCTGGACCCATTTTGTAGGTGCTGGTGTTACGGTGCCAGTATCCAAGTACAATGTAGAGGGATCGGATTTCTCCCTGGTGAGCACTGGGCTAAACCTCAGTTATATGGGAATCAGTAAGAGTGGCTTTGCGGTTCGTGCGGACTTGAGTTCTGGCGCTACGTTTACGGACGATGTCAAGTACAACGAAAAGGAAGATGCCGATGTTGGCACCTACGTTGCGGGCGAAGTCGGGCTCGGCTACGGATTCGTGAATACGCCGGACTGGACCGTTGCCGTCTTCGCGACAGTCGGTGTTGAAGGCTCCGTGTTTACGAGGGACACGGAAACCTACAAGCATCCGGACCTCGGAAAGGTGGACTGGACAAGATCTGTGACGCTTGGTGCCCTGACCCTTGGTGGCGACGTGGTTGTCCGTAAGGCTCTCGGCGATCATGTGGGCGTGTTCGCTTCCGTCGGTGGCCGTTGGGCACCTGTTGCAGTGTGGCTGCTTACTGACGAATATGACAACGACGATGTCAATCGTAAGGATACCTTTAAGTCCGACAAGAGCGATGGCGGGTTCACGGTAGTGCCTGCTGTAGGAGCCATGTGGAGCTTCTAGGGGATGGACCCCTTCTATAAGTTCTTCTACGACAAGGAGGTCAATGCTAAAGAGTGCTTATGTGTAGAAATAACGAACAAATGAAAAAACGCCCTCATGGGGCGTTTTTTTACGGAGGAAGAGGGACTCGAACCCCCAAGCCTGACGGCGGCGGTTTTCAAGACCGCTGACTTACCAATTAGCCTATTCCTCCAAAAGGTGGGTAAAGAATAAAAAACTGATTCCGTTCCGTCAATGGTTTTTCTATCTTTGGGCCCATGAAGGGAGAAAGTGACGACGAGACCTTAGAATCGGGAAGGATTCTGGAGTTGCTGTTTTCGTATATGCCGAAGATTGCGGCAGAGCGAAAAATGGACAACCTGCTAATCCTCATGGCCGACCTGGGCCGTACGATGGTGTCGGCGGACCGCTGTTCCCTTTGGCTTATCGACAAGGATACGGAAGAACTCTGGACCAAGGTGGCTCACGGGGTGGATGAACTCCGGATTCCCTTGAATGCCGGTTTCGTAGGCTATTCCGTACGGACAGGCAAGCCCTTGCGGATAGAGGACGCCTACCAAGACCCCCGGTTTGACCGGCGGAGCGACGAAAAGACCCACTACCGCACCACATCTGTACTGACCGTTCCCCTTTTGGACACGGAAGGTGTCGTGATGGGGGCCTTTCAGGCCATAAACAAGCAGGGGAATTCCCAGGTGTTTACCCCACAGGATTTGGAGAGGCTGATTCTTACAGCAGTCTATTCCGCCAAGACGGTGGAGTCTGCCCGCCTGATTGCCGAACAGGAGGCTACTCAGAGGGAAATCATCCATATCTTGGGTGAGGCGTCCGAGTATCGCAGTCAGGAGACGGGCGATCATATCCAGCGGGTGGCGGAAATCTCTTACGTTTTGGCGAAACATTACGGGCTTCCTGAAGAAGATGCTGAGCGGATCAGGCTTGCGGCTCCTATGCACGACCTGGGGAAAATCGGCATCCCCGATTCCGTATTGAACAAGCCAGGCAGGCTTACCGAGGTGGAGTATGGGGTTATGAAGTCTCACGCCATCATCGGCGAAGAAATGCTCAAGACCTCCAAGAGGGCGCTTCTTCAGTTTGCATCGGTCATTGCGGGATCGCATCATGAACGGTGGGACGGCACGGGGTACCCCCGCGGTCTAAAGGGTGAAATTATCCCCCTGGCTGGCCGTATTTGCGCCGTCGCCGATGTTTTGGATGCCCTGAGCAGCCCCCGTTGCTACAAGGAGCCCTGGCCCGAGGAGCGTATTCGTGAGGAATTCATGAAACAGCGCGGCACCCAGTTTCAACCGGAACTGGTGGACTTGCTGCTTGCTCATTGGGATGAGGTTTACGGACCTTACCGAAATTAACGTTTTTTCGGCGTTTTACGGCAGTCTTGTAAGAAAAAGAAAAGCTTCGGTCGCTAAACCGAAGCTTTTCGTGGTTCCGATTGGAATTGAACCAACGACACGCGGATTTTCAGTCCACTGCTCTACCAACTGAGCTACAGAACCAAATTGTAGCCCAAAAATAGCTGATAGAGCTTGATTTGTCAAGGGTAAATAGAATATTACTAGCTTTTTTACGAAAAATCATATAGATTTGGGTAGGATATAGAGGACATATAATGCGTATTTGGTCTTTTGCAGTAAAGATATACCTGGCTGTGTTTTGTATGGCTTGCTATTTTGCGTGTTCCAATGGATCAGGAACAGTCGTCGTTGAGGAAAAGAAAGTTCCATCCGACGGAGATGTTATAATTGATTCCCTGACTGGCGACACGATTAGGGATACCGTGCGAATTTATCCGGATACCACACTGCGGTATGTGGGCAATTCCGCCCTGCATATTACGGAGATTGCGTCTCTCAATCTGGACTGGATGGACAGGGATGGCGATGACCCCTCCTGGGTGGAAATATATAATTCGGGTGGAGATACGGCGAATCTCAAGGGTTACGCTCTTGTAGAAAACCTGAAGGAACCCAAGAAGTGGGTGTTTGGCAACGAATGGATTCCGCCCAAGTCTTTCCGTACGGTTTTTTGCGACAAGAAAGATATTGCGACGGTCTATGGAATCAAGGATTCCGTAGATGCCGACAAGAACGTACTGCATAGCCGTACCCATACCAACTGGAAGCTGGATAAGAGCGGGGGTACGATTTACCTGGTTGACCCGAGCAACGGTATCCGAGATTCTGCGGACTATCCGGAACTTGCCGGCGGAGTTAGCTGGGGTATTGTAGATGGAGGAGACTGGAAGTATTTCGGAACGTCAACTCCTGAGAGAAAGAATACGGATGCTACCGCTTATGACGCTATGGCTCCGTCGGTAGATTTGAGTTCCATCAAGGCGGGTTTCTACGATGAAAAGGGCGTGACCATCAATCCGCCGACTCTGGAATCTGGCGTGACCCTCCGCTGCACCAAGGACGGTTCGGCTCCCACCTCGTCTTCCGAAGTCTTTAACGCCCCAATGACCATTACTAAGAACACTTCTCTCCGTTGTTCCGCCTTCAAGAGCGGAACCCTTACCAAGGAAGTGGTTACCAGGACTATCTTTGTTGGCGAGACCGTGCAGATGCCGGTAGTGGCTATTAGCGTGGATCCGACTTTCTTGAGCAAGTATTATACCCAGGGCCTTGCCGGAGGTACGCCAAACTATAATTCCGCTATGTACCAGGATGTAGAGTTCCCTGTACACGTGGAATATTTTGAAAACGGAAGCAGTTCCGATGGTTCTGCATTTGATGTGGATGCCGGTCTTTCCCTGATGGGCGGCTACAGCCGTCTAGAAGACAAGAAGTCCGTAGGCATCGTCATGCGTGAAGACTACCAGGACGGAAAGATTCATTACCCGCTGTTCGAAACTCGCAAGGAGACCGCCAACACCTTCAGGGGATTCAACTTGCGCAATAACGGAAACCGCTTTGTGAGCGACTACCTGATGGACGCTATGGCGGGAGCCCTTTTGGAAGGGACAGAAGTGGATTACCAGCGTAGCCGTCAGGTGGTGGTTTTCTATAACGGCAAGTATTTTGGTATCCACGATATGCGCGAGCGGTTCAACAAGCATTATGTAGAAACCAATTACGGGATAGATGCCAACTCGGTAGAAGTTATCAAGCACTTAGGACACGACATTACCAGCAATACGAATTCTACAAAGACATACACGGATATGCTTGATTTGGCAATTAAGGCAGATGCTGTTTCCGATGCCGATTATGCTACGCTGAAGACTATGATGGATGTGGGCAATTTTGCCGATTATATGGCCTTTGAAATCTACATGCATAATGCGGACTGGCCCGGGAATAACGTTCGTGCCTGGCGTAGTCCCGATCATCCCTACAAGTTTATGGTCTATGATATGGACCATGGTATGGATTGGATGTGGCCTGCTTGCAATGAGTTTGTTACAAATGAGAGTGCTACTGGAACCAATATGTTTAGCTGGATTGCCAAAGCCGGCTGTAAGGGATATGGCTATTCCGACACCCGCTCCTTTGCCAATGTTTTCAACCACCTGATAAAGAACTCAAATTTCAAGCGCCTGTTTATCAACCGCTCTGCACTGCTGTTCAATGATTATGTCAATTCTGCCCGTGTCAAGTCTATTTTGAGTTCTATGGCGTCGACCCTAATCAGTGATGAAACGTCCAGGGACCAGAAGGCTTTTCCGAGAAGGTGGTACCACAACGCCTGTGAGGGTGAGTTCAGCATATCGGGCTCCTGCATGAAGACGTGGGCGGAGAACCGCGATAAGACTTTCGTTAGCGATTACAAGAGTCAATTTGGCGTAGGGGACCTGGTATCGGTCAGCATTAGCGCCTCTGGAAATGGCTCTGTGCTGATGGAGGGCCGCAAGCTGCCTAGTTCTTACACGGGTAAGTTCTTCTCTAAGAACACGATGGAGCTGACGGCGGTACCTGCGGCAGGAGCTGCATTTACCGGCTGGAGTGACAAAAATAAGGACAATCCCCGTATCATCACGATTTCGGACGGAGCAACCTTTACGGCCACGTTCAAGTAGAAGAATTTCTACATTTAGCGCGTGATTAGTCCCGTCCGTAAAATGTTCGACGGCATTGCCGGTCGTTATGATTTTCTGAACCATTTTCTAAGCTGTGGCCAGGATATTCTGTGGCGGCGTTATTGTTGCCGTCAGTTGAAAAAATACGGTGCAGGAAGGCGCCTGCTCGACCTGTGTGGTGGTACGGGCGACTTTGCGGTGACTTTTGAAAAACTCTGCATAAAGCCAGACGTGGCTGTGCTGGGGGATTTTTCCCTTGGTATGCTGAAGGGTTCTGCGGGGAAAAAGATGACAGTGACTCCTGTGCAGCTAGACGCCATGCGAATCCCCTTTGTAGAGGCGTCTTTTGACGTGGTGCTGAACGGCTTTGGCATGCGAAACGTTCCTGATGCTCGTGGGGCACTGCAAGAAAGTTTTCGTGTGCTGGCACCTGGCGGCTACCTTTGTGTGCTGGAATTCTTTGCACCGCGCAATGTGTTTAACCGTTTCTTTTACGGGTGTCTTGCGCCTGTGTTTATCCCTTTGCTTGGGGCTTTCTTCAGTGGCAAGAAAGAGGCCTATGAATATCTGGTGAATTCTATAAAGCGATTCTTGCCAGTGCAGGACTTCTGCCGCTTGGCGAAAGATTGCGGATTCCAGGTGATGAAAGTGAAAAGTTTCAATGGCGGTATTTCTTATGGGGTTTTCTTGAGAAAGCCTTCGGAGGCGCCCCGTGGCTAGGTATATTCTTGGAGTGACTGGAGCCAGCGGGGCGATCTATGCGGCCCGTACCGCCATGCATTTGAAACGGCTTGGCCATGAGATTTCGCTTATAATGACAAAGCCTGGTCGCGAAGTGGTTGAATTCGAAGGGCAGGGGGCTCTTTTTGACTACGCAGATCGCGTTTTCAAAGTAGATGATTTTTTTGCGGAATGTGCCAGTGGAAGTGCCGATTACAAGGGTATGGCCGTAGTGCCCTGCTCTATGGGAACGCTTGGACGTATTGCCGCAGGGACTTCGGACAATCTGCTGGTCCGCACTGCTGATGTGTGCCTCAAGGAAAGGCGGCCCCTGGTGATAGTGCCTCGGGAAATGCCCTACAATTTGATTCATATAGAGAATATGGAACGGGTGACTCGGGCGGGAGCAATCGTGATTCCTGCATCGCCGCAGTTTTATAGCAAGCCTTCCTCTATCGAGGAACTTGTGGATACGGTGGTTGCGAAAATCCTGAAGCACCTGGGGGCGGTAACGGTTGAAGATTGTGCGACTATTGTGAAACCATGGACATCTCCGTGTACCTCCTCGTCATCCTGACCCTTGAAAAAAGCGATGAATGATTTATGTTGAAGAAGATTTTGGAATTTGGTCACTTAGTGCGCTTTAGCCATTCGCTTTTTGCCATGCCCTTTGCCATAGGCTCCATGTGGGTGGCGGCGAGGGGTTTCCACGGCATGGATGCCGTGGAGGCGGTCAGGATTATTGCGCTAATTGTGGGCTGTATGGTGACCGCCCGCAACAGCGCCATGAGCTTCAACCGCATTGCCGACGCCGATATCGATGCAAAGAACCCTCGCACGGCAAAGCGTCACCTGCCTGCCGGTCGCCTGAGCAAGGCGTCGGTCATTGCGTTCCTAGTGGTGAATGGAATACTGTTCGTGACTTTTGCGGCGCTGCTGCAACCCCTCGCCGGCCTGCTTGCCTTGCCGGTGTGGCTCTTGCTGCTTTCGTACTCTTACTGGAAACGATTCAGCTGGCTTTGCCACTGGTTCCTGGGTTTTGCCATCGGTATGAGCCCCTTGGGTGCCTGGATTGCCATACGTGGGGAATTTGCGTTGTTCCCGTTTTTCTTGCTGGTAATTCTTATGCTTTGGATGGGTGGTTTCGATATCATTTACGCCACCCAGGATGAGGAAATCGATCGTGCTATGGGGCTCCATTCGGTACCTGCACGCTTTGGTCGCAGGCGGGCCCTGCAAATTGCCTTCTGGAGCCATATGGCCATGCTTGTCCTTTGCGTGGTGTTTGGCTTGTTCTGGAATATGGGAGTGCCTTGGTGGGTGGTTACAGGCCTTATGACAGCTGCGGTCCTCTATATCCATTTGTTCCGCAAATCCGATGACCTGGATGCTATGAATCGGGATTTTTTCTTGGCCAATGTGGCCATTAGCGTGTTGGTCATGGCTGGACTTATTGTGTGGATTTGCATGGGAGGTAACGTCGATGCCCTTTATTAAAAGACCCGATGGAAAGTTCACGGTGGAAGACAAGGTCAAGATGTTTCAGCAGATGGGTTCTGTAGGAGCGGTTCTTGCCCTTGCCTTTATCATTGTGATTGAAACGGGTGTAGCCGGTGAAAATGCCTCTCTTGCGGAGATGGGCCTAACCGCTATGATTGTGGTGCTGGCCGTTTCGCTTATCGGAAGCTTGTACTTTAAACGGAAACTATAGTTAGATTTCCAAGTCGGCGGAATAAACGGTTTCGACGGTTCCGTCATCGCATTTGAAAAGTAGGCTTCCGTCATCTTGCATATCGAGGATGGAGCCGGTCTTTTTAATGTCGCCTTCACCCCGGGTCTGGTCGGTACAATGGTTGTTTAAAATGATGGTACCCCGCGCCCCGATGAATTGGTCCATACGCTTCCAGGCGCTGACCCAGGGGCGTATCCCGAAGGCGCGGAACTGTCCGATGGCCCGTTCCAGATTCCCGATAAGCAATTGCAAAAGCTTTTCACGATTGGTTTTCTGGCCGCAAATGTCTTTAAGCGTTGTTACGGCGCGCCCGAGGGCGGCGTAATCAGACGGATCGCTGTTTACGTTGATTCCTACACCCATGCTGACGGCTGGCTCCCTAAAGTCATGCTGAACTTGTTTCAGCATCGGCTTTACCATCACAAACTCCGCTAAAATCCCGCAGAACTTGTGTTTACCGCAGAGGATGTCGTTGGGCCACTTGACGGTAACCTTGCCGATGTCCTTGTTGCCTTGACCTCTTGCGTTCGATTCTTCTTGAAGGTTTTGAAACACCTCTGCGAAAGTGAGTGCCGCCACCTGGGTAATCTGCGGAGCGGATGCCAGCGGAATCCCGTCCAGCGGAATCAGGATGTTGAAATAAAGGTTGAGTCCGGCGGGGGAGTCCCAGGTACGCTCATGTCGGCCCCGGCCCGCTGTTTGCCTGTCGGCTACAATTAAAGCGCCTGGGGGGATTTCTCCTGCGATAGCTTTAGCCTTCATTAGGGAGTGGGTACTTTCAAGGGTCTCAAAAAGCAGAGCGGGTACGCTATCGAAACCTGTGAGTTGCCAATCTGTAAATCTGCGCTCAGGAGAAAACATGCTCATTAAAAATTAAAAATGAATGATGAAAAATGAGAAGCCGAAGAAAAAATTTTTAATTCTTCATTTTTCATTCATTTTCTTCCGCTTGCTTTTCTTGCAATTCCTTCAGGGCTTCTTCGGGGAAGATGGCAAAGAACTCACGCTTGCGGTCTTCGAATAGCTGCAATATCCGTTCCTGCTCAAACTGTTCCCGGTCGATGTTCTGCATGAAAAATTCATCACGTGCAAAATCCCGGGTGGTCATCAGTTTTTTGATGTCTTCGGACAGATCGATCATATCCCAGAGGATATAGTAGGATCCTACGTCCAGGCTTCCGAAGATATCCACGTTCAGCAACACCGTATTGGCCTTGCTGGAATCTACCAGCTGGATGTTGGATTCTCGCTTTTCGGGGCGGAAAATCTGCACGTCATTTACGGGCTTGGACAGGTCTTGGGCCCACAGGCAGGATGCCAGAATAAGAACGGCGAAAATATGTGGAATCCTGAATTCCATACCTACAATATAAAATGAATTTTCCGAAAGAAATGCCGTTTTTGACAAAAAAAGGCGATTGACGGAAAAAATGTGCTTCCCGTCAATGCATTTTTTGCTTTCTTTATATCATCCGCAGGATTTCCTGGGTGGTCTGTTCGGCAAAACTGTTGTCTTGCACAAAGCGACGCACTTCGGTGGGGTTAATCCTTGCGTATTCCGAAAGAGCCTTGCCGATGCCGTTACGGATGTAATATTCATCATCCTTGGCGCAGGTGAGGCAGAACTGCCGGAGCAGGGGCCAGTCGGTGCGGTCCTTGTACTGTATCTGGAAAATGATGGCACTACGGCGTACCCAGATGTTGGGGTCCCGTATCCAGGAGGCAATCTTGGCGTGAAGCGCCGGTAGGCGGAGCGCCAGGTCCCCTAGGATGCAGGCTGCGATGGTATCGACGGTGTCTTTCCAGGCACGGGTCTTAATCAGTTTCTTTAAAAAGTTGAGGTGCTGTCCTCCCAGCATACCCTTGTGCCTGAACAGGTAGTCGCAGGCGGCGTACTGGATTTCCCTGTAGGGTTGAGTCCACATATCCTCAATCCGGTTTACCAGCTCCGTATCGTTCTTGGGAGGGTTCCTGTCGAAAATGGGGTATGTCACTTCCCGGCGGGGTACCAGTTTCACTCCGAGGAAGTCGAATTGCTCCCGGGCCTTTTTGGACATCTCGTGAGATTCTTCTTCGTTGGCTATGGAACGCAGTGCCAGAAGGATTTCTTGAGTGAATCGTAACATTTGACCTCAAAAATAGTCCCAAAAAAATTTTTTTTCTAGGTCTTGACAAGCATTTTTTTCAAATTTTTTTTGAGAATTTCGAAAAATTTTGCGAAAAAAGTACAAAAATACCCTTGACAAGGCTAAAAAAAAGAAAATCGGACCGGAAACCATAAAAAAAGACCCCCTTGCGGAGGTCTCGAGAGGCAACGATCAGACTCGAACTGATGAATAAGGCTTTTGCAGAGCCGCCCCTTACCAACTTGGGTACGTCGCCAATGTGAGGCCTAATATAGGTAATGAAGACCCGTTTTCCAAGGGCAAAGCCCTAAAAAAACTAATTTTTAGGCCATGTTTGGCAATTTTAGGGCGAAACTGGCCTCTTTGGTGGTGTCACTCTGGCTTAGGAGTCTTAGGGTGCGCCTGGAGCCCCCGGAGGGCTACGGTCCTGGCATTCTCGGGATTTGGCACAGGGACCTGCTGGCCTGTTGCGCAGCCTTCAAGGACAAGGGGGTTCATGCCTTGATATCCGAGTCCAGGGACGGAGATTTTTTCAGCGCAACTGCTAGGCGGTTAGGGTATAAGGTTACCCGAGGGTCAGATAGCCATGGGGCGCTCAATGTGCGTCGTCTGCTGGATTCTCTAAATGCGGGTCAATTTGCTGGTATGGCCTTGGACGGGCCTCGCGGCCCTGCTGGTATTGCAAAGCCTGGATCTCTTTGGCTGTCAAGGAAATCGGGACGCCCTTTGTGGGAAATCCAGGTCCAGTATGGAAGGCACTTCAGCCTGCATAGCTGGGACCGGTTTGTAATTCCCTTTCCCATGTCAACAATTGTCGTGAGAATTAAGTATTTTTGTGAACGTTCAAGACAAGATGATAAAAAGGAAGATATACCGTGATAGCATTACCTCCAAAGTTTGTTGCTTTTGACCTTGAAACCACAGGGCTTGATAATAAGAAAGATGAAATTATTGAAATTGGCGCCGTGAAATTCACCGTAGAAACCAAGAACGGCAAGGTGGTGCCCAAGTTGCTTTCGGAGTTCGAGACTTTTGTGAAGCCCAATATGCTGATTCCTGCCGAGGCGTCCAACGTGAACCACATCTACGACAAGGATGTTGAGAACGCCCCTCCTGTAGGGGATTGCCTCAAGGGGTTTACCGCCTTTTGTGGACAGGGCTCCATCTTGCTGGCCCACAATGCGAACTTTGACGCCAGCTTTTTGAGGGCGGCCTATGCCAAGAATCCCCAGCTGGTGCCGGGAAACCCCGTGATTGACAGTCTCGTTGTATCAAGGACTATCCTACCTGAACTGGAAAACCACAAGCTGGGCTATATGGCGGGGTTGTTCAAGCGACGTAACGAGATTGCTATGAATATCGATTCCGAAAAGATGCACCGCGCCGTCTATGACTGCGAAATGCTCATGGAGGTGTTCGTAGCCATCCTCCGCCGCCGGTTCAAGGAAAAGGACTGGGAACTGGGAAACATCATGGCGAGCCTCGCTAAGTACAAGGGCGCACCCCAGTTTATAAATAAGTAGATTGTTTTGAATACACAAAATACCGCCAAAGTGCTGCTTTGGCGGTTTTTTAAGTTCGCTTGGCGAGAATTAGATGCCGAGTTCCTGGGCGACAGCCTGGATACCGCACTTGCTGATGGTGCGGAGACCGGCGGCGCTTACGCGGAGGGTAACCCAGCGATCTTCTTCAGGGATATAGAAGCGCTTCTTCTGGAGGTTGGGAAGCTGCTTCATCAACTTCTTGCGATTGGAGTGGGAAACCATGTTGCCCACGAGGCCGGCTTTTCCGGTGACTTCACAAATACGGCTCATAATTAAACTCCGTTGTTTTTTACG
>JAEEGL016226365.1_pt1 | contig 15110 bp, 5 predicted proteins | sample 9134231 | NCBI WGS metagenome assembly JAEEGL01 (sample SAMN16246548, study PRJNA631951) | gut metagenome | biome: gut microbiome; feature: rumen; material: fiber-attached | host: Bos | place: Iran: Karaj | collected 2018-10 | reverse complement strand
CTGTTCGAAGGCGGGATGGCGCAGCAGATTGCCGGCAAAGAGGTTGCGTGTCTGTACCTTATGCTCCTCAAGGTAGCTGGTCAGCTCGTTGCGGGTATAGCCAGCGTCCTCGTTAACCGTCAGGAAGAATCCAAACCAGCTGGGGCGGCTGTTCTTCTGAGGCTCGGGTAGGAGCAGGCCATGCAGACCCTGTAGTCCACGGTACATGAAGTCGAAATTCTCGCGGCGTCGCTGAATGATGTAGTCCAGCTTCTCTAACTGGGCACAGCCAATGGCAGCCTGAAGGTCTGTGGCCTTGAGATTGTAGCCCAAATGACTGTATACGTACTTATGGTCATAGCCACTGGGTAATTGACCGAACTGACCTGTAAAACGACAGCCACATGTGTTATCCACGCCTCCGATACACCAGCAATCACGCCCCCAGTCACGGTAACTGTTAACATATTTGTGCAATTCTGGATTATTGGTATAGACAGCACCTCCTTCACCCATTGTCATGTGGTGTGGCGGATAGAAGGAACTAGTACCAATATCACCGATTGTTCCTGTTTTCTTCCATTCTCCATCGATGAAGTATTCCGATCCAAGCGCATCACAGTTGTCCTCTACTAGCCACAGGTTGTGTTTTTTACAAAAATCAACCACGACCTGAAGATTAAAAGGATTGCCCAGACTGTGGGCTACCATGACAGCCTTTGTCTTGGAAGAAAGGGCGGCATTGAGCTGGGTGACGTCGATGTTGCCCTCGTTGATATCCATATCAACGAAGACGGGAATGGCACCGTACTGTACGATGCAGGCTACTGTTGTGGGAAAACCGGCAGCAACCGTAATGACCTCATCGCCACGGCGCAACTGGCGGTCGCCAAGCTCAGGTGCAGTGAGGGCTGAAAGGGCCAGAAGATTGGCCGAGGAGCCGGAGTTGCAAAGCGAACAGTACTTCACGCCAAGCCACTGGGCCAGACGGGTCTCAAACTTGTGGGCCCAAGGGCCGGCGGTTAACCAGAAGTCGAGCGAGGCATCTACCAGATTGACTATCTCGGCGTCATCGAAATAGCGGCCGCCGTAATTAACTCTGGTCTCACCAGCAACGAAGTTGGGCTTGGGCTCATGTACCTCACGATAGTACTGGCGCGTCAGCTCAAGTATCTGTTTCTTCAGTTCATCTTTTTTATTCATATCAGTATTTGTTTAATGTTTTATTCGGTTTATAAAGCTCTATGTCGGCATCGGCATAGACGGCTTGGTAATGGTGGCGCTTCATCCATGGGCGGAGTGACTGACGGTACTCTTCCATGTCATCGGTATAGTGGCTGCGATGGATGAAAGCCACCAACGGGAATCGACCGTGACGTTCCACTTGACGATCTAGTTGAGATACAAGTGTCTCCCCAATATAGGATCCCATCTGTGTATTCCCCGTAAAGGGCAGCATTCCAGTTGCATAATAGAGCTCAGATGCTTGATTAGCAATAAGCAGCAGAGAATCGCCTGCGGCATATTCCTTGATACGTGCCACCTCGTTCTGATAAAGACGTGCTCGTTCTTCAGTGGTCATCACGTTTAATGTACCACTAATGGCCATCGTAGTTGTCTTATAGCGTGGTTCCTCTTCCCCATAAGCGGCGTTTGACATCTTATATAGCATACACAGAGCTATACTCAACGATATTCCCCAAACCATCTGACGCTTCCACGACTCTTTGAGTAGTTGATAGCAAGTGGCTGCAGGAATAACAAAAAGGCCTGCACACCAATGAAAGATACCAGGAATACCAATATCACTACCAAATGGGAACAGATAGGCACATGCTGCAGCATAGAGTATCAGCCATCTCTGATGCGATTCCATCTGCTTGAAACATACAAAAGACAAAAGGGAGCAAGCAGCAATAGCCGACAAGTAGGGCTGGCTGGTAGCCACCAAAATGAAAAGCACTACCAATAAGAAGACTCTTGTCAGGACTCTTAATAAAAAGGCCTTGTTCTCCAAAAACTTATTAAATAAACCTATAAGGACAAGTGCCAGCACCTGAATACTTATATTGACATAACTATTTAAATATACACTTATCAGGTTTGATGATGTATGCGACGTTTCTTGACCATTAAAGGTAGAGTAGGCCTCTTCAAGAGCTTTGACAAAACAATTCAGATGACCGAATATCAACATGATTCCAATCACCAAGAAAGAGCCGATCAACAATCCACTGCCGTAAATACATGCATTCTTCAAGCCTTGCTTCCATGATTGTTGCCATCCCATAATAAAAGGCAGCAAGATTAAAGCGCCCAAAATGCCATTCACGATACGAACGAAGAAAGATATCCCTATCAGCAGTCCAGCCATGGTCAACCACCACCAGCAATTACACTTGAGCCATCGCATCATGGCATAGAGCGATGCTGACATAAAGAAAAAAGATAGGGTATCGTAATGAAACGTAACAATGATTGAGGGGAACAGAAAACTCAATAAAACAGCCGCCAACATTACCCATGTTGAAGTGAACCAACGGTAGAATGACAATAAAGTTAAAAGCAGGGCAGAAACCATTGTCAGCTGTTCAAACAAACGGAATCCCATCAGTCCATAGTCACCCATAACTATATTCCACGCCCCCCCAAAAAATCCTGTCAGATAATAGTTAAAGTAGAAGGTCATGGCATCAGGATGACTGAAGATATTCTGATAGAACGTCATACAGAAGCCCATGTCAGTGATATCAATCCCCTGTACTCCCATCAGCAGTCGATAGGCAACGCCAATTACAAAGGCAAAAGAAATGAGAATAATTTTGCCTCTGTGAGTCTGGGTTATTATTTCGTGTTTAATGCCCCCTATTTTTTGACTATGCGCTTCATTCATCATTATTGAGTCAATTTTTTGCATCTAAACGATCTTGTGTCATACGTTCCATATATTGCTGAATGATGGCCTTCACCTCACGTTCCATCTGTGGCTGTTCGGCAACCTTTCCGACAAGGTTGTGCTGCATCAGCGAGTCAGAGAGAGTATAGATAGCTTTTGTATGCTCGCCATCAAACTGTAGGACATGACCGTGTTTGACATATTGGTAAATGCCATTCAGATAATTCACTGCCCAAGTATCCTCTGCTGCGGTATTGAAGAGGTCGATACCAAAACCGAAATAGGGTAGGTCGTAATGCAGCAGCCCCATTACTGTAGGCAAGATATCAATCTGTTGGGCTATCTTGTCCTGCATCTCGGGTTGACGCAGGGTGTCCCCCGGCTCATATATTATAATAGGTGAACAGAAGCCTCCTAGATCAGTCTGATAATAGTCGTGGTCACTCATGTTGGTATGGTCGCTGGTCAACACGAAGATGGTATTCTTGAACCAAGGCTGACGACTGGCAGCCTGGAAGAACTTACCCAATGCCATATCGGTATAACGAATGCATTTGTGCATGATGATACCTTCCTCGGGATAGACGTCCTTGTATTTCTCGGGTATCTCATACGGATGATGACTCGATGCCGTAAAGACGGCAGTCATAAAGGGCTCTTTCATTTCTGACATCTTAGCGCAGTAATACTGCAGGAAGGGTTCATCCCAGATAGCCCACATTCCGTCAAAGTCCTTGTCGCCATCGAAACGTGGGTCTTCATTAAAGTCCTCACGTCCGTAATACTCTTGGAAACCGGTGCTACGGGCAAATGCCATAAAGCCCATCGAACCACGTTGGGCACCATGGAAGAACGCAGTTTGATAGCCTTTGACATCCAACAACGAAGCAATGCCAGAGACATGATTCATGGAGGATGGTGTCAGGAAAAACGGCTCCACAAACATCGGGATACTGCTAAGGATACTGGGCATTCCGTCAATACTCTTCTTGCCATTACAGAAAGAATACTTAAAGGTGGTACTCTTAGCAATCAAAGAGTCGATGTGAGGGGTATAGCCCTTGTACTGTCCATTTTCCAGCGTCTTGTTGAGGGCTCCGATATACTCTCGACCAAAGCTCTCAACAATCAGTACAACCACATTCTTTGGAGTAAACGCCACCGTGTCGTTGGGCACATGAACAGGCGAATAGACCTGTGCCATCTCCTCTCCATTCTCATAATAGTTGGGCACTACAAAGACATTCTTGCCAATGGTTCGATAGAATGCAAAAGGCGTATTCAGCACTAAGGCAGCATCCGTAGGTCTGTTCACATACTGATTGGCGTTACTGATGGTGATGGGGCGTACGGCAGTAGCGAAACCACCACGGATTCCTGCTACCACAAAGGGAGCTACTGCCGCCATCGATGCTAATGTGATAAGGTCATAACGCCACCAAGAGAGTTTGTTGGCTTCTAATTTGGGCGTAGTATAAAGTTTCCAAAGACCATAAACCACGATGGCTGTCAGCACTACGAAATACCAGTGATGCAGGGTTTCTGTGAGGAAGACTCCACCCAAGTTCCCTTCATTTTGGAACTCGGTAAACACTGTTGTCGTGGTACGTCGCATGGTGTAGGGGAAATAGGCTGCATCACATAGGTTCAGGACTAATGCCAGCGTGTTGATGATGACGAACTCCCACTTGCACACCAGATGCCATACCTTACATTCTTTCCAATGTATAGGGAACAGCATTAGCACGATATAGGGTATGTTGGTCACAAGAATGGCTGAAGTGTCAAACACTAATCCCCCTTGCCAGATTTCCCACGACAGACTTTCTGAGAAATAGCTCCAGTTATCCAGCAGATAAGCTATGCGGGCTATGAAATAGACCACATAAGCCAGTAGCAGATTCAGCAGCAATGCGAATAGCGGGGCAGTGTATGTATATATAAGTCTCAGTTTCTTCATTTAGCTATAACTCAGAATGTTTGTTTTACAGCTGCTGCATATCATACAGGCGCTTATAGTAGCCGTTCTTGGCAATGAGCTCGTCGTGCTGACCAGACTCCACGATTTCACCTTCGTAGAGTACGTAGATTTCGCTGGCGTTTTTGATGGTCGAGAGACGGTGGGCAATAGCGATGGTAGTACGACTCTTCATCAGACGTTCCAAAGCCTCTTGTACCAAGCGCTCTGACTCGGTATCCAAGGCTGATGTTGCCTCATCGAGAATAAGAATCGGGGGATTCTTCAGGATGGCACGGGCAATAGACACACGCTGTCGCTGACCACCAGAGAGTCTGCCGCCATGATCGCCAATCATTGTGTCGTAGCCATGTTCTGACTCCATGATAAAGTCGTGGGCGTTAGCTATCTTTGCTGCCTCGATGACCTGTTCCATCGTGGCATTCTCCACACCAAACGTGATATTGTTGTAGAAGGTATCGTTGAAGAGGATGGCCTCCTGGTTGACGTTGCCAATAAACGATCGCAACTCAGAGATACGCATCGCCTTGATGTTCTTGCCGTCGATGAGCACTTCACCCTCGTTGACATCGTGGTAACGGGGTATCAGGTCTACCAATGTCGACTTACCGGAACCTGATTGTCCCACCAGTGCGATAGTCTTTCCTTTAGGAACCCTCAGATTGATGTTCTTCAGCACTTGACGCCCCTCAATATAGCTGAACGAGACATTACGCAGCTCGATATCCTTCTCGAAAGTCATCGGCTGTGGCTCTGCAGGTTCTTTGATGGGGTTCTCTGCCTTCAAAATGAAGTCGATACGGTCCATCGAGGCCAGTCCAACGGGTATCTGGTAAGTGGCTTTAGACAAGTCCTTGATAGGATTGATGACACTGTACAGAATCACCATGAAGAAGATGAAGGTAGGGGCATCGATGAGGTTCGACTCACTCAGAATGAGATAGCCACCAAACCACAGTACAATGACGATTATGACTGTGCCAAGGAACTCCGACATCGGGTGCGCAGCACTCTGGCGAATAGCCATCGCGTTAACATTTGAGCGGTACTGGTCGTTGATGTTGATGAAGCGCTGCAGCATCTTATGTTCTGCGATGAACGCCTTAATGATGCGCAGGCCGCCCAACGTCTCGTCCAGCTGTGCCAGCAGGTCGCCCCACTGGTTCTGTACCGTTGCCGACTGTGACTTCAACTTGCGGCTTATTGTACCCATAATCCATCCGGCAATTGGTGTTACTATGATAACAAAGAGTGTCAGTTGCCAGCTGACCCATATCATTGTCGAGAAACATACGATGATGGCGATGGGCTGACGGATGAGCATGTCGATACTACTGGTGATGGAGTTCTCCACGGCGCCCACATCCGATGACATACGGGCAATAATATCGCCCTTGCGCTCGTCGGAGAAGAAACTCAGGGGCAGTCGTAAAACTTTCTCATAAACTTCGATACGGATATCGCGGACCACGCCTGTTCTGAGGGGTATCATCACAGCTGACGAAGCGAAATAGCCTAGTGTCTTTAGGCCAGTCATGATAACCAGTGCCAGTCCCATATATACCAATGTGAGGAATGCACCATGAATGCTAATCAGTTCCTGTACCCAGGCATAGGCATTGTTGACAATAAGGTCCTTGTCTAGCGTGTTCCACGACCAGGGCTTATAAGTATATACTTGTTGGTCTATCTTGAACAGGATATTTAGAATGGGTATCAGTACTGCAAAGGAAAACACGTTCATCCACTGTGACAGGAAGTTCAGTACCACCGACCATCCCAGGTATTTGCGGTATGGGCGGAGGTAGCGCGCCATGACGGAGAAAAACTGTTTCAGCATAACTTGTTATATTTTGGTTACAAAGGTACTAAATAATTCTCAAATAATAATGCATTATAGTCTATGATTATTATCTTTTAACGATGCGCACACCCTTTGAACTAGTTATTATTTGATACACAACAGTGATTCTTCCTATCGCTTGTCTAAATCATCATATAACTTTTGCAGATAGGCTTGTGCTCTCTTTAACGCCCTGTCAGTGTCAGGACCAGTCGTCTGATGCACCTTGTCGGAGGTGTTATCGTAGATGACGCTATTACTATCTGTCACCAGCCCCATTGCATCGGGGAAGGTGAAGAAAGCGAAATGAGGTGCCTTTGCATCCAACAAATCCTTAGAATACAAGAATTCACTATGGTCAATGCCTGATAAGCCCAATAACGTTGCTGGGATATCTATCTGTGAGCCATAAGTATGGCATTGGACTCCTTTAGGAATGCCGCCACCCAGCAGGATAAACGGGGTCTTATAACGCCATAATTGATAGTTGTCAATATAATCTGGAAAAGCTCCAAGATGGTCTGGAACAATAGCGACCAATGTATTTTCCCAACAGGGTAATTTTTTCAATTCGTTTATGAAATGCCCTAAGCAATTGTCTGCATACGAGAAAGCATTCAGCACGGCATTGTCTTTTATCTTCTGATAGTTCGGGACATCAAACGGCTCATGGCTACTCTCTGTCATGATGCTACGAAAGAAAGGCTTTCCATAGGTGTCCGCTTTGATGTCAGCGAGCATTTTTTCATAAACGAAACCATCAGCAACTCCCCACTTGCTTGTATGTAGGTTGACAGGGAAATCGGCGTCACAGACTACTTTCTGAAAGCCTGTCCCTACAAAATACGAGCGCATGTTACTGTAATTGATGTCACCTCCATAATAGAATGTCGTCTGATAGCCATTCTTGGCAAGTTGCTGGGCTATAGAAGGCAACGATGTACTTTTATGGGGCATATCCATCACACTCATACTGGGTTGGGCAGGCAAACCGCTATGTATGGATACCAAAGCACGGTCGGTTCGGAAACTATTAGCATAGAAGTTTGTGAAATAGAGACCTTCATCCTTCAATCTCAATAGATTAGGTGTAACACCTTTCACGTGCATCACTGTATCCGAGAAACTCTCCAAGACAATCAATATTACGTTAGGGTGGTGGAGTGGCTGTATTGTGTCTTGACGTAAGGTCGTATAAGTCAGTTCCTTAAACAAAGCATCAGCTTCGTCTGCAGCCATAAACCGGTATTTGGTTCCGATTTCCTCTTGATGTGAAACAGTTTCTATAAAGCTGAATATGGGATTAACCGCTGCATGGTTCAATCGATTATTCGTCGAAAAATAAACACTACCTATATGGTTTGTCCCTGTTCCTACACTACCACGTATGGGTAATATCAGAAAAGCCGTAAGCAGAACGAGTAATACTGACTCTATAATCTTTTTCCTTCGTACATGATGTTGATTCCTAGGGAATAAGCAGGCACCACTTATATAAATCACATAAGCAAGCAAAAGAATGACTATCGGCACGATGATCAACTGCCACCATACCAAACTCGCCATTGCATCTGCAGGTGATGTCTTCACATATAGAAGCGGAGTATTATCCAATGGGAACCCCCAATAGCCATAAAGTCCTAAATTTGCAATATATGCAAGAGAAGAGATCAAGGCCGCAAGAATGAAATAGCCATTCCAAATCCACTGAACCAACCGTTGTTTGCACCAAAGCGCAACTACCAATAACAAGCCAGGAATGGCGGTTAGATAGCCTGCGATGGCAAGGTCAAGTCGAAGACCATACCAGAAAACCTGCAAGAGCTCTGAAAGAGAAGCATCTGTGAACAGAGAATGGTATATCAAGAGGAAAATCCCCTTGCTAAGTATCCCCACAAGAGTCCAAAACAAGAAGACAAGTATAAAGCTACGTATATGACTCATCATCTCTTCAGTTTTGTCGTTTTTCTTTTCATGGGTGCAAAGGTACAAAAAATCTCTTAATTCTTAATTCTTTTTTCAAAAAAAAGACGGACAGTTTGAAGTCTGTCCGTCCTGTTTCTAATAATTTTTACTTCAAGTCCTTATACTCGCTGACGATATCCTTGATGCAGGGGTAGGCTCGGAGATTTTATCTTCTTTATTTCACGCTAACTTTGCGGCCATTGATGATATAGATGCCAGTGGGCAGTCCCTCCAGTGTCGTTGCCAGCGTACGTACCTTCTGACCTTGCAGAGTATATACATCAACAGGATGTGTTATACTGATCTCAGCAATGCCAGTCGGATTCTTCTCAATGGTCAGTAAACCATTCACACATGAGATAGCATAGTTTTGGGCTTCAGCACCAGCAACTACCACATCGTATGTTCCTGGTGCACTTTGAGACGTTGCAGTCGTTGTCAACGTTGGTTTGGTGGTCAACACTGCTTCTGTCTCGTTGTTCTTCCATCCTTCATACGAAGCCTTGAACTCGGGCAATGCTTCACCCTGCTTCATGGTATATGTACCACCACGAATCGTCAGCGGAGCCTTGGTGATGGTTAGTGTACCTGCTACGTAGGTAACGTTGTAGTTCTCAACGGCTCCCTTGCTAACAGTAATAGGATAGGTCCCCACAGGCGATGTACTTGTTGCCTCACAATTCAGTGCAGGTGTTCCAACTAGCTTTGCGCCTTCTGACTTGAAAGTCAGTTCAGGTATGGCATCTCCATATTCCATTGTCAAGTCATTGGCAGTAATCTTTACAGGGTCTGCCTCCATGATAGTCAGCGTCCCCTTCACGTATGCCAATTCATAGTTCTGGGCCTCAGCACCAGCAACTACCACATCGTATGTTCCTGGTGCACTCTGAGACGTTGCAGTCGTTGTCAACGTTGGTTTGGTGGTCAACACTGCTTCTGTCTCGTTGTTCTTCCATCCTTCATACGAAGCCTTGAATTCGGGTAATGCTTCACCCTGCTTCATGGTATATGTACCACCGCTAATAGTCAGCGGAGCCTTGGTGATGGTTAGTGTACCTGCTACGTAGGTAACGTTGTTATTTGATACAGTGCCTTTACTTATCGTAATAGGATACGTTCCGACTGGAGATGTTGCAGTTGCTGTACATGTAATTGTCGGCTGTCCGACAATAGTACCGCCCTCCATGCTGTATCCAAAAACAGGATTCGCTTCACCATACATACGAGTATCATTGTTGGCTGTTATGGTTATTGGCACAGAAGTTCCCACGTGGAACGTTATTGTTGCATCCTCCCCCGCATACTTATCAGCCAATTCACTCGTACCTAACTTAATATTCTTAACACTTAACGTATAGTAGCCCTCAGCCACTTGTCCTTCTACAGGTTTCAGTTGTATCGTCATCACTTTTCCATTACCTGCAGCAACACTTCCTCCTGACAGGTAGTAGCAGAAATATCGCAGTGTACCTGGAGCTATCTTGCGAGAGGTTACAGTCATACCAGAAGCACGATTCTCCAGAGTGACATTGTCATTGTACGGTTCATATTCTGTACTCGGATATTCCAAATCAAACTGAATACCCGATATGGCATCATAAATGTTAACATCAATCTCTATATTCAGATTATCTTCAGGCTCTACATCTGCAATACTTACATTAAAGTAGTTTGGAGCAAAACGGCTACCCGTCACATTAACCGTCCATAGACGCTGGCCGGGGTCATTGCTGTAGATGTTCATCATGCCAGAGAACGCCTTCTGCTCTACGCTATTGTATACTACCGTCACATTGCTGTTCCCGCCTGGCGGAACGACTATCGGCAACTGTTCTTTTACCGACAATAGGCTATTGTCGAAAGTGATTCGACTCACCGTCAATGGCGCCGACCCTGCATTAAGGATGGCAAATGCTTTCTCGCAATCCTCTGTAACGGGCACTGGACCGAAATCAAGTGTGCTGGATGCACTGATGGTCGGACTGGTAATCGTAATCTGTCCGCCATACACTGCCGACAACACATCCACGGCACTACCATCTACCATAGATGTCAAGATGGCCTTGCTCGGATTTAATGTCACGCTCTTCCGTCCACTAAGTTTTACCTTAAATGATGCAATTTCGCCATCATTGCCTGTAAAGGCGCTACCACTACCAGAATATGCCACTACCTTTACTTTCTGACCAGTAACAGAAGTCGCAATGACATGATCTGACTTTCGGCCCGACAACTCAAAGCTTCCCTCTATGAATGTCAATTGCTCTGGCAAATCAAATTCAAATTGGAACCCACTGATGGCGTCTTCATTATTGACAGTCAGAGGAATAGTAACCTCAGTATCTGATATGCCTGATGCATTGCCCACATGCAACTCATTCACAGTGAATGCCTCAGCGATTAGTGTCAGTGTATTCAGTTTTGAAATACTGTTACATTCCACCTTGAGCATCTTCTGAAGATTACCTCTCTTTGTTGGAGTCGCCTTGATAGTAAAACTTGCACTGGCATAAGGCGTTATTGTCATGGGAAGTTGTGCTTCTGTTGAGAAGTTCACATAGTCTGACAATGTAAAGCCTTTAACTACCAAGTCCTTATTTCCCACGTTCCTGATATTAACGACTTTGCTATCAGATCTGTTGACTGCTACACGACCAAAGTCAACTGTCATGGTACTATATTCAGCCTTCGGGCAATAGATTGTAATGCTATTGCCATTAGCAGAACCACTTACTTCATTACCTTCAGCATTTGTCAATGTCAATGCCGATGGTGAAAGATAAACAGAAGTCGGTTGGTTGCCTAACTTCAGGCGGAACGTAGCGATTTCACCACTATCTCCTGTGATGGATGCCATCGTTAAAGAATAGATGATGATGTTCAGTTTTCCGTCCTTAACCCCCGCTGTTACCGTATGATTCTGGCAACGACTACCTACTGTAGCAGAAGCAGGAACATAATTAAGTAGTTCATTCATCGGTATACTCATCTCTACAGCTGATACTGCATCCGTATTATTCAGCGAAATGCTAACCGTTACCTCTTCACCTGCATTACCCTCTGCTGCAGACAGAAAAACACTGTTCTGTGCCGTCATGCCCAGTGTTACCAACCAGGCCATGATTATTATGATACTCCGTTTCATCATTTCACCACTTTTTCACCATTAATAATATAAACACCTTTCGGCAACTTTCTCAGGTCATTGGCATTGCCAGAGAGTTTCTGGCCGCCAAGGGTATAGATGCCCTTCACATTCATCACGTCACTGCCCATACGGTTGATGGCGGTAGTATTGCCGGCTATAGCTGTTACGTTATGTCCGTATGCATCGCTCAGTCGTAGTGTATTGACTTCAGCATCACCGATGTACAACACAGCATGCTTGCCTGCCTCCAGCATCTTACCAGTCATGTTATATGCCAAGAACAAGTAGTCGTTGTCACTCAGCCATGCAGAAGCATGCTCGAAACCAGTGAGGTCAGAAGAAACTCTTACATCTCCCTTCTCACCTCTTCCATCCAACGTCAGCTGTGCCTGTACACCTGCCAAGGCGATAGGCGATTCAACATATAGTATGCCATCCTCAACGGTATAGGTTGCTGATGACTCAACAAAAGCACGACTGCCAGCATTCGGATTAAGTATTACCTGAACAATACCAATAACATCCACCACATCTACCTGTTGGTCTGCATTAATATCAGCTGCTTCAAAGATAAAAGGCTGTGGGTTCTGTTCCGTAATGTAGCCTACGGTCGTTATCACGTCAGCCACATCCACTTCACCACTACCATTGGCATCGCCAAGAACAGACGATAATGGGGTTGCAGCCACCATATTCGAAACGTCGTACTCCTTCAGGTCTGTTGATAAAACCTTATAATAATAGTAATAGGTTTCTCCAGGCACCACATCGTAGTCTGTATAGGTAGTTGCCTCGATGTCAATGATGATTTGGTTAATGCGGATGGTGTCAGCAACCATACGCAATTCGGTCTTTGGCCCCCAATTGCCATTTTCATCATAACCATATTCCTGACTTCCGTATTCATTATACACAGGGAATGACTCTTCATGGAAGTTTCCAATACGATAGACATTGAATCCTATAGCATCCGTAAAGTCATTGTTCTCATTGTTCCACTCTAACTCCACTTTACCCATCTTGGGTTTTGCTACAAAGCCTGATGCTAACGAGCCAACAGCCTGAATATTGATGTTAAAGCGTGTGTTCTCGTATGGACACTCGAAGAACTCGTTGTCCTCTGCGCCATAAACATAGATGCGGTTTACGCCATCACTCTGTGTCTTGCCCGTAATCGTAGCATACACAGTATAGATGGTCCCCTCGTCGTTCCAACTACCATCCTCGTTCACTGCATGCTGCGTATAGGGGGAACGCACACCGAACGAAACCTTGGGCGCTACTGTCTTATTCATTGGACGATTGAAATACACCTCGAATTTGTGCTTGCCCACGCCCAATGGTGGCAGCTGCTCATATTCATCTTGCGCATCATATCCGTTAACAACCACCTTCCACACAATACCATGTGCCTCTTTAACAGGTTCAGTGAGCATATTAGATAAGTCTATTGTTCCATAAGTACCCTCCCCATATCCAATTTCCCAAATATGCGGTCTAATAAGATCTTCCCTTGAAGATCCTAAATAGGATGATGTTAATGAGCCTTGAACCATGGGGATATCACTTTTATATCCCAAAACAAAACATTCTTCGGTTCTTGATAAATTTTCAATTACATTAGAATGGTTTAAATATTTGATTTGGTAGAAACTATCAAAACCACTTGATACTTGTGGACGTGCAAAAATATTATTGGCATAATTAAAGTTAATACAATTGAAATTGTCACTGAATGTAGTTTCACCGCTTGTAAAAGTACAATATTCACCAGCCATTCCACTAGAGCTACCACGACAACCCTTCAATATACAGTCTTTCATATATGGGAATAGTTCATCTCCACCTGTAGGTACCAAATTTAAGTATGAGACTTGACAATATGAAAGAGTATCGCGAACATATTCTTTTCTTGAAGGGATGAATTCAACAGTATGTTCTTCCGTTTCTTCCCAGCTGCATTCTTTTCCACCTTGAATCAGATTATATAAGAGATCTAAACAACTATCAAAAGAAATTGGTTTAAATTGATACTCTGATTTAAGGTAAAGTTTTGTTATTTCGATTGGTGTATCCGTAGTTTTTGAAATCCCTATAACGCTTCTACCACCATTTGTATAAAATTTTCCAATGATTGCCCCTCTATTTTTAACTATTATACGTCCCCATTCATCACCCTCTTGACGACTAGTAAAGATAATGGGCCTTTCCTTAGTACCATGAGCTTTTAAGGCACCATCACAAATAATGCCTTTACCTTTCGCAAATTCTAATCTTGCTCCAGGTTCTATCGTCAAAGTAACACCACTCATCACACCTATATTATCATCCACATAGTACGTATGATTTGCTGATAATACCATATCCTTTTTAATAAGGCCACTAATCCTAATAGTATTTGTGGCTATCAATGAAAATGAAATAGTTTTGGGGGCTTCTAAGCCATCACAAGAAATGTTTAGAACCATACTTATGTGACGTCCATCAACACACTCTGGACTAAGTGTTATTACTATAGGATTTTCACTTATGCCATATGCGTAAGGATGAAGCGTACTACCCAAATTGACATCATTCGCAATAACGTCAACTAAAGAGCCATCTTCATTTTCTGCAAGAGACAAATTCATCTTAACTGATTTAGCTTCTCCCCAAGTTGTCCGTAGAGTGGGATACATTTTATATGTTCCTCCCGCACTAAGTTCTTCAGTTTTTACCTCATTACCATCTTTATCTTCCCATTTTAAAGAGACCACATCAATCTCTGCAGGACGTTCTGTAATATTATACGCAGATTCGAAATTATTGTCTGAATGCAGGAGGTCACCCCATAGAACTTCTTGGTTAGCATAGTCTTTTAGCATCATTAATGTAGATATCGCTCCAGATACTAAAGGAGTAGCCATAGATGTTCCATTTCTCTTTTTGTAATTTCCGCCAGGGACAGTGCTAAGTATATTTGTTCCCGGTGCTTTTAATTCGTAATTAACTCCCTCAACGTCTATTGCATCCTTATGAGAGCTAAAGATTGGGCCATCAGGATCATAATTACTGAATTTTGCCAATTCTCCATTTTCTTTTGTTGCCATCACACCTAATACGAAAGAGTGTGCAGCAGGATACACAATCTTACCATCTTCCTCAGGATAAATAATTGCTTCATCATTACCTGCAGCAGCAACCAAAACAGCTGTCTGATAAGCATAACCTAAAGCCTCTCGCAGAACCTGAGAGTAGGTCGCCAGACCCAAACTCATATTAATCACAGTGGCACCATGAGCAGCAGCATACTCAATACCCT
>JAEEGL015625613.1_pt1 | contig 15110 bp, 10 predicted proteins | sample 9134231 | NCBI WGS metagenome assembly JAEEGL01 (sample SAMN16246548, study PRJNA631951) | gut metagenome | biome: gut microbiome; feature: rumen; material: fiber-attached | host: Bos | place: Iran: Karaj | collected 2018-10 | reverse complement strand
TTTGGGAAGACGTTGGTATTGATTCTCTGGAGCATATAAGAAACTGTGTCGGTCTCTTGAGATACTGTTATTTTGTATGAGGCGTTAATCCGTCCGCTGTTTATCTGGATGACGTGTGTGATTTCACCATCGGCAATTTTGAAGTGTGATGCGACTTCTTTGATGTGTTTTATTTCAGAGTAGGATAGTGCCATGAAATCTCCTCCTTCTTAAAAGTTAAGGTCGGTCGGTAGGTCTATTAATCTGGAGCATAATATCATGAATTAACATAAATTTCAATAGAGCACGCAACTGTTTTTTCTCTGAGAAGAGTGTCACCAAAATTAAAAAACGGGCTATTGCCCGTTTATTAATTTTTCTGTAACTTTGTCTAATTCGTCTCTAATACTAATATGTTGTGGGCAAACACTTTCACAAGCCCCACATTTTATGCACTCATTTGCGCGTGCTTTTCCGTCTTTTATAGCCCAGCTTTCTTCCTTTCTAGCTGCTTCGATATCGTCATATAAGGTAATAATATTCATAGCTTTAAAAGAGTTAGAAATTGCTACATTCATAGGGCATACTTTTGCACAATAGTTGCAAGAAGTACATGGAATTAAAGGTATTTTTTGTAATTCTTCCTGAGCTTTTTTAATAACTTCTTTTTGGGAATCATTTAAATGCTCAAAATCTTTCATGTACGAAATATTATCTTGCATCTGCTCTATATTACTCATACCAGATAATACAACCATTACGCCGTCTAAATCTGCAGAAAATCTTACTGCCCAAGATGCATTAGAAGCGTTTGGCTCGGCTTCTTTTAAAACAGCTTCAACCGTTTTGGGCGGTTTTGAAAGCATTCCACCTTTAACTGGTTCCATTACTATAATAGGTTTTCCATGTTTTTGAGCTACTTCGTAGCACTCTCTAGATTTTATAGCGGGATTTTCCCAGTCCGCATAGTTAATTTGCAATTGAACAAATTCTGCTTCAGGGTGTTTAGTTAGTATTTCGTCTAATTCTTCTGGAGTAGAGTGGAAAGAGAAACCAACATGTTTGATTTTTCCTTGCTCTTTCATAGAAAAAGCCCAGTTCCAAAGGTCTAGGTCATCAAAAACCTTCGTTCTTTCATTACCTAAATTGTGAAGTAAATAATAATCAAAATAGCCTGCTCCAGTTCTTTCTAGTGACGTTTCAAATTGCTTTACTGCATCTTCTTTGGTTTTACAACCAGCCCATGCAGCAAGTTTCGTAGCAAGAGTATAGCTTTCTCTTGGATGCCTTTCAACAAGGGCTTTTTTAATAGCTTCTTCACTTCCTCCATAAACAAAAGCTGTGTCAAAATATGTAAAACCAGCTTCTAAAAACATATCAACCATGGTTTTAGTCTGCTCAATATCAATGTCATCTGTGCCTTCAATTCTAGGCAACCTCATTAGTCCAAAGCCTAATTTTTTCATAAATACCTCCCAATACGCAATTTAGGACATAAATCCCCATTGCCACTATTTAGTAAATTTTAGCAGTTTTTATGGAATATATCAATTAAAAAAACCATAAGAAAAAATAAGGAAGACAATTATTTCTCTACAGAGAGCTTGTTAATATTAAATTTAAGTTACAAGTATTTTATTGGCACCATTAATATTATAAAATTATAGTAGTTTACTAGCGTGTAAATTTATTAATAGAAAGGAAGGTTTAAAAATGGCCCAAATAAGAAGCGTAGTTTATACTGATCTTCCAGGTCAGGCTAGACAAATTAGAGAGAAAGCCAGTCAATTAAATACATCACTTCATGTAATTTATCAAAGTATCAATGAGATGAGAGTGAATTGGTATGGAAAAAGGTATAATGATTTAGTATTGGCTTTCAATGGTATGATACAAGATTTTAATGCAGTTGTAGATCTTATGTTTAGAGAGGTTCCAAGTACTTTAGAAACTGTTGCAAATAACTATTCAATGGTTGATAGAGGAGCAGCTATGACTCAAGTTGATAACACGCCTGCTCAAAAACTTTTAGATATAATGCTATCTACAGAACCTGGAATGAAATTCCAAACGACTGAAGTTGAGGCAGTTAAACAAAAATGTAATAACTGTTTTGCAGATGTGTTGGCTTTTTTAGATGAGCTTCAAACTATGGTTATTAAGCTATCATGGGAGTCTGATGCTTCAGACAAATTTAGAGAAAGATTTTTAAGTCTTAGAACAAGAATCACTACATCTATTGAACAAATAAAGGGACAGTTTAACAACTCTGTTCAACAAACACTTGCTGATATGCAATCTACTGAGACTGCTAATACTGTTGGCTAATATTTTTATAAAAAAGATTTTTATAAGTAAGAGGGTGTTATGTTTTTTCACCCTCTTATGATTTATATAAAGATAATATTAATCTGTGTTATCAAAATAGTAGATAGTAGAGATTAATATTATAGAAAAGGAGTGCTTTTTAAGTTGATTGTAACCTTAATTTGTGACAAAAGATTATATAAACTTGTACTTCCTGAAACAGATGCTGGAGATTATTGGATTTCTAATGAGCATGGAAAAAAACTTGCTAACATTATCATCAAAGAGGGGCAATGCTATTTTAGAAACAATCAAGAATCAAAAATAATTTCTGGAGACAATCTTTTAAAGGAAACAGAGACATTTTTAGAAAACAAATACTCTTCTGTCAATAATGATGAAGTGTTGCTAACAGAATATAGTGTATTTAATGTTGCAGTCAGACATTACTTTAACTACTTTGTGTTGTTTTGCTCACCTTCTTTCGAAAACTTTAGCAAATACAAGATTGAAAGCGAAGAGACAATCACGATAGGAAGTAATAAAAGCTGTTCGATACGTTTTAAGAGTACTCTTCTTATGCCACTTCATGCGACAATTACAAAAGAAAATAGAGATTATTATATTGTCAATAACGATATTAAGTATGGATGCTTTGTAAATGATTTACAAATTGGAAAACAAAAAACAAGATTATATAATGGCGACATTATATTTATAATGGGACTTAGATTAATTCTTGTAGGAAACTTTTTGTTTATAAATAATCCTATGGAAACTGTATTTTGTAATTCACTTCAATTGACTGAAATACAGACTCAACCACCACAAGATTTGTTGCCAGATGATGATGGTGATATAGAAATATATTCGGAAAAAGATTATTTTTATAGAAGCCCAAGAGTTACAAATGATATTGAAAGAGAAAAAGTAAAAGTGGATGCGCCACCGCCTCCACCAGATAAAGAGAAAACACCACTTATTTTGATGTTAGGAACTACACTTTCTATGGGTATGATTACGATGATTACTGGTATTACAACTATAAGTAACATCGTAAATGGTGAGACAACAGTTATGAAATCATTGCCACAACTTGCGATGATGTTTGGTTTGTTAATTGGTACAATACTTATTCCTATTATCTCTAGAAAGTATGAAGAGAAAAAGAAAAAGCAATATGAAGAAAAAAGGCTAAAAAAATATAAAGAATATATCGATAACAAAATTAAAGAAATAAAAAATATAATGCAAAAGCAAAAAAATATTCTTTATGATAATTATTTGTCTGCTGATAATTGTAAAGAAGTAGTTTTAAACAAGAGTCCAAGATTGTTTGAAAGAAAAATAGATGATAAAGATTTTCTTACAGTTAGATTAGGAACTGGAAATGTTCCTCTTGAAATTGATTTGTCATCGCCAGATGATTCATTCAAGATGGAAGAAGATGAATTAGTAGACTTACTAAAGAGTGCGGTTTCATCTTCAAAGATAGAATTTTATGCACCTATCACAACTTCGTTTTTAAACAAGAGGATTTCAAGTATTGTTATTAAAAACGATGATGTTGATTATAAAAAGAGATACGTTGAAAATTTAATTATGCAACTAATTACTTTTCATAGTTATGAAGAACTAAAGATTGTATTTTTGGCAAAACCAAGTAATAATATATGGGATGATATCAAGGTTCTTCCACATCTTTGGGATAATTCTAGAGAATTCAGATTCTTTGCAGATGATTATAATGACATGAAAGAAATTTCAAAATATCTTGAAGAAGTGTTATATAGAAGAGTTGAGTATTCTTCAAATAATTCGGATTACAAGTCGTTTAAACCGTATTATTTAGTAATTACAGATGACTATAAAACAGTAAGAAACTTAAGTGCTATAAATAAAATTGCGAAGTTAAAACAAAATTTAGGTTTTAGCTTACTTTGCGTCTCAAATAATATGGTAGAACTTCCGGATACTTGTGAATCATTCATTGTTGTTGAAGAAGGAAAGAGTAAAATATTTGACAGTGAAATGGCACAAGCAACAATGGTTGAATTCGATATGGAATCGTTGAATAATGAATATTTCCCAATGATTTGCAAAAAAATGTCAGACATACCAATAAGATATTCTGCAGAATCAGGAGATGCTTCGCTTATAGATAGCCTTTCATTTTTGGAAATGTATGATGTCGGAAATATTGATCAGCTTAATATACTCCAACGTTGGCAAATGAATGATTCAAGTGTTTCTTTGGAAGCGCCAATAGGTGTAGATGAAGCTGGCATGATTATATCTCTAGATATACATGAAAAGTTTCATGGACCACATGGTTTGATTGCAGGTAGTACGGGTTCTGGTAAGAGTGAACTTTTAATAACATATATTTTATCTTTGGCATTAAATTATCATCCTTATGATGTTAGTATGGTGCTTATAGACTACAAAGGTGGAGGACTTGCAAATGCACTTAAAAAAGGAAATGTTGTGCTTCCACACTTGGTAGGAACTATTACAAATATTGATGAATCAGGACTTCATAGATCGCTTGCATCAATTCAATCTGAGCTTAGAAGAAGACAAAGAAAGTTTAATGAAGCAAGAGAAAAAACAGATGGTGGAACAATTGATATATATAAATATCAAAAACTTTTCCATGATGGAATTGTCAAAGAACCAATTCCACATCTTCTAATAATTTCAGATGAGTTTGCTGAATTAAAACAACAACAACCAGATTTTATGGACGAGTTAATTAGTGTTGCCAGAATAGGTAGAAGTTTAGGTGTCCATTTAATACTATCAACACAAAAGCCAGCAGGTGTTGTAAACGACCAAATTAGAAGTAATAGTAAATTTGCAATATGTTTGAAAGTTCAAGATAGAAGCGATAGTAATGATGTTATAGGACGTCCTGATGCGGCAGATTTAAAGCGTGCAGGACAATTCTATATGAAAGTTGGTAATAATGAATACTTTGTTTTAGGTCAAGCAGCATGGGCAGGAGCATTATACCATCCATCAGATATTACAAAGAAAAAAGTAGATACTTCTATAAAATTTATATCTAACATAGGAAGAGTAATTAAGCAAGTTGATAATCAACAAACAAATACATATAAAAATATGGGAGATCAACTTACAAATATTGTTAAGGCATTAGATGCTTTGGCAAAGAAGCAAGGAATCAAGAGATCTTCGCTATGGATAGAAGAAATTCCAAAAGATATTTATTGGGAAGATATATTAAAGAAGTACAATATTAAACCACAAAAGAATCTTATAATGCCAACCATAGGTGAATATGATGATCCAGATAATCAAAAACAAGGACCAGTATCATTAAACTTAACTGAGGGTGGAAATATAGTAATATATGGAAATGCTCAAAGTGGCAAAGAAACATTGCTTAGCACTATAGTATATGACATTATTTCAACGCATGATGCTGATGAAGCACAAATATATATATTCGATTTTGGAAGCGAAGCATTAAAGGTGTATAAAAATGCGCCTCAAGTTGGTGATGTTGTATTTATAAATGATAAAGAAAAAATCGATAGGTTTTTTGAAAATATTCAAAAAGAAATGAGAAGAAGAGTTGAAATACTATCTGATTTTGGTGGAAATTATAGTAGATACGTCAAGTCTGGTAAAGAACCTATTCCACTAAATGTTATCATTATGAATGGATATGAATCATTTGCAGAAATATACCAGAATAAATATGATGATTTGGTTTCAACTTTGCTAAGAGAGGGAACAAAGAATGGTATAGTATTCATATTTGCAGTTAGCAGTACGAGTGATTTAAGATATAGAGCAACGCAGAACTTCAAACAAAAGATTGCATTGCAGATGAACCGCGAAGATGATTACTATAATATTTGGGATGAAATCAGAAAGAAAAGACCAGCTAGTATTTTTGGTAGGGGCCTAATTAAACTTAATAATATTTTTGAATTTCAAACTGCCAAAGTTGTCGACCAAGAATACTATAATGAAGCAATAAGACTAAAGATTAATAGGTTAGAACAAACCAGTACAAAATATGCAAAACCTATTCCAGTGTTACCTAGCAAAGTATCATTTAGTGACGTTACTAGTGAACCATATGATTTGTCAAAGATGCCATTAGGCTTAAACAAAGAATCACTTAGTATTTATAGATTTGATTTTTCAAAACAATTAATAAATGTTATTTCAGGAAAGAATATTGAAACTATTTCAGAATATGTTCAAAACTTAATAACATTATTCAGAGAAATACCAAATGTTCGTTTAGTAGTATTTGATGCGGATAATTTGTTAGATTCAGGAAACAATAATGTTGAATCGACATTTATGAATTTGCAATTGAGTATGACAAATGAATTATATAAAGGTGAGAAAGTAATTGTAATAATTGTTGGACTAGATAAATTTATGGTTACTGCGGGAAGCAAGTTTGACCAAATAGTTGACACTGCGGAAAAGCTTGGCAATTATAAATTTGTTATTTGCGAAACGGCAAACAAAATTAAAAATCATGAGTTTGATACATGGTTTAGAAACAATTATTTGAAAGACTTTGGAATTTGGATAGGTAACGGCATAGGAGAGCAATATTTAATTTCATGCGAAATTAGTTTTGAAAGAACTCAAGAAAATTTGGGCAGAACTTTTGGCTATGGTGTTAAACATGGAGAAACGACAACAATTAAACTTTTGGGAATGGAAGAAGAGGATAAATAATGAATCAAATATTGGTTAGATTATATGTTCCTAATATTGAAAAGTCTTATGATGTATGGATTCCTGCACAGAGAAGAATTTCAAATGTCATAATACTTCTTTTAAAAGCGATAAACGAATTGAATTTTAATATTTATAAACCAACTTTGTTTCCAATGTTATATAATAAAGATACGGCGGAAATGTATGACCCAGATTTACTTGTTAAAGACACAAATATTCGAAATGGTGTAGAAATAATAATAATATAATCTATAAAGGAGAATGTCATGGATAACCAAATTACAGGAAAGTATTTACCAATAGGCACAGTAGTATTACTAAAAGGTGGTACTAAAAGACTTATGATTACTGGATTTTGCGTGTCTTCAGAAGAGAAAAAAGACGAAATCTGGGACTATGTAGGATGCCTATATCCAGAAGGAGTTTTATCTACTGGCACAAATTGTGTGTTTGATCATAATCAAATCTCAAAAATAATCTATATGGGATTAATTGATGATGAAGAAAAGAACTTCAAGAAATTACTTACAGAAAGCATTTCTAAAATGGAAGAAGAAAAACAAAATGAGAAAGCAGATTCAGTTATAAATCCTTTGCAAGAAAATAAAGAGGAAGAAGTACCAGCTAGTCCTTCATTTGAAAGTAGTATTGAAGAACCTAAAACGACAGATGAAACAATTCCATTGAATGAACCATTTTTGGAAGTTGGACCTATAATGGAACAACCAAAAACATCTGAACCAGATCCTTTAAACAACAACCCGATTCCGCCAGAACCTAAATTAAATGTGGACTCATCTAATCCAAACAATTTATTTGGATAAAGTGTAGGGGCGATTATCAATCGCCCTTTAATGCAAAATAATGTAGGGGCGATTATCAATCGCCCTTTAATAACAAAAATAAAAAAGCAGGGAGCTCTTAACCGAGCCCCCTGTTTTTGTATCAAAAAAATTTGTATTAGTGTTTAATCAAACCTCTTAATATCTGTACTGCGTTGGTTGCGGCGCCTTTTCTAACGTTGTCGGCAACAACCCACAAGTTGAGCCCATAAGGCACACTTTCATCACGACGAATTCTTCCGACAAAGACATCATTATTACCAGATGCAATAGTCGCCAACGGATAAATTGCGTTTTCTGGACTATCATAAAGAATAATTCCGGGAGCATTTTTCAAGATACGACGTACTTCGCCAAGTTCAAAGTCTTTTTCAAATTCCACATTGATTGCTTCACTATGGGAATTTACTACAGGCACTCTGACGGTTGTTGCGGTGATTTTCAAGTCTGGTCTATGAAGTATTTTTCTTGTCTCATTAATCATTTTCATTTCTTCTTTGGTGTATCCATTTTCCATGAAAACGTCAATGTGAGGCAAGCAATTATTATAAATCGAGTGAGCAAACTTCATTGGAGGTTCTCCATTTGAAGTTCTTTCCAATTCTAATACACCTTTGTGACCAGCGCCAGAAACTGCCTGATATGTCGAATAAACTATTCTTTTGATATGAAAGGCATCATCTAAAGGTTTTAACGCAACAACGGCTTGAATAGTTGAGCAGTTAGGATTTGCAATTATTCCGCTATTTGAAAAGGCATCCATCATGTTTACTTCTGGAACTACTAAAGGCACACTAGGTTCCATCCGAAAAGCATTACTATTGTCAATCACGACACAGTTTTTGGAAGCGGCAATGGGAGAAAATTTTGCTGAAGTATCTCCACCTGCGGAAAAGATTGCATAGTCAAAACCTTCATCAAAAGACGTTTCGGTCAGTTCATTAATCGTGTATCTTTGACCCATGAAAATGACTTTTTTGCCTGCGGATCTTTTGGAGGCAAAGAGCTTGTACTCGGTAATAGGGAGATTAAACTCCTCTAGTACCTTTAGAACAGTTTGTCCTACAAGACCTGTAGCACCAACAATAGCCAGTTTAAGCATGTACACAGACCTCCTCTACATATAGTGCTTAATCTACTAGGCCTAAGTATTCTTCGAGGGTTAGGCCATTGTCCATAATCATATGAGCAAGCTCGGGGCTTCCTACATACCTAAAGTGCCATGGCTCGTAGCCGTACCCGGTGATTTCTTCTTTGCCTTCTGGATATCTTAAGATAAAGCCAAAGTCTGCGAGCTTTGCGTGAATGATAGCGAAAATCTCTTTCTCTGCTATCATTGCATCATTGTCATCAATTGTAACACCATCTTTAACTAAGCAGATATCAATTGCAAGGCCCGTATGATGCTCAGAATATCCAGGAACAGCAACGTACTTTTTAACATATTCTTCACCATATTCTATAGTGAACCGATCCCAAATATCTTGTTGGGCTTCAACAGAGCGATAGCAACTGTCAAGTTCAATCTGGATTCCTTCAGCAAGCAGAGCTTCTCGAAGTTCCAAGAACTTTTCATATGTTTCAACTTCGACTTGATGAGGTTTTCCACCTTCAAAGTCGTCGACAGTCACAAGGTGCAGAACTCTTTGCCAGTCATCGGGCAATTTGTGAGTTTTGTTCACAAGGACGGTATAGTCTATGATATCCTGGACAGAAGGGGACGGGGCACCAACGGCATAAACTAAAGAACAGATGCTCATGGTGAAGATAAGCAGGATGAGTAAGCCAGTAAGAGTATGTTTCATTTTGTAATCCTCCCTTTTAAAATGGTTGATGGTAAGGAATGTGGTGCAAAAGGTCGGTTGATTTGGCTAAACATATTGGTATCTGCCTTATGTGAGTTTACCTCCTTTAATTGTTGTAAAAGTTCAATGGAAGCGGTTCCAAGGGGATAAAAAGGAAAAAATTGTTCTAGGGGATTATACCACAGGTTAATATAGGTTTAAATACTTATGTGATAAATATAGAAAAATAGAGTTTTCTAAACGTTAAGCTTTCTGTGCAAATGATGGATTTACGTTCAATTTTAGGTACCAATATAATAACAGATGAATTTGAAAAAATATTATGCAAGTTGTATAATGATTAGTGGTGATTTATTAATTTTTACAAATGGGGGATAAAAAATGAAAAAAGTTTTGTTGTTGGTAGTTATTATTACAATGCTATCATGTAGTGTTTTAGCTGCAAGTTTTTCTGATTTAGCAAGCGACCATTGGGCTTATAAGCCAATTAGTGATATGACGGCAAAAGGTATACTTAATGGATATCCAGATGGTACTTTTAAGCCAAATCAATCAATTACAAGAGCAGAGTTTGCAAAGATATTGACTAATACATTAAATTTACCAGGTGATTCTGCAAGCACAATTCAATATAAAGATGTTCCGGCAGACCATTGGGCATATAGTTATATAGCTATTGCAAGTAATTATTTATCAGGATACCAAAGCGGAGATGGATATTCATATATGCCAGATAGTTCTGCTATAAGAGAGGACATGGCATTAGCAATGGTTTCAGCTATGGGACTAAGCAATAATAATTTTAATGTAAGCACATTAGATAAGTTTTCAGATAAAGATTTAATCTCTGAAAACCTTAAAAAGTATGTAGCAATTGCTGCCGAAAATGGAATAATGAATGGAAATGCAGAAGGTACATTTAATCCAAAAGGATATTTAACAAGAGCTCAAGTATGTCAATTAATGCAAAATGCATTAGATAATCTTGAAAAAGCTTCTGCAGTGGAACCAAAACCACTAACATTATCAGCAGATAAAAAGGATGGAGCTTCTTTAGGTGAATCAGATAAAATTAAGCTTACCGCTTTAAACTATGATACTACTAAAGGTGCGTTAACTTATAATGTTTATTATAATAACAAGTTGTTATTGCCAGGAAGTTTTAAAGATGGCGATACAATTAAAATAAGTGATTTTATTGAGCAAGCTAAAAAAGATAAAATAGATTTATATGGTAAAAAGATTACATTAGAACTTTACTTTAGCAATATTGTTGAAGATAAAATTGAAGGAAAAGTATCATATACATATAAAATCAAGAACGCAAAGGTTGAAGAAGATGTTGAACTATCAGCAAGTAAGAAGAATGGTTCAGAATTAAAAGAAACTGATTCTATAAAATTATATGCTGAGAATTTCGATGACACACCAGGTATGACCTTAGATTTCTCTGTTTTCTGTGATAACAAATTAATACTTCCTGGTAGTTTTAAAGATGGTGATTCTATCAAAGTAAAAGACCTTATAGATTATGCTGATAAACAAGATGTTGATTTATATGGTAAAGAAATAATACTTCAATTATATGTAAATAACATATCAAAAAATAAAGTTGAAGATAAAGTAACATATAATTACAAGATAGAAAGTAAGTCAGGAACTAAAACAGAAACAAAAACAGAAGCCAAAACAATTCCTATAAAAGAAGCTTTAGTTGAAGCTCAATTTAAAGACAAGACTTTAGAAGGTGGATTTGATTCTGGCTCATATTCTGAATTCTACGTAAAATACAATAGACCATTAAAAGAAGCAAAAGTTGAAGCCAAAGATCAAAAAGGAAATACAGTTAAGCTTTATGGTGCTAAAGTAGCTGCTGAATTTGAAGAAGATGCAGTTAAAAATGATATTTCTAGTGTAAGAATTAGAATTAAATTTGAGTATGGAAAGAAGTATACATTTACTGTTAAAGATGTAGTAGATAAAGAAGGCAATAAAATAGAAAACTATAGTTTCAATGTTTATACAATTGCTCGAGTAGAAGATGCATTAGTAGAAGCTCAACTAGAGGGTGAAACGTTAGACAAGATAAATAATGGATTAGTATATGAATCTTTTGTAAAATATAATAGACCATTAAAGGAAGCTATGGTTGAAATTAGAGATAAGAACGGCTTACAACTTTCAAATGTTGAAGGAAAAGTTGCAGATGAGTATGAGGATGATGCAAAGAAGAACGACATTTCAACTGTTAGAATAAGAGCAAAATATGAAGCTAATAATGAATATACAGTTACTGTAAAAAATGTTGTTGACAAAGATGGAATAAAGATAGAAGACTACAGCTTTTCATTTAAGACAAAAGCACAGTAATATAAATACAGGTCAAGCTCATTAAATAGAGCTTGACCTTTTTTATGTACAAATATATTCTGTTTATTTTAAAACTGATATAATGATAATAAGAATAACATGAAGAAAGAATGATTGTATGAGCGAAAAAAGAGAATTATGGATTGATGTTGTAAAAGGAATAACGATATTGTTTGTTATGTGGTGTCATGTTCAAGTTAAATCACCTGTGTTTAACTGGATTGCAGCCATATGTGTACCAGTGTTTCTAGTTTTAACAGGTTATTTATATGCTCCAAAGGATAGCAAGACATACTCCTTTAAAAAATCGATAAAGAGAATACTGGTACCATATTTGATATTTAGCATTATTTCGATAATAGTATATTTTATTTATGATTATTATTTTTCGTCAGATAAATATTTGATAAATCTTAGAACAAATATAATAAAGTCTATCTCTCGGATATGGTATTTGGACAATATGGTTTTTGCCATCATATTTTATTTGCACAAATATTTATTGGCTAACAAGAAAAGCAAATAATATTTTTCGCGTTATTATTATTTTTCTAGTTTGCTTAGTTTTGATTTTTTCTATTTATTTCAATGAATTATCAAAAGGAATAATTATAGAAGATTCACTCTGCTTTTATTTTCTTGTTTCTCTATTAAGAGGAATATCTTGCGTGCTATATGTTTATGTGGGACACGCTTTAAGATCCGCATATGACAAGATGGATAAGAGATTAATATTTGTAATTTCCGTGATTTTTTTAATAGTTAGTTTTTATTTATCATATATAGCTGGTTATACAAACTTTAGCATACTAGATTATGGTGAGCACCCGTTCGTTTTAATTTTACTTACAATCATTGGACCAATAGGTTTCGTTGTAATAATGAAAACTACTTTTGAAAACCATAGTTGTAAATTACTACAGTTTATTGGACAAAACTCATTGTATTTTATGGGACTACATACTTCACTTAAACTACATACTATTACAAAACAATTATTAATTAATTATTTCCCGGAAAATGTTGAAGTAAAATATTATTTGACGGGTTGTTTGTGTGTATTGATTATGACGATAATCATAGTGCCTATTGTTTTCTTGATAAGACGTTGTCAAAAGCCTAAAACAATTTAGCGGTTTTAAATTTTTTATTATGAAAAGCAGAATGATTATGGTATTATTATAATTGAATACTTGCAATTAAAATGAGGAGGCTAAATTATGAATAATAAAGCAAAAATGGTAGGTTGTACTATTGCAGGATTTATATTAGGAAGTCTTACAATAGCTGGTGCAAATCAAGCAATTCGAGCAATGCAAAATACTCAGATTAAAGTAAAATTAAATTATCAAGTTCAAGAGTTCAAAGATGAAACTACTGGAGAGACACAATATCCTATTACATATAATAACAGGACATATTTGCCACTTAGAAATGTTGCAAATTTGGCAGGATTGGATGTCTACTACGATAACGATACTAATACAGCTTTATTAAGCCAAGATGTAATAAAAGAAATCATTTCAAAAGCAGAAGAGCAACTTGGCAAAACAAATGTTATTGATGAAGAACAAGGTAGGAAAGTTGTGAAAGCATATATTAGAGGCATAGATTTAGCTGACGATGTGTATATAAAAACGTTATATGAATCCAAAATTAATAAAAGAGGCGATTTTACTCGTGATACTGATGGCTATTTGGAATATGGTGATATAAGTTATGAAGGCGCATATAATTATATGATGGATAATCCTATTGCTTCAATGCCAGTATATGGAAAAATAACATTTATGATTGAATATGACAAAGATTTTAAAGGAAGTTGGGCTGGAAATGGACCTGCTTATTATACCGGAAGATATGCAATAGGAGAGAGATTATTTACATATGAAAATGGTGAATTAACCTTTGCTACTGGTGGTGGTAAGGGTTATGAAGAATATGAAAACATAGTTAAAGAAATAACAATTAGCAAAGATTTGAAGATTAAACAAATAAAGGAAATAGATGCTAGTTATAATGAAGTAGGGAAAAAATATATATTAACAGATGCGGGAGAAGTTTATATAGCTACTTTTAATAATTTAGATACTGACCCTAATAGAAATGTTTATTATATCAAAGTTGAGAAATTTCCAGATAAAGTAGTAGATATAAGATATGAGCATAATGGCGGTTTAGTTATTTGTACATTAAAAAATGGTAATAAAGTATTTTTCACTTATAATGGCGAAGTATTCGATGGTATTTATAAATATTATTCGTTCTTAGATGGTGGATATTCTTTTATTAATAGTGATAATGGAATGATTTTAAACTTTGCAAATGATACAAAACTATCTATCTATATGAAATTTGGTGAGTCTTCTTTTAGAGTTGATGGAACTTATACGAATAATGATAATAGATTGACATGTAAATTAACCAAATGTTTTCTTGAAGAAGATAAGAGAGAAATAGATATTGATGGAGAATTGATAATAGATTATGCCCCTGATAATTGGAGATTTAATACAATAAGTTGGGAATATAATCCTCTTTCTGATACACCGTCATATTATGATGCATTTTTCTATGCAGACTTTATTCAATCAGGAGATGTATTTTGTGGCGCAACAACATAGGAAGTGATTTGAATTTGGACCGGGAGGATACGAACCGCCGAAATGCCAGAGTCAAAGTGGTTGCAAGCCATTTATAATTGTTGATAAATATTGATATTAATTTGTATGTGCTATCAATGAAACCATTGATATTTACAAATAAAAACATATATATACTAATAAAAATAAATTAAAGCTAAAAGTAATTTAAAATGATATTTTTTTATCATTTGTTAGACATTTGTTAGACATAAAAAATTTCAAAGTGCTATATAATACAACACTTTGAAATCGCTATAAAAATAACAAAACAATATTGCTATTAAAAAAACTATATATTAAAATGATGCCAGACATTAGGTAATACGTAAGAGCGGTTAACCAACTGTGCATTTTTAATGCACCCCCTTTCATTAAGAAAGGAGTTGGTGCTATGGTTGAAACAGATATTATCTTCATGATAGTTG
>JAEEGL014476035.1_pt1 | contig 15110 bp, 11 predicted proteins | sample 9134231 | NCBI WGS metagenome assembly JAEEGL01 (sample SAMN16246548, study PRJNA631951) | gut metagenome | biome: gut microbiome; feature: rumen; material: fiber-attached | host: Bos | place: Iran: Karaj | collected 2018-10 | reverse complement strand
TGTCACGCTGTCCGGAATCGTCACCGACGTCAGGGCGGTGCATTGTATAAATGCATACTCGCCTATGCGTGTCACGCCGTTCTCTATGATGAGATGTTCAATTTCAAACAAATAATCCATTGTGTGCGTATCCGAATTATAAATATACCATGCCGGGTATCTCAAACCATAATTCGGCATATCGCCCGTGCCGCTGATGGTCAGGGTCTTGGTCGCTTCGTCGTAGTTCCAGGTGATGTCGCCGTCGGTGCCGGACACGGCGAACGCCGTCACCATGCAGCTCGCCAGCAACAGCATCGCCTGCAGGATGGATAAGAGTTTTTTGCTTGTTTTCATAGTTTTTGCCTCCTAACTTATATGTGTCGTTATAGACATAGATATTTTACCATTTTTCTCCTCTGCCGCACCTCATCCTTTCGGATGATTTTGCGAGAGAAAAACAGCGGCGATTATTGTACAAAGTAGATAAACATGTATTTTTCACCCCTTTTTCGGCAAAAAATCATCCTTTCGGATGATATACAAACCCGGCTTTTCATGCTATAATGAATTGGAATATTTTGCGCCGCAAAAAGGGAGGAGGAACAACCGTGAAAACCAGCAAGGGAATCGGTCGCTTTCTATCCTACCTTGTGCCGCTTTTGCTGGCGGGCGGTCTGAACCTTATCAAGTACCAGTTCGTCCCGATGCAGCTTTTCGGCTTTTTGCACGGCGGCGTTGTATCCTCCATCCTGATCGAGACCGTTTATCTGCAATGGTTTCTCAGTGTGCGTCGGCGCTTTCCGCAAAAGCAGATGCGCCGCCATGTTGCGGTGTTTGCCGTGCTGTTCATGCTGCTGAGTCTGCTGCGCGTGATCAAGTATTGTTTTGTTGCCCTCGGCAGCACAGCGGCACGCTACCTTTGGTATGCCTATTATATTCCGCTGATTTTCGGCCCCCTGTTTATGGTTTATGCCTCGCTGTATTTCGGAAAGCCGGACAATTACGTGATTTCAAAAAAGTGGCGTCTTTTGCTTTTGCCGGCGGTGCTGCTCACAGCGGGGATTTTCACAAACGATCTGCAGCAGTGGGCGTTTCGCTTTCCGGAAGGACTTGCAAACTGGGAAACCTATAACCACGGCTGGCTGTATTTTGCTGTTGCCGTATGGGTCGCGCTGACGCTGCTTGCAATCGTCTTTCTTGCAGCCAGATCCATGTTCAGCCGCCGCCTGCTAAAGCGGGCGTGGATTCCGGCAGCGGTTTTCGGCGGCATATTGGTTTATTATTTTCTCTATTCATCCACTGCGGAACACTCCATACTTCAGCAATTTTTCGGCATGAACGACTTTATCTGTGTTTCCGGCATCGCCATTTGGGAAAGCCTGGTTGCGGCGCGGATCATTGTTTCCAACACCGACCACCCGGCCATCTTTGCCGTTTCTTCGCTGAACGCAGGGCTTGCGGACCGTGCGCTTTTGGTGCGGCAGCGGTCGCAAAACGCGGTTTCGCCGCAGCCGGAAACCCTGCTTGCGGCGCAAAAGGGCGAAGTGCCGCTGAACGGCGGCGACATGCTGCTGAAGGAGCGTGCTGTGCAGGGCGGCTGGTTCTATTGGACGGAGGATATCTCCGAGCTGCGGCGGCTGAACGAGGCGCTGAAAGAGACCGCCGAAGGATTGGAGGAAGAAAACGCCATGCTGCGCGTGGCTGCCGAAATGGACGACGAACGCCGCGCAACCATTGCGCAGACACAGCTGTACGACAGCATGACTGCTTCCCTTCGGCCCCAGCTTGAAAAGCTGGACGCTTGGACAGCGGCGCTGCCCAAGCAGGAAACCGCCTATCGCGACGCCCTGCGGCGCTGCGGCGTGCTGCTGGCCTATTGCAAGCGGCGTTCCAATTTGCTGCTGCAGGCGCAGACGCACCCGGTTTTGACCGGCGAAGAGCTGCGGCAATGCTTTGAAGAATCCGCCATGGCGCTGCAGCTGGCGCAGATTCCGTGCGAGATTGCAACCGATGCGTCGCTTCGCCTGTCTGCAGAAAACGCCGCCGTGCTTTATGAAACGTTTGAACAGGTGCTGGAGCTGGTGCTGCCTGCGCTCAGGCAGATGTCGCTGACCCTGACGGCAAAGCCCGACGGCAGCCCCGTTTTCCTTTTGACGCTTGCGCTCGACCGGGCGGCGCAGCCGCTGCACGAACAGCTGCAGCAAACGGCAAAGGAAGCAAAGCACACTTTGGAAGCGATTGCCGCTCATTTTGTTCTGGCTTTGAAAACCGCAAAGGGGGATGAAATGTTATGCGATTGAATGACCTTTCTCTCCCCGTTCTGCGCGCCGTTGCGCTGGTGCTGTATCTGCTGTGTCTGACAGCCGTGTTCTGCGCGCTGCAGGCTTTCCGCCAACCGGGTGCAAAAATGGTTTTCGGCTTCAGCTTTGTCTCAGCGGCACTGAACTTTACGATCGCTTCTCCGCTCACCATGTATTTAAACCGCGTGCAAAACAACCGGCCGGTTGAAGCGTTCATTCAGCGTATGCTCCTGCTGCCGGTCGGGGCGGTTGCGTTGCTTGCGGCGGCCTCTTTGGCGGCGATTGTTCTGCTGTATCTGCGGCTGCGTCGGCTGCGGCAAAAGACGCTGACCACCCAGTCGCTTTGCGAAGGGCTGGACCAGTTGACCGACGGTGTTTGCTACAGCTTGCCCGACGGGTTCCCGAAGCTGGTTAACAATCAGATGCAGTATATCAGCAACACGGCTTTCGGCGAAAGTGTTGTTGACGCGCTGCATTTGCAGGAAAAGCTGGAAAACGAAGAGGTGCTGCCCGGCTGCCGGGTGGAAGAAGACGAAGGCAACACCTTTTTGGTGCTGCCGGATGAAAGCGCCTGGCGGCTGAAGCAGCAAACGATCACGGTGGAAGGCAACCCGATGACCGAAACCATCGCTTATCACGCAACCGCGCGCTATCGGGCGATGCTGGAGCTACGCGCACGCAACGCACGGCTGGAAGAGACGAACCGGCAGCTGAACGCATATCTGAGTGAAATTGACGCTGTTGTGCGCGAAAAGGAAATACTCGAAGCCAAGATCCGTCTGCACAACAAGCTCGGCCAATGCCTGCTGGTGCTGCGCAGCTATCTGACCGGGTTGGAACCGGATCGCAGAATGGTGGACGAACAGCTGAAGCATACGGTTTTGCTGCTGCAAAACACGCAGACGGACGCCGGCAGCGGCGACAAGCTGCAGGCCGTTTTAAAGGCAGCGTCTGTCATCGGTGTGGAGATCCGCATCCGCGGCACAGTGCCGGCGCCTCTGCAAACAGTATTTGCAGAGGCTGTTCACGAATGCCTGACCAACACGGTCAAGCACGCGCACGGCCGGCTGCTGGAAGCAGAGATTACCCAGGACGGTGCAGCGACAAACATTACATTGCAAAACGACGGTCAACCGCCCAAAGGCCCCGTGCAGGAATCCGGCGGTCTTTGCAATCTGCGCACCGCAGTGGAACGGCTGGGCGGCACCATGGGCATTGAAAGCTCGCCTGTGTTCCGTCTGCATCTGCAGTTTGACCGCACAGGAAACAACACGAAGCAACATTCAGCCGGAGGTGAAAAAGCATGAAAAAATGCCGCGTGATGATCGTTGACGACCAGGTGTTGTCGCGGCGTTTTTTTGAACTGATGATCGGCGCCTGCCCACGGTATGAGGTGGCGCTGAGTGTGGAATCCGCATTTGCAGCGGATGTCTATTTGCTGAATAACCAAATCGATCTTATCCTGATGGACGTGCTGATGAGCGACGGCTCCAACGGATTGGACGCCGCCGAAGCGATCAAGCGTGCGTTTCCGCATGTCAAGATCATTCTGGTGACCAGTATGCCGGAACAAAGCTGGATGAGACGCGCGAAAGCAATCGGCGTGGAAAGCTTCTGGTACAAGGAAACGCAGCAGATGGAACTGCTGGATGTCATGGACCGCACCGTACAGGGTGAATCGGTCTATCCCGCACTGGCACCGACCGTCCATTTGGGCAAAGCAACCCGCGACGATTTCAGCGACCGCGAGCTGGATGTGCTGCGCGGCATTGCCGCCGGCAAAAGCAACGGCGATATTGCGGAATCGCTGTTTATCTCTGAAAACACAGTCAAGACCCATGTGCGCACACTGCTGCAGAAAACGGGCTACACCAACCGCACGGAACTCGCTGTTCATGCGCGTGTGGTGGGCATTGCGCTGGACCCGTAAAGGAAGCGATTGCTTCAAAACAGCAAAAGCCCCCGCTTTCGCGAGGGCAAAGCACAAGGCACAAACCGGCAGCCGGACAAGCAAAAACCGGCCGCCGGTTCGTATTTTATTCGTTCGAAAATTGTGTCCACCATATCGTGCGCCCGTTTGTCAACATAGACAATGGCAGGGTAACAGATAACGCCTTGCAGGGTGTAGTGCAGTCCGTTCTGTTCGTTGTAAATGTGATCTTTCATTTTGAGTAATCCTCCGTAAATAGAATTGTTTGTCCTGTCAATTCAATCTTTCCGGCTGATTACAAAAGCAGCGGGAGACAACTTCTTTACGAAGTGTCTCCCGCGGGGCGCTTTTTATTTTGTTAAAATGTCACGTAGATGGTCAGTCCGTCGATCACGTAGGTGATGTCGCCGGTGCCCTCCGCGTCGATGGACGCCGCAAAGGCGTTCAGCATCTCTTCATCCGGCATATCCATGGCGAATTTCATGGTCAGGTCTTTCGGCTGATAGATGTTTTTAGTAATCTTGAAGCCGTTTGCCCACCAGTGGCGCATCGGACCGATGGAGAAGATCTGGTCATCTCCGTGATACAGCTGCAGCGTCGTGTTCAGCATTTCGTCGTCGCTTGCACAGTTGTAATAGGTGCCGAAGGAGCCCGGCTCCCGGTTGTAGATGCCGACCTCCGCACCGTTGGTGATCAGCGCGTAGTTGCCCTTCCAGATCTGGATCATCCACTCCTTGTTGTTGTAGGTAAACTTCAGACGGCGGGTCTGGTAGTTGAACAGCGGCGTGGAGTTTGCCAGAATATCATACAGCAGCATGAAGCCGAGATTCCGCTGCCATGCGCCGATCGTTGCGTAGACCACAAGCTCCGGAATCTTGCAGTTGAAGCCAAGACCGATCATGCCGCTCTCGCCGCTGCCGGTTGCTTCGCCCGTGACGGTGTTGATGTAAAGACCGGGATACATGACGTGCCGGTAGCCGTCGTAGTAGGTCACGGTGACCTGCACCATGATTTCGTCCTGGCTGCGGTTGGAGGGCACGGCGCAGATTTCAACCTTTGTAATCACGCTCAGATAGGCGCCGACCAAAAACAGCAGATTTTCCTTGAACCAATCCCCTTCGCGGGCGGCATCGTCGCGCAGCGCATAGATCCGTTCGCGCAGCTCTGTGGTGTTGACGTTCAGCACCTCGGCGCCGAATTCGGCGGGACCGTTGAGGTTCGGCACGTGGGTGAGCAGCCGTTCCAGATCAAAGCCGGTGTTCTGTGCAATATAGGTGCAGAACTCGGAAAGCGTTTCGTCAAGCTTCACGTCCAGATAGGCTTCCTCTTCGCGGTCCAGCACCTGTCCGTGCAGGATCTTGCGGGCAATGTCTGCCGGTGCAAGATTGCGCAGGAACGTGTCGGTGTCGAACGACGGTGCGCCGCGCTCCTGAATATAGTTGACGTAATCGCTGAGCGAGTGCAGATTTTTCAGATCGCTCCATTGAAAGACCTTGTCGTTGCGTGCGCCGAACGCGGCAGGCAGCAGCGTATACAGGAACAGAAGCGGGACCATTAAGATGGAAACGAGTTTTTGAAACATGAATTTTTTCCTCCAAAGCGGGTATCAAGATACTGCGGTTTTTTTCCGTAAATAACATTATACATTCTATATATAGAAAATGCAAGGTGTTAATGATTATTTTTTATTTGGTTTCGGAATCTGCGGGTGTTGCGGTATTTTTCAAACTTTTCGCTTGCTCGTTCCGCGTTTTCAGATTGCGCCGCACACGGTTGCCGTTGTTTTATTTTTTTACAGGGAGTGTTCTTAATGCCAACCAACAAACCTCAAAAACTGCAGTTCGCCTTTCTCACGGTCGTGATCACCGTGCACACCTATGTGTTCTACAGCCTGTATGGGATCAACGGCAATCAGCTGATGCAATGGACCGGCGCGCCGGAGCAGCAGGCTGCCTGATCCGTTTGATAACATTCTTTTTCATTGACAAGGTCTGCCCGGATATGGTATAAATAAACCCGAAGGGAGGCATCGCTATGCAGAATGTGAAACGGGTATTTGTCAAGGTCGTTGTATTTCTGCTGGGTCTTTCCACCGCCGTGAGCGCGTGGGCAGGCGGACTTGGAAAAAACGCCGCGGATATCACAATCGCGCTTGCGCCCACAGTGCGGCAGCAGGTGATTACGGGCTTCGGGACCTCGGCGTGCTGGTGGAGCCATCGGGTGACGGACGACGGGATGCGCGAAGATCTGATGAAACAGCTCTACTCGAAAGACGGTCTTGCGCTGAACATTTACCGCTACAATGTCGGCGGCGGCGTCAACCCGGAACACAACCGCGTGGGCAACGCCTGGCACAATACCGAAAGCTTCTACGTCTTTGACGAAGAAAGCGGCGCGTGGGTCTATGATTTCACCCGCGACGCCTGTGCGCAAAAGGCGCTGCAGACCGCGCTGTCCTTCGGTTGTATCGACACGGTGATTCTGTTTGCCAACAGTCCGCACTATTCGATGACGGTGTCGGGCGAAGCGAGCGGCGGCGTCAATGACGGCGATCCGAATCTCGACCCCGCGCACGAACAGGATTTCGTCGATTATTTTCTGACGATCACCCAGCACTTCCTGGAACAGGGCGTGCCCGTGAAATATATTTCACCCATCAACGAACCGCAATGGGGTTGGGGTGGTCCCTGGGTCCACCAGGAGGGCTGCCACTATGAGACGGAGCAGCTCGTCCGGGTGCTGCATCTGTTTGCCGAAGGGATCGAAGCGCGGCGGCTTCCCGTGCAGCTGTCCGTGCCGGAATCGGGCGAGATCGGCGATCTCACAAAAGAATACTTCACCGCAATCGGCAGCGACCCGGTGATTCTGCGCAACACCGCCTCGTTTGCCTACCACAGCTATTGGAAGGATACGCTGCTGGAGGACAAGGCCTATTTCCGCGATTGGTTCGATGAGCAGCCCTATGCCGACCGCACCCTCGATATGACCGAATGGTGCGAGCTGCCGAACAAACACGCCACGACCGATCCCATGGCGGCGGTCATCATGGCGCGCGTGATGGCGAACGACCTCAATTTCAGCCGCGTCAACAGCTGGACAAGCTGGGTCGCGGTCAACGGGCAGGGACTCAACGACGAAGGGCTCGATTTCAGCGACGGTCTGTTCAGTGCGGATGAAGCGTTCACACATTACGAAAAAAGCTTCCGCTACTGGGCGATGGCGCATTTCAGCAAATTCATCCCTGCCGGGTCGCATCTGGTGCCGTTTGCCACCACACCGGACGACTACCGCAAATCGACCTATGACCGCCGCGTGGACACCGACTTTGCCGCGTTCAAAACACCGCAGGGCAAAACCGTGCTGGTCATCTCCAACGAGGGACCGGAAAAAACGATCCGGCTGCAGACGCCGGGTCTGCATATGGCGGTTTATACCACCGACGAGACGCGCCGGCTGGAGCAAACCTATCACGGACGCCGGACGGCGTCGCTGACCATTCCCGCCGTCAGCGTAACAACCGTGGTCATCGATAACGATCTTGGAGGACTCTTTCAATGAAACAACACCGCTTTTTTCCCCGCCTGCTGGCGCTGCTGCTTTGCGCGGTTCTGTTGCTTTCCGGCATGCCGACTGCCTTTGCGGCAAAGAAGGCAACCAAGCTTTCCGCCTGCAGCGTCAAGCTGTCGTATACCAGAACCGTCGGCAACGGCAAGGAGAAGATGCCTGCCGTCACGGTCAAAAACGGCAGTAAGGTTCTGAAGGAAAACAAACACTATACCGTCACCTATCGGAACAACGTGGAGCCGGGACTCGCCACGGTGAAGATCAAAGCCAAGGGCAGCGCCTATCGCGGCAGCCGGACGCTGCAGTTTCAGATTCTGCCGAAAAAGGCCGCGCAGCCCGTGTTCGTGAAGGCAACCGACACCACGATCAAGCTGCGCTGGGACCCGGTTGCCGGCGCCACCGGCTACGTGGTTTATGACTATGACGTGCTGCACGGCACCTATCGGAAGCTTGCCTCCACCGGGAAAACGGCAAAAACGCTGAAGAATCTGCAGCCCGGCACCACCTGTCTGCTGGTGCTGCGCGCCTTTGTGAAAACAGAGCAGGGCAGGCTGTACGGCAAGTATTCGCCGTGGCTGAACGCCAGAACCAAAGCCGCGGCGCAGGTCAGTCTGCTTGCGCCGTATCGGAAGATTTTGAACCAAGGCACGTTTACGCTCACGTTCGTCAAGGACGACGACACGTTTGCCGGCACTCCGGTGACGGTGCGCAAACAGCAGGACGACCTGCGTGTGGACACAAAGCTGACCGGCTCTCAGATCAGGCTGCTGCGCCGAGCGGACGGTGTTTTCCTGCTGCTGCCGCGGCTCAAAAAATATGCGGCCATCAGCGACGATATGCTGCGCGACGCGCTGGACGCCATGGACTATGATGATCTGCTGGAGGATCTGCTGGAAACAACGGCAGGCACGCCGCAGACCTACACGGTGCGCAGCGGCAAAAAGACGCTGACACGCGAACTGTATTCCGGCGACGACGGCAGCACGATCGCCTGCGATTTCGACAGCGAAACGCTGGTGCGGCTGGTCTATACGGACAGCGACGGCGGCGTAAACGTGACCGGTATTTCGTCGTTTACCGATACGGTCAGCGACGGCGCGTTCGAGATTCCGGACGACTATACCCTGTCGCAGGGACTTTCCATTTAAAAATAAATCGGCAACCTTCACAAAAAGGCTGCCGGTTTTTTGTTTGGTTCTTTCCCGCAATCCGATTGTTTTTTTGATTAAAATTTGTTATAATACGATCACATAAGCGGTCAATCAGATGCCGCAACGATTCAGAAAGGAAGTATGCATTATGAAAAAACTCATCAGTCTTTGCCTCGCCGTTCTTCTGATGATCGGCTGCTGCAGCGTCGCGTTTGCAGAAGACGCCGCGCCGGGTAGTCAGGAGGAAACAACCTTGAAGTTTAACGACAACGGCAAGTTCAAGATCATGCAGATCAACGACACGCAGGACACCGACAAAATGAACAAGCGCACCGAAGCGTTCATCCGCAAAGCGGTTGCACAGGAGAAGCCGGACCTTGTGGTTATTCCGGGCGACGTATGCAACGATATCTTTATCGGCGCCAACGCCAAACGCGTCAAACAGTCGCTGCGCAACCTTGCTTCTTTGCTCAACGAGCTGCAGGTGCCTTTTTCCTATACCCCGGGCAACCACGACCACGACAAGGACGATATGGTTTCCACACTTGAACAGATGCAGGTCTTTGATGAATTCAAATACAACATCTGGGACAGCACCAAAACAACCGACCCCGGCACCTATAACATCCCGATCATGTCGAGCGACGGCAGCCGCATGGCGCTCAACGTTTACATGATCGACTCCCAGAACAAGAGCGGTCTTGCCAACGGCTACACCGGCCCGAACCCGGAAACCGTGGAATGGTATAAAGCAAAGAGCGACGAGCTCAAAGCGGCCAACGGCGGCAACGTCGTGCCATCGCTGGTGTTCCAGCATGTGCCGGTGTCCGAGATCTATCAATGCCTGACCAAAACCGACGTCAAGCACGCGAACGACGCGATCTTCAGCCTGAACGACAACAACTGGTATCTCGTCAACAACGACTACATGTTCACGGATGCGACCCGTATGAAGAAAAACGACAACTACGTCGGCGAAGCGCCCTGCTCCGAAATTGAAAACGCGGCGGGCAACGAATATGAAGCCTGGCTTGAAAAGGGCGACGTCATCGGCGCGTTCTTTGCCCACGACCATGTCAACCACTTTATCATGGAAACGGACGAACACATCATCATGGGCTACAACGGCGGCACGGGCTTTGCGGCCTACGGCAGAGGCGCCCACCGCTCCATCCGCGTTTATGAGTTCAACGAAAACGACGTCAAAAACTACACCATCGACTCGGTCTATTACGACGAGATCACCGGCGACAATGTGAAAATCGTGCCGATCGACATCATGTCCACCGCCATCTTCGGCGACATCCTGCGGTTCCTTGCCCGCCTGGTGTTCATCACCCCGTGGAAGGGCAGCAGATAAACAACCGAAAATCAAACGAGGGCGCTTCGGCGCCCTTTTTGTTTTGGAAAAACAAAGATTTGCTTGAAAAATGCGGAATTATATGGTATGCTCTATTTGCTACACCAATTCTATGATATATAGGATTATTTTCAATTGAATTATCTTCTTCAAAACCAGCGTGTATTTTTATCATTTTGGTAAAAATACAGGCTCGATATCTTTTGTCACGCTTGGTTTTGAAGAAAGATATCATATGATTGGTGTAGCAGCAAATCGGAGCTATGTATTTTTCGGTGCAGCAGTTTCGATTGCTGCACTTTTTTATTTGTGGGAGCGAACGTGACAATGGATAAGTACTTGCTTGAAAGAGACGGTCAGTTTGATTTTTACAAAGTCTTTTTACCGCGTATTGACCCCAATTTGAAAATCGAAGATATTCTTGCTGACAATAACGATGGAGTATTGAACGGCAACTTGCTTGAGTTTAAACTGCATGTTACAGATTTGAATGTTGCTCTTTTTCAGTGCATTAAATATCTTTCTGCTTTAAGAGTGAAAGGCAAGCCGGTTCCGGCTAATGTTTTAATTGTTGATTTAAACGCTGCTACAGCTTGGCTTTATCGTTCTGCGCCTTATCTGTCCGACATAGAAAAACTATATTCTGGCGGGGCGTCTAAAGATAACAGTGGGTTTATTGGTGGAACCGCAGAAAAGGTATTGCACTATGATAACCCGTTAGACGCTGAAACCGTAGTTTCCTTGCTTAAAGAAACAAACTTTACTAAAATTCATATTGATGAGAACTGTATTGTGGGATGGGCGTCATCTTATTATAAAGCAGTTCCCACTGCGCGAAAAGAGGATTTTCTCGGTGATGACACTGGGAAGCATAAAACGATTGGCGAAATTAGAAAACCTGTTCACTTTGCAGATTATATTTATCCTTATACTGGTCAAACAAATGTTAAGTTTAATTACTTGATGGACAGATTGAATGATACGCTGCAAAGGAAAAATCTTGGTGCTTTTTATACTCACCGCCTTTATGCGGAAAAGTCATTGGAGTTGGTGCGAATGGCTATTGACCGCGTGCCTGTTGGAAATGATTATATCATTTTGGACAGGTGCGCCGGCACGGGGAATCTGGAAGCGGGATTGACGGATGAAGAATTATCCCATTGCATTGTTTCTACAATTGAATACTATGAATATAAAGTTTTGCAGGAACTGATTGGGGCAAAAGTTCGACATATTATTCCACCCGTTGAAACAACTGCAACATTTAATGCCGGTCTTGTAACCGGAGCCGATGCACTTAGCAAAGAGTATATAGATAATCCTGTTATAAAACAGTATTTAGATAATCCGAATTGTACGATTATTATATTTGAAAACCCGCCTTATGCAGAGCCGCAAGCAAGAACCATTAACACAAGAGCAACGTGGAAAACGAGTTTTGTTTTGTGTGAAATGAGAAACAGTGTTAAAGGTGTTGCTTCAAATGATTTAGGAAATGCTTTTATATGGTCAGGATTCAAATACTATTTACGTCAGCCAACAGATAGTTACGTGGTTTATTCACCTGTTAAGTATTGGAAATCTCAATATCTAGTTAATAAGAAATTTATTAAAGGATTTGCGTTTAATAGACGGTTCTTCCATACTAGGATCGATGCCTGTATTATGTGTGCGTTATGGGCAAATGTTGATGATAACGATACGACTAGCTTTAATATAAAAGGATATAACATTGGAGAAAAGGGGCTAGAAGAATATAATAAAAGTCTAAAAATCAGCAGAGTTTTTAATCCTTTTAGTAAAGCATACTATGAAAGAAGAAGGTTTGACGATTCACAAGATGGAATACTTGTTGACTTCGATGGAACGGAAACCTTATTTGGTACGAAAAAAACTAGCATATCTCCTTTGTACAATAGTAATATTCTTGGTTATATGCGGGTTGGTGGGTTTAATTTTGATAACCCAGACCTAGAAAGCAGTCTTTTGGTTTCGGGCTGTTATAACGGTCATGGCTTTTTCCTTAGAAAAGACAACTATCTTGAAAAACTCCCTATGTTCTGTGCGTCGCGGTATATCACATATAACCGAGCGTGGACCGAACGTGCCCGAATAATGAAGTCTGCAGATGGAGCAGACAGATTCTTTATAGATGTAGCAAGTGGAAAACTAAATCAGTTCCTTTTAAAGTGTTTGCTTTTTACCTGTATCGAAATGCAAAACCATATGCGCACCTTTACAGGCAGCGATGGTCGGTTCTATCGAAATGAACTTTGTCTTGATGGAACAAACGGAGAAACGCTTGCGCTTCGAGATATCAAGAAGCTTGATTTGAATGACCGAGAAAAGAAGATAATGAATCAATGGAACGAAGTCTTGAAATGGGCAAAAAAGGCAGAACATTATAATCCTTCATTAACATACGGTGTATATCAAATCTATGCTGAATTAGATACTTCACACGCTGATGAAGCAACAGGCGAAACCGTTTACGATAATGTTGAACTGCATACGGCTTTGGCGGGATTAAAAACACTGGTTAAAGAATACTATAACGAGGAGATCGTTCCGACGCTCTTTGAGTATGAATACCTAAAGTGATTATTTAGGAAAGAACCATTTTGAGACAGTTGTTTCAGAATGGTTCTTTTGCTTTGTCGAAGTTGCCGTCTTGCAAAGCGGCGCAATGTCTGTTATAATACGGGCAGACCAAAGGAGGTGCTGCCATGCGTATCGGGATGTCGTCGTCGTGCTTTTATCCGCAGGAGACCGAAGCGTCTTTGCGCCGGATCGGCGAAGCTGGCGCAAAAACGGCGGAGATCTTTTTCAACGCGCCGAGCGAGCTCGCGGGCGATTTGCTGCGTGAGCTGTGCGCCATCCGCGACCTTTACGGCATGGAGATCGTGTCGATTCATCCGTTCATGTCGTTTGCGGAGTTTTTCTATCTCTTCAGCGACTACTACCGCCGCTTCACCGACAGCCTGGAGATGTACAAGCATTTCTTTGCCGCCGGCGCCGAACTGGGCGCCAAATGGTTCGTGCTCCACGGCGCCACAAAGCTCACCGTTGACAAGGCGGACTACGCCGAGCGACTGTGGAAGCTGAACGAAACGGCAAAGCCCTTCGGCATGCGCGTGGCACACGAAAACGTGGTACACTTTGTGGGTGAGGACCCGGCGTTCATGGCGTATCTGCACCGGCAGCTCGGCGACGATTTCCACATGGTGCTTGACCTCAAGCAGAGCCGCCGCGCCGGCGTCGATCCGTTCGCGTTTATCGAACAGGTGGGACCGCAGATTGAACACGTGCATATCAGCGACGGCGACCCGTACCGCGACTGTCTGCCGCCGGGTAAAGGCAGTTTCCCATTTCCAAAGCTGTTTGCCGCGCTGCAAGCGCAGGGCTACAGCGGCAAATTTATCATTGAACTGTACCGGCAGAACTTTGACGATGAAGCCGACCTCACCGCGGCGCAGCAGTTTTTGCGCGGCGTTTTGGGCGAAGACTGAGCCGAAAAACGACCGGTTTCATGCAAACGCATCTGTAAAGCATATGCACTTTACGGGTGCGTTTTTCTCATATTTCTTATGTGGAAAACTCTGAGGAAAATGTGGAAAAGCCTATGAAATCAGTGGAAAATTCGTCGAAAACTGTGAACACTTCTATGGAAACGCTGTGCAAAGTCCGCCGAAAACCGCCCGCAACCGCCGACGGGCAGGGAAAAGACGAATGTGGAAAACAGCCCGCAGCAGTTAGCACGTAACAGCCGCGCTCCGCGTGGCTGTTCTCCTCACCGGAAACGTTCGGCAAATCGTGCGTTCCAACCTCATCAGTCACGCGCATGATACACTGCGGCTTTTCCATGGCGTTGGTTGGCGCGTGACAGCTGTCTCACCTGCCGGTTCGGTCGGCGCTTCTGCCTGCGGCAGAGGTTGCCACTGGCAACCCGCGCCCCGCCTTCGGGGAAGCCAAGGGTGCTTCGGATTTAAAAAGAAGTTCTCAGTAAAAGTAGAACTTCCTTGCCCTCTCCGAAGGCGGAGAGGGTGGATCGCCCGCAGGGCGAGACGGGTGAGGTTTGAACCCGCCCGCTGCGCATTGTTTCCGGCAAGGCACATTGTAGCGCCATTCGCGCCCTGCAGGTGCTGTGTGCCCGCCGCCTTTCAGCGCATATCTTTCCTGCGCGGCAGTCCGGTTTCCCCGCTCTACGGGCGTTTTTCGCGTCCCGTCAAAGCAAAAAGTTGAAAATCGATCATCAGAAAAAACGAGAAAAAACGAGGAAATAAAAGAAAACAGAAGCATTCGATTTGTATATTAAAAAAGTTTCAAAAATGGGTTGACATCCGATTCGCGTTGTGATAAGATATGTCAGCAATTTGACATCGGGCGCGCTGCGCCAAAGAATTTGATTGGAGGAAACCAACATGTCAACTTATATGCCCAAAGCCGGCGACATCACCCGCAAATGGTATATTATTGATGCCGAAGGCCAGACGCTCGGCAAGGTGGCAACCAAGGCTGCCGACCTGCTGCGCGGCAAACACAAACCGACGTTTGTGCCCCACATGGACTGCGGAGATCACGTGATCATCATCAACGCAGACAAAATCGTGCTCACCGGCAAAAAGCTCGAGCAGAAAAGGTATTATCATCACACCGGTTACATCGGCAACATGAAGCAGGTCAAGTATAAGACTCTGCTCGAAAAGAAGCCGGAATTCGTGATGACCAAGGCTGTCAAGGGTATGATCCCTGACACCACCATCGGTCGTCAGGCGCTCACCAGACTGCGCGGTTTCGCAGGCGCTGAGCACACCCACGCCGCG
>JAEEGL010836171.1_pt1 | contig 15110 bp, 12 predicted proteins | sample 9134231 | NCBI WGS metagenome assembly JAEEGL01 (sample SAMN16246548, study PRJNA631951) | gut metagenome | biome: gut microbiome; feature: rumen; material: fiber-attached | host: Bos | place: Iran: Karaj | collected 2018-10 | reverse complement strand
TGTAACTAAATTCATATAGTAGAAACTCAGTTCTGTAAGTTCCGAAATCTGTGATTGAATAAAAATAGTTGATTTCTTTGGATCTAAGCCAACAGATAAGTAATCTAAGGCTACTTCTATGATATTCTGTCTGACTTTTTCCGGATGGTCAGCATTGTCTGTAAGTGCCTGAGCGTCAGCTATCATTATTAGTATTTTATCAAATTCCCCAGAATTCTGAAGTTGGACTCTGGGTCTGAGAGAACCGACATAATGCCCTATGTGAAGTTTCCCTGTTGGTCTGTCGCCAGTAAGTATAATTTTGGGCATATAAGAACTCCTTAAAAATATTGTTATTTTTTAGAAAAACTAATATACAACAATGTTGCTAGTGTGGCAATTAATTATTTTGGGTATAGGGTGTAAGGAACAGGGAGAATGGAGATATCACTAAAAAAATTATATCATCATAAATAAATAACTTTCCGATATGTACAAATGACTAATTATTTAGTAAAATGATTTATATTGATTTAAGGAAGGTTATTGCATGCTTTTCGATGACGGTAATGAACCGGATGAATTAGAAGAAGATGAAGACCTCAACGAAGAAGAAGAAGAGGAAGATGAGTCCGAGACCATTACCCAGAAGGTAATAGGTTGGTTATGGTTCTTCTTTAAGCTGGGATTCGTTTTCAGCGTTATCGCTATAATTATTGTTACTGGCGCTGTAATAGGAATTGTTAAGGGGTTCTCTGAAAAGATTCCTATTATTTCTGACAGCTCTTATAGGCCTAATCTTACAACAGAGGTATATGACTGTAACGGTAAGATTTTGGCTAGACTTCATGCTGAAGAAAACAGAACAAAGATTCTTTCTAGTCAAGAAATTCCAGACAATATGAAGCATGCAATTGTTGCAATAGAAGATGAACGTTTTTATCAGCATTATGGGATAGATATCATCGGTATTACTCGTGCGATGATAAGCAATATTAAGGCTGGGGGAGTAAAGCAGGGTGCTTCAACTTTGACTCAGCAGCTTGTAAAGAATGCATTTCTAACCAGTGAAAAAACATTTAAACGTAAGGCTATCGAAGCCATGATGGCTTTCCAGTTGGAAAGAAAATATTCTAAGGATGAAATTTTAACACTTTATCTTAACGAAATATACTTTGGTCATGGCGCTTATGGCCTAGCTGCTGCTTCCGAAATCTATTTCGGGAAAAAAGATCCTAAAGATATGACTATTTGCGAATGTGCTATGTTAGCAAGTATTCCAAAGAGTCCTACAAAGTATGAACCTGTAAAACATCCTAAAGATAATAAAGAACGACGTAGTTTGGTTCTTTCAAAAATGGTTGAACTTGGTTTCATTACTCCTGATCAGTATGCAGAGGCTAAAAAGGAAGAACCGGTTCTAGCAAAAATGAAAGAAGAAGAGATAAAAGCTCCCTATTTTACTACTTACGTTCGCGATCGGCTTCTTGAAAAATATGGCGCAAATGTTGTTTATAACGGTGGCTTGAAAGTCTATACAACAATAGATATGGAATTGCAGGAATATGCAGAACAGGCTATGGCTTCGGCTGCAATATTTATTCAGAATCCTATTGATAAAGAACCTGATTTAAACGGTTCGCTAATATGTTTGAATCCTAAAAATGGTCATATTTTAGCTATGTATGGCGGCCGTGATTTTAGTAAATCACAGTTTAATAGAGTTACTCAGGCATATCGTCAGCCAGGTTCTTCTTTTAAACCTTTTGTTTATGCTGCTGCTCTAGAAAATGGCTATTTACCTAATGATACAATCTTAGACGAATATATTTCTTATACTAATCCATGGACAAAGCAGGTTTGGGCTCCAAGAAACTCTGACCACAAGTTTCATGGTTATGTAACACTGATGAGAGCTTTGGCAAAGAGTTATAACGTTCCCGCAGTCAAGCTCATTGACAAGTTAACTCCTGCAAAAGTTATTAAAATGGCTAAGAAAATGGGTATTAGTTCTCAAATGGAACCCAACCTTTCATTAGCTCTTGGTTCTGGACAGTTTACTCCTTTGGAAATGGCTTCTGCATATGGGGTTTTCGCTAATCTTGGTATTTATTGCCAACCTATTGCTATTACTAAGGTTTGCGACAGAGATGACAATGTGTTGGAAGAAAATAATCCAAAGGCTCAGGAAGTTATGAAGTCTATCAATGCAGCTATGATGTGCGATCTTCTTAAAAATGCATTGGAAAAGGGAACTGGTTATCGAGCAAAGGTTCAAGGTTGGACTTGTGGTGGTAAAACGGGAACAACAAATGACTATATTGATGCCTGGTTTAATGGTATTTCTCCCAATCTGGTAACTATAGTTCAGTTTGGTTATGATATGCCTAAGACTCTTGGAAAAGGTATGGCCGGCGGTAATGTTTGTGCACCGGTTTGGCATGATTTCATGGAAAAGGCTTTGACAAAATATCCAAAGTCAGACTTTCCTGTTCCGGATGGCGGTGTAAGATGCAAAGTCTGTATTACAACAGGAAAACTTGCTTCTAATTCTTGTCCTAAAAATGAAATCGTTACTCAGGTTTTCCCGATTGAATCTCAGCCTTTAGTTAAGTGCGATCACTATAAATTTATCGCTAGAAACAATGCAATTACAAAACCTGTAGATGAAAACACTGCTGCCAGTGAACAAGATAATGGTTTTGTCAGTGCTTCTGATTTCTTCAGCGCCAATTATCAAGGAGTATCTGCAAGACCTCAGACTACTGCTCAACCAGCAGCTGGTAACTGGATACAAAGAACTTCGACTACTCCGGCTAACACTTCAAGTGGAATCAGAGAACCTGGTATTTTTATTCCTCAAAACTCTGCACCTTCAAAGAGTAATTCAGGAGTTATTTTTGATACAGATTATCACTAAATTTATCTGATTTATTAGTAAGTTTTTTAAATTTTTAAAAGAGTCTGCCGATATTAAGCTTATAGTTATATTTTAAAGGTAATTAATATGAGGCAGACTTTTTGTCCTAGATGTGACAATCTATTGAGCCGAAGCGGACATTGTTCTATTTGCGGCTATCAGGTCAAAGTAACATGTCATCACTGCGGGCATCTAAATATTCCTTCAGCGAAATATTGCGGGGGCTGCGGCAGAGGGACTACGTTCTCTATAAGATATAGAAAATTACTAAACTCTATTTTTAATCCTTTCCAACAGATAAAAATAAAAAGATTTTGCGGTGGTATTGCATTCGGAACTCTCTTAGCTTTATTTGCATTTAGTTCAATGGGAATGAAATACTATGCCCCAGAAGCTTTACCTGAAGACCAGGGCGTTGTTCCTATACAATATGAAAAATCAGTTTTAAATTCTAATATTATAAAATCCATCGACTCAGATCTTGAAGAAATCTGTGCTGATAAAGACAGAAATAAAACTGCTACTATAAAAGAATTATGTCAGATAATGGATGTTATGATTAAGAATCTCAATCACATAGCTCTTAGAATAAACAAGAAAAAATATCCATTAGATAATGCAGAATCATACTTAGAACAGGAACCTTCAATAAAAAAGGCTGAAACAGCTACGAGAGGTAATGCTGCAATAATGTTTTTTGCTTATTTAACAGACTTTTTCGAATTGAAGTATAAAGATTTTGCTAAAGGTTCATCTTATACAGATATTCCTAGATTCAATATTATGGAAGCGCCATCATCAGCTCTTAAAAACTATGGAATTAATATAGCTGCAACAGACGAACGTTTTGGTGTTAATGAAGGAATAACATTAGATGAGCTTTGCAAAGCAACTAGACATGTTGCTATTCATGCTGTTCAGAAAGCCAATAAAGAGGCTCCTGATTTAACTGCTCTTCCAGAGATAATTATAGAATAATGAGTAAATAAAAAAGCCCTGAATATGCTTCAGGGCTTTTTTATGCTTAATAACGTTTTACGATAATTTTCTTCGGGGGTGGCGGATCATTATCTTCGTCATCTCTTTTGTTGTATGGTCTTTTTTGATAGGAAGACTTAGATTCATAGTCGTCATCTCGACGGCGGCTGTAAGGCTTCTGATAGCTATCTTGATTACCATTATCATCATCTCTATTATAGTTATTACGTCTATAACCATTGTTGTCGTATTTTCTGTAGCCGTTATCTCTTCTATAACCGTCTTCTGAATCGTTTCTGCGGTAATTGCTGTCTCTTCTATAGCCTTCGGAATCATCTCTGCGATAACCGTTGTCTCTTCTGTAGCCACCTTCAGAATCATCTCTGCGATAATTGCTTCCTCTTCTGTAACCGCCTTCAGAATCATCTCTGCGATAATTGTTTTCTCTGCGATAGCCATTATCTCGTCTATAGTTATCACCTTCATCTCTTCTATAAGAGTCTTTTCTGTAACTATCAGTGTCATCGCCGAGTTTGCGATAGCTGTTTAGAGCTCTGGTATTTTCTTCAAAATCTATTTCATCACTTTCATCATCATAGTCTTCATCTGAGTAGTTTCTTCTGTAACCATCATCCCGTCTGTATCCGTTGTCTCTAGAATTGTATCTTGGTTTTCTATCAAAACCAGGTGTATGAAGAGGTGGAAGAATTGTCATATAAATTATTGAAGATTTATATATGACTTCTGACTGGTCTTTAAAACCTAAAGTAACAGAAAACTGGTCATAGGCTTTTAATTTCCCGCGTAAAACTGTTCCTGTTTCAAGAACCATTTCAACTTTTTGATGTTTCTTTCTAGCCTGAGATAAAAACATATTTTGGATTTGTGATTTATATTGAGACATTTTTAGCTCCTACTCGCTATTTTCTACATATACAAACAATTACTCTCAGATTGTATTTTTAGTTTATTGTTTACTTCATGTTGGCGATAGCCTTAGTCTTAGATTGTAGAGCCTGAAGCAGAGAATCTATTTTATTTGCTTCCTGCGCAGAATCTTCAGCAAGTCGTTTCATTTCTGCGGCAACAACAGAGAATGCTTTCCCGGCTTCACCTACACGAGCTGCTTCGATTGAAGCATTAAGAGAAAGAAGATTACTCTTTCTTGCTATATTGGTTATAACTCTAATAACATCTTCCATTTGATTTGTAGAAGCTTCAAGTTCTTTTAAGTGTGCATTAGTAGCCCTTAAACGTTCCGTAGTAAGCTTCAGAATCTGGAAAGAAATTTCTGGGACTGTTCCTAGAAGACTTCTAAAATCATCCTTAGTTATGATTAAGAATATGGTTTCCTGAACAGTACCTAGAGTGGCAGAACGAGGCTGTTCGTCTATAATGGCCATATCGCCTACAACTGCACCTTTACCTAAGGAAACAAGAACAGAATCTATACCCTGGCTATTTCTTTTGAGAATGTTTATTTTGCCACTTTTTACTATGTAAAGCGCATCACCTTTGTCGCCTTCTTTAAATATAATGGTCTTAGGCGGATAAGTTTGTTCGATAGTAATTGCAGCTAACTCAAACAATGCCTTTTCAGATAAGCTTCTGAAAAGATCAACCTGCCTAAGAAATTGTATTTTATCTACGTTTGACATAAATAACCAATATCAAAGAAATTTTTATCAATTTAACATTCTTATAGCTCTCTGTCAATGGGTTAAGGTGAAATCAGTAATTAGAATTGAGAATTGAGAATATAGTGGTAGGTGGTAAGCGATAGGTGATTGGTGAGAAGGCAGAAATGCTTTCTTACTTATTTTCGAAGAAGTCTTTGCCTGCTTGCAAAACTACATTTGGATTTCTTTCCATACATAAACTTCTTCGCAAAGCAGCAGAGTGGGGGTGATTTTTCAAATAACCAAAGAGATGTACCCTGAATAATGGAACAGCAGAAGAACCGTGTTCCATAAGCATATCTAGCAGATGATGCCTGAATATAGGAAATCTCAATTCGGGTTTAAGTAATTCTTCATGCCCTAAAAGCTGTGCATAAAGCCATGGTTTACCTACACAGCCTCGACCTATCATAAATCCATCACAGCCAGTTTTCTCATATAGTTCGACTATATGTTCTTCTGATGAAATGTCTCCGTTGGCTATAAATGGAATAGAACCGCTTATTTCTTTTATTCCTTCCAGATATTTCCACTGTGCAGGTCCTGTGTACATAGCTTGTCTTGTTCTTGCATGTACTGTTATTGCTTTAGCGCCTGCTTCAACTACTGCGTGGGCAAATTCTTTTACGTTAATAGAATTCTCTGTCCAACCAATTCTAAATTTACAGGTAACAGGCAATTTAACTGATTTTGAAACTGATTTTATTATATCTGCTGCTAATTCAGGCGTTTTCATCAAAGCAGAACCGGCACCGGTTTTTACTACTTTTGAAACAGGACAGCCCATATTTATGTCTATAATGTCACAGATTTTTAGTGATTCAACGAAAGCAGCAGCTTCAGCCATTAAATCTGGTTCTGAACCGAATATTTGAACTGCATAAGGGCCTGTGTTTCCATCAAACTTTATCATTTCAACAGTTTGAGGACTTTTCATGTGAAGAGCTTTGCAGCTTGCTAGTTCAGACACAGAATAACCAGCCCCGAGTCTTGCGCATAACTGTCTGAAAGAACTGTCTGTAACCCCAGCCATAGGAGCTAAAACAAGATTATTAGGAAGTTGGACTTCGCCTATTTTTATTGGCTTTATTATTCCATTTAATTTATTGTTGGGGGCTGGAATTTGGGCAGATTCACCAAAAGGTGAGGAAGGATTGCCTATCCAGGAAGTTAAATCTGAAAAAGAAGAGGACATTTATTCTTTTTCGCATTCTGTACAAGTTTCATCCCAAATTTTACAGCAGTTTCTTCCCATGCCTTTACATTTATACAGTGCAAGGTCTGACTTCTTGATAAGAATACTCTTTATGCTTGCATGATCTGGGAATGATGCTACGCCAAGTGAAATTGTAACTTTCAGTGCTTTTTCCTGACCAGGGAAGTCATAGGCTTCAACGTTCTTTCTTAGACGTTCAGCTACCAACAAAGCACCGTTAGCATCTGTTTCAGGAAGAATAATAGCAAATTCTTCACCACCGTAACGGGCTGGTATATCTATAGTTTCACGTATAGTCTGTTTTATGATTTTTGCTACTTCCATCAGAACGATATCACCTTGCTGGTGACCATAGGTGTCGTTAAACTTTTTAAAATGGTCAATATCGAATAGAATAAGCGAACAACAGGTATGATAACGTTTGGCTCTGACAAGTTCTTCTTCAAGTCTTGCCTGAAAGTATCTGTGAATAAACAATTTAGTCAAACCGTCTGTAATAGCTAATTCATAAAGTCTAGCGTGTTCTACAGCCATTGCAGCTTGCTGAGCTAATGCTTCAAGCAATCTTTGGTCTTCATCGTTGAATGATTCCCCATTAATTTTATTAACACCGTTGATAACACCTGTTACTCTGTCTTTGATTTTTAAAGGAACAGAGATCAGGGCATTAATAGATTTTTCATAATTAGAACTTGTTTCATAGCTTTTAAACAGTGGGTCTTTATATCCTTCATTAACAATGATACTTTTACCTGTTTTAAGAACAGTACCTGCAACACCTTCACCAATTCTAATTTTTACTGTGGTTTCAGGTTGCTTAGTCTGGCTGTCTTTCATACTGTAAACTATTTTAGTTTCCAGTTCATCGGTTCCAGAACCAGTTTGTAGCATTATTGAACATCGTTCAGACTGAATAGCCGTCCCAGCCATTTCAAGAATTTGTTTAATAAGTTTGTCTGTATCACTTTGAAAGTTCATGGCCTGACTTGCTTTGAAAAGAGTTTCTATTTCAAAGATTTTTCTGTCTAAGGCTTTATTGTTTGCTTCTAATGTTGAGAGCATTGAGTTAAAACTATGAGCTAACTGACCAATTTCGTCATTGGAAGTTTCTTGAATTCTGTGACTTAAATCACCTTTTTCAATAACTTGAATACCTTTGATTAAATTATCTAATCCTTTGGTAATAAATTTAGCCAATATTACAGAAAGAATAAGACCTGCTAAGAAACCTATACATGCAATCAGAATTATATGATTCTTACTTGTGGCTTTATTGTGTTCTAAGCGATCAAAACCAAATCTTAGAATAACAGTACCAAATTTGGATGTTCCAATTTTAATTGGTGAAATATAGTCAACATATTCACCTTTTTCTGAGAGGATACGTTCGGTATTTTCAATTTTATCTATTCTTTCTCTTAGTGAATCGGGAATAGTCTGTCCTAATTTGCTTTCTGAATCACCTTTTACTTTGTGTGCAAGATATTTTCCGTCTAAATCTAATACAGAAATTTCTAAAATATCCTGTCCACCAGCGATTATTCTTTCTGTATAAGGAATAAACTCATCATAGGATTGACTAATGATTGGACCCTGACAAGCGATAGCCAAAGTGGATGACAATAATTCACCTGATTGATCCATGCCTTCTTGAAGCAGGTTAAATTCACGCTGTGAAGAATTATAGCTGTTTAATGCTACTATAAAGACAACAAGCAGTGCAATACCAAAGATGAACTTTGATTTTATTGAAACACCTATTTTTCTCTCTTCAGAACTAATCACTATTAAACCTGGTTTTATTTATTCTTATGATTTTCTAATGCCTTTAATACTTTTTCTATGCTGTCGTAATCTCGCGGATCAACTTTTACAAACCCTTGAACGTCAGCCAGGTCTTTAAGTATTTCGCGGCCTTCTGGAGTTTTATTGTTTAAACTCAACAGAGCAGATTTGATTTTTTCTCTTAAATCTTGCGGTAAACTTTTACGGCATACTAGGGGTTCGTTAGAAATATCCTGAGTTGTAGCCAATATGATTAGCTCGTCTCTCTTACTTTTATCTTTAAGAGTGTTTCTTGCATCATCATAACAAGCGCCAGCATCATATTTTCCTAAAAGAACATTGTAAACTACATTGTCATGTTTCCCTAATGTGTCTACTTCAGCAAAATCTCTGTCAGGATCAATGTTTGCTTCTAACATCATAGCTTTGGGGAATAAATAAGCTGATGCAGATTCTTTGTCAACCCAGGCAAATTTTTTGTTTTTAAGATCTCTAAGAGTTCTTATGCCACTATCTTGACGAGCAAGAACAATTCCTCTGTAAGAGGTTGTACCATATCTTACTGGTTTACAAAGCATTTCAACTTCTGGGTTGTTTCTTGCTTCAACTGCGCTCATAGAAGCCATCCAGGCAATATCTATTTCTCCTGCCACCAGTTTTTTCAAGATACTTGAATAATCCGGTGCAGTTTGAAGTCTTACTGCTTTAACCCCTATCTTTTCTGCGAGATATTTTAAAAATGCTTCATGCTGAATAACCATCTGAGAAGAATTGTTATAAGGAATTCTGCCTAAACGTAAGACTTGATCCTTATATGGAGATGAACTAGAAGCATTCGAATCTGTGGTAGAAGTATTTGCAGAAGGCTGTATGCTGCCTTTCTTTTCATTTGGATCAGTATTCTGTTTGCAGCAGCCAATAAATGAAACCGCCAACAATGATATAAGCATTAATGTAATTAATTTTTTCCCCATTACAAAATATCTCCAAAATAGAACTAATTTAAATTTATACCATAAGTGCTATCTTTTTATCTACTTTATTTATATCTTTTTGTTTTAATTGTTATTTTTCTTTATAAAAGGAACATCCAGACTAATTTTAACTTTATTGTTTGTCATCTGACTTTTTACAACTATGTCATTCATGTCATTCAAAAAAGTTAAATTGGTAATAGGAGGTATTCCTTTATCACGTAATAGCGGTGACTGTAAAAACTGCTGAAGTTGTATGTTCAAATCAGAAGTTCTCAGTCTGAAATAAAGATTACATTCTTTTATTGATTCATAGTTGCCTTTTTTAGATGGATTCTTAAGTTGATTTAAGGCTTTTTCTGCACCTTCCTGGGTGGATGACAAAACACAAAAATTGTCTATAACAGCAGCATAAACCCCGTTTTCTCCCAACATAAAGTGGTTAAGTCTTACTAGACCGGCATCTTTTGTTTGAGTATCAATAGCAGTTACAAATATTCCAGTCTGCATGCAAAGATTTTTTAGCTTTGGAAGTATAGATTTTAAATTTTGTGAATTTGGTATCTTAGCAACCCATCTCACATCTGGGAGCATTTTTTCACCAGTTGGGGTTAAATTGATATAGAACACACTTTCTGTAGCATAATTTGAAATTAAATCTTTTTCAAAATCTAGTCCAGCAGAAGCTATCATCTGTTTTACTACTTTTGTGTTCGGAATTGATTCTAGTTTTTTCATTACCATTTTTGGTTCTTGTATGCTGTGAGTCTGAGCAAGAAGAATCATAGGCTCGTCATCTATTATATTTTGAATTGTTAGATTATTTATAGAAATGAAATTTTGAAGATTTCCTTTTTCAGAATCAGCATTAAATCTTCCGAAAATACCTTTTTCAGAAATAGAAACAAGACTATATGCATCGCTGAAAGCTTCTATAACTGGTAAGAAATTTTCTTTTATTTTTTCTTTTTCATTTGCGGCAAAAGCAGGTAATTTATTGTCAGCTGTATTTATCAACTCTTTAAAATTCTTTTGAATTTCAGAAGTATTTATGATCATTTTAAAAGTAATAGCTTCTGGAGCTGAATTAAATTCAGTCATCATTTCCTTGAACTTATCGGAGTGGGTATCAATTAATTTATTTAAAGAGTTTATCTGCTTTTCCGAAAGTTTTTCATCTACAAAGAATTTAAAGAAGTCAGGTCTTCCTATATATTCATTGAACATCAAAGCAGCTGTTTTAATACTAGTTTTTTTGTCTGGCCAGCTTTTGGCAATGGCACGTCCTAGTCTTCTTAAGAATTCTATGGGACAATTTCCGGGATTACTGATTATTTTGCTGGAATCTGTGATCGAAGTTACTATACATAATTCTTTTTCTCCAGCAGAAAGCATATCTACAAAAGGTTTTTGCTCTTTATGAGCAAGGCATGGCATAGTAATCAGCAAGAAAAAAATTATACTAATGTACCTGATTTTATTCATATTACCTTCAACTCCGATTCCATCTAGTGTACCCCTTATGTTATCACCTCTATGATTTTATAACAAGATATTTAAGTGAAATGCTTAAAGCTTAGATTTAATCACTTCTCATGGCCTGTTTCGTATCGCCAGTATTTGTTGTTTTGCGAACTATTAATAAAAGAACTTGATATGGTTGTTGTAAGTTCTAAGGCTTTGCCAATTTCAGAAGAACCATACATGTTTTCTGATTCGTGAATTACTAATTGTACCCATAAAAGTGGAACATTTGGATTCATTTCATGAGTATATAAAGCAAAATTAACATCCTCAATTCCAGAAAAGACTTTCATTCCTTTTGTTTCAGAAGTTCTCGTAAGAGTTTTTGAACTTTTATCGAATTGATAGGTAATTGTTTCTACTTTTGGCTTTTCTCCAGAAGAATTATAAATATATTTATTAAAAAGTAAGCCTTTAGGGTGAATTTGAATTAAATCACCATGAATGTTGTCTTTTGTGTTTTGTGTAATAAAAAGCTGCTTTCTGGCCTTCTGCAAATTAATATAACCATTTTGGGAATCTTCATTTGGATCTTCAAACCTTGGACAGGCGGAAGAAAAATCTCTGCGAATATAATTGATGGCTAGTCTTGCTTCCTGAAGATTTTGCAGATTAACAACTCCGTACATATAATTATAACGGGTATTCGCCATAAATTTATATATCAGCCCAAACATTAATGCTGTAATGATAATACAGACCATTAATTCAACAAAGCTAATACCTTTTTTGTTAGAAAAGCAGATTGTCATCATTTATTACCAGAACGGATAATTGAATTTCTCGATTTCTGTCAGAATCAAGATTTATGTTTGAAGGCATACGGCCCTCAGACCATTTGATTTTCACTGTTACTTTTTTTAATAAGTTATTTCCAAAATTATTGTATTGGCTGGTAACTGGTTCTACCTTGATATCTCTATAAAAATATGCATTGCAGTATTGGTCTGAGTATTTAAGGTTTTCTTCAAATAAGCCGGAACTTTTCCAGTTTTCATTATTGGCTTTAGTTGTATTAACTTTTATCATTTCGTGCTTGGAATCAGAAAAGTTCATTATAGAACCAGAGTATTTCTCTAGTTGGTCTACGTCTTGAAATTTAGAAGCGTTTGCCCATTCAATGATTTCGTCTGCTAATTCCATAGCTCTTAAATAATTAACAGAAGAACTTGTTTCGGTTCGAGTTTGAAAGACCATTTTTAAAATAGGAATTCCAGCACATACTATTACTAATAGTGCAATAACTACTTCAACAAGTCCAAAAGCTTGTTTTTTATATGGAAATAGGCCCTTCAATTTATGATTACTCCCTTTGCTTTTATTTTTTCTTCATCTTCATTCATTTCTTGGGTTTCATTCCCTACAAAGGTATGAATTGGGGGTTCTGGAAAATGCGATATTTTGAGCTTATTGTGGCTCTGGGGATAGTTGATAGATGTTTTTTCCCGAACAGAAGTATTTGTAGTTTGTGTTTTTGTCACTTCAGATTTCGAAACAATTGTTTCTTTATTTTCTTCTTTGTTTCCGAAGCAAATGTTTAGAAGACTAAGATTTATTACCATTGCAACAGGGACAGTTGCTAAAATCAAAAGTTTATCTTTACAAATCATTTGCTTATTTCTCCTGATTTAATGGCAAAAACAGTTTTAACTTTGCCTATACTGACATGGAAAGGATCGAATTCTTTCCCGTCTGAGGTTCTCAGATTTGGTTCCATTATTAGAGGGTCATGTTCTATCAGTATTGTTCCTTCTTTGGCAAGCCCTCTGCCCGATGGGTCTTGCGTATAAAAATAATCAACAATTAAATTGCCGATTATATGAACATTTTTCTTGCCGTTTAACACTAGACTTCCCTGATTTCTAGGATCTGAATCGCCAACTTTATTGAATAATGCTGCAAGAGAAGCTTCTATTGTTATTTCTTGATTGTCTGAGCCTAGTATAAAATCTCCTTGTCTGAGATAGAATCGCACGGAATCACCTTCTGTTACTTCTCTAATTCTGTTGAAGTTCCCAAAAGTTATGTTGCCTGTAGCAAGATATATGAGACCTTTGCCATAGAAGAAATTTATATCTGTAAGATCCATGTCTCCTTTTTCTATATACATTATGCCGTCTACGCAAAGAGTTTTTTTGTTGTTTATTACTTTGACTCTGTCTTCTAAAAATTCTTTTGGGGAAGGATAGTTGTAACTTGAATTATCAAAATCTACACGTCTGCCAAAGAATTTCCCCTCTATTCTTTTATTGTTGTTAACCTTTTGAACCGGGTAAACGAATTCATCACTGAATACTTCCTTTTTGGTTATATTTTTTCTCTGTCCATTTCCATCTATATACTGAGGACCGTTGCCGCTTTCATCAAGCAGAAGAGCATTTATAGGAATGTCTATTGCTTGGCTCATAAGCATATTGTCTGTGAAAAAATCTGAAGAAGAAAAATCTTTGCTTACTTTTGTGTTTTGGAAAGTGTTGCCTGAATCTGGTCTTCTGAAAAGTATCGGAACTGTTTCTGGATGAATAGTGTGAGGCTGCTTATAAAAAGTTAAGCTTTCTTCAAAATCATTGAAATATCCGATTTTGAAAAATCTAAGCTTTACCGGGCCTTCTACAAGAACGGGAGTTGTATTGTTTTCTCCGTATAATCTGAACATTTTACCAACGCGGTAGCGTTCAAGGTTATATGAGATGCCATTTTTCTGCTTAAAATACCAGTAAACATAAGGCCCCATTTTGTCGTTATCGTCATTTTTATCTACTAGACCTTTGTAAGCTAGAGCGGTAACCCAGCTTTGAGGTTTTGGCATATTTGGGAACTCGTTTTGATCAACTTGCCATACGCCGTTTGCATCAAGATAACCATAATGGTATTCCCATTTGTTCATACAGGTTTCTAAAATTGTGTTGAAGGTTTCGCAGGCAGAATAATCGTCTACTTCTTTGCCATCATAGACACTTCTTTTGAAGTTTCTTACGTAGTCATCACATATTCTATAGGCTGCGGAGTTGTTGTTGGTTTTTGGCATTTCTGTTTGACATTTAGATTTAAGAGCAGCTCCTACTTGATGAGGCAGATTGGGATTTTTTGCACAGCCGTTCGCTGCATCATTTACAAAATCTTCATAGACTTTTTTTACGGCAGTTACATGATAAAAGAGATTCTTAGGAAGTTTTAGCTCTGAAAATTTGACTATATTTGTGTGAAACAAGAACTTTGTTGAGGGATTCCCTGGAAATGATTTCAAATTCTGATTTTTAAAAATACTTTTAAAACCTGGCATATTGTTTATTTCATCGAAATATAAATCAAACCAGAGTATGTTTTTGTTCCAGTCTTTATTAACGCCTTCGGCATTTTGTGGATAGAGTTCACTGCCTAAATAGACTCTTGTAATGCGCCCATCTGTTGGCTCTATTCCTTGAATTATTACTCGGCGCTGAGAATTATTCATGTCTGGAGTATAGTCCTTTACAAAAAGAGCGTATTTGTCTAAATTGTGACGCAAATCTACAAGCCGAACATCGTGTCTTTCATGTACTTCTATGCCGTTTTCAGGTGAACCTTCTCTATAAGCTTTAGAATATATATCTATATAAGCATTATAAGCAGATGTCGATTGATAGACGCTTTTCTGGTAGTTTGTTAAAGAAGCACGGCTTTCAATAATAATTTTGTAACCTGATTTATCGGCGATTCCGTTTGTTTCTTCAGGAACATAATTGCTTAGTAATGGAATTGTTTGATATAAAGAAGATGAACTTTCATTTTGGTTGGGGAAAATCCTTCTGAAAGCTTTAAAAATATTCTGACTTTTGGAATTATTAGCTTGAGTTCTTAAAATTGCTAAAACTTCTGTGTTTGCAGATTTTGCTATTTGAATCAGTCTATTTTGGTCTATATTTCTGGCCAACTGAACAACTGCACCGCTCTTAAAAGTGGTTAAAGCAAAAGCAAGAATGGCTAAGCCCATTATAGCTGCAACTATGATATATAATATAAAACCATTACGTTTATTCATGTTCTCATCATTTTTAATGATACATTAGCTTGTA
>JAEEGL016996780.1_pt1 | contig 15111 bp, 14 predicted proteins | sample 9134231 | NCBI WGS metagenome assembly JAEEGL01 (sample SAMN16246548, study PRJNA631951) | gut metagenome | biome: gut microbiome; feature: rumen; material: fiber-attached | host: Bos | place: Iran: Karaj | collected 2018-10 | reverse complement strand
CCGGGTCCGGTTTTTCCGTCTGAGGATCAAACGTCCTGACGCCGTATTGCCGAAGTATTTCCGCTGCTTTTTCAGCGCAGCGTACGGCTTCTTCATTCTGCCTGTTCAGAATCAGTCCAGCAGCTTTAAGCATAAGTGGCTACCCTTTCGGTTTATTTGACAGAATAGTAACACAATGTGTATATTTACTCAAGTAAAACCCCTGTTTTTCGTCGAATCTGGATATTTATGCTTCTGTTATTCATCCGAGAAAGGAATGCCCGCTTTGGAAATACCCGTTCTTTATCATGATTCTTCTTTGATTGTGTGTGAAAAACCGGTCGGTATATCTTCAGAATCGCCCGGGCTTCCGGATCTGATTGAGAAACAGTGCGGCTGTAAAGCGCTGCCGGTACACCGTCTTGACCAGGGAACAGGCGGCGTCATCGTGCTGGCCCGGTCTTCAGCTGCATGCGCCTCAATGCAGATGATTTTTCACGAAAACAAAGTGAAAAAAGAATATCTTGCCGTGATATCCGGCTGCCCGGACAAGGATGCTGGCGTCCTCACAGATCTGCTCTGGCATGACCGGCAGAAGAACAAATCTTTTGTTGTCACGCGTCGCCGCGCCGGCGTGAAGGAAGCTTCCTGCGCCTGGAAACTGCTGAACAGTACGATTTATAATGATCAGCGCATTTCTTTAATACGTGTCATTCTTCATACAGGACGCACGCATCAGATCCGCGTCCAGTTCGGTTCACGCGGTTTTCCGCTGGTCGGCGACCGTAAATACGGAAGCAGAATTCATGCAGAAACTGTTTCCCTTTGGGCGTCTGCAATCAGCTTTCCCCATCCCGAACAAAAAAACAGCGGCATAACCGTTACTTCACTGCCGCCGGAGGTATTCCCCTGGAATCTTTTTGATCTGTCAGCCACGTGAATGCGCCATCTTTTCATGCGCTTCCAAGACGACGCCTCGTATTTCCTCTGCCGTGATCCCTTTCCGGGATCCACTTTTTTTTCTGATTTCCGCAAGGAATTCGATATTCCCTTTCGGTCCGGTGATCGGAGAATAATCAAGCGCTACTGCCTGCCATTCCATTTCATCGGCAAAACTTACAATTCCGCTGATAACGTTCTCATGAACTGCCGGATCCCTGACGACACCGTTCTTTCCTACATTCTCGCGGCCTGCTTCAAACTGTGGTTTGATCAGCGTATAAAATACGCCGTTATCGCCCATGACTGCTGCAGCTGCCGGCAGGATGAGCCTGATGGAGATAAAACTGACGTCCATTACAGCCACTGAAGGTGTATCTTCAAACATGGACGGTTCAAGAAACCGTGCGTTTGTGCGTTCCATTACCGTAACCCTGGGATCGTTCCGTAATTTCCAGTCAAGCTGACCGTATCCGACATCAATTGAATAAACATGTTTTGCACCGCAGCGAAGGCAGACGTCCGTAAACCCGCCGGTGCTTGACCCGATATCCATAATGACCCTGTCCGCCAGGTCAGCATTGAAAACACGAACCGCTTTCTCCAGTTTCAGAGCGCCGCGGCTTACATAGTCATTATCCGATGCCCTGAGCGTTAGAATTTCATCGGTTCCGACCGGTTCCGACGCCTTATTGATTCTTTTTTCACCAAGATATACCCGCCCTTCCATGATCGCGGCCTGGGCGCGCTCTCTTGTTTCGCAAAGATGCTGCTGAACAAGCGCAATGTCCGCCCTTCGTTTGTCAGCCAACTTCTCCCGCCCCTTTCAGCACCTGATATACTTTATCGGCCATGCCCGCTGCATCCAGTCCCGCTTCTTCCATCAGCCGTTCATGACACCCATGCTGAATATAGATATCGTCAACGCCAAAGCAGTGAACCGGGGCCGGCCATCCGCGTTCCAGACAAACGCGCGTAACATTTTCGCCGAATCCGCCGCTGATCATATGCTCTTCCATTGTAAACAGTTTCGCATCTTTCGGAACGGAAGAAAGATACTGTTCATCCAGGGGTTTAACCGTTGAACAGTTGACTACGGAAACCTCAATTCCCTGTTTCCTGAGCAGCTTTCTTGCCTCCAGAGCACGGTATACCATTGAGCCTGCGGCAAGCATAATGATTTTGTTTTCCTCTGTTATCATACGCCATTTCCCCGCCGTAAACGGGAGGTATTCCGACTCCGCTCCGAATTCCTTTACGGACTTCGGATATCGGATCACGCATGGCCCGTCCTGTTTTGCTGTCCACCGGATCATTTCTTTTAATTCATCCGATGAGCACGGCGCAAGAACCGTAAGTCCGGGAATCGGAAGCGTCAGGGAAAAATCAAATAATCCGTGATGCGTCTGTCCGTCTTCACCTCCGATTCCGCTGCGGTCTAGGAGAAAAGTAACCGGCAGATGCTGCATACAGACGTCGTGAACCATCTGGTCATAGCAGCGCTGAAAAAAACTGGCATATACTGCTACATAAGGACGCATGCCGCCGGCAGCAAGACCTGCAGCCATGGTGGCCGCGTGTTCTTCTGCGATACCAACGTCGATCAGTCGTTCCGGATACGCTTCCGCGAAATGGTCCAGTCCGGTCCCCAGTTTCATTGCCGCTGTAATGGCAACAATACGCTTGTCCGCAGCGGACATCTCCGACAGCGTATCTGCCATGATATGACCCCATGACGGCTTGTCCGGCTTATCAATCCTGTTTCCGGTTTCTATATAGAATGGCGGTGTACCGTGAAAGGCCTCCGGACGTTCTTCCGCTTTATCGTATCCGTATCCTTTTTTCGTCAGAACATGAATCACACAGGGGCCTTTATATTTCTGAGCCTGTCTGAAGGCGTTTTCCATTCCGGCCAGGTCATGCCCGTTGATCGGTCCGAAATAGCTGAAACCCAGCGCCTCAAAAAAACCCAGTTCACTGTCCCTGACAAACACGCTTCTCAGCAGTTGTTTCATACCGTGTATCATTTTATACAATGGTTTACCGATCAGCGGAATCCGGTTGAGATGACGGACTTTCCGCTTGGCACTCTGCCACCCTGCACTGATACGGAGGTTTGTCAGATAATTGGACAGCGCACCGACATTCGGAGCGATGCTCATTTCATTGTCGTTCAGCACAACAATCATTTTCGTCCTGCTGTTCCCGGCATCGTTAAGCGCCTCATAACACATACCGCCGGTCAGCGCCCCGTCCCCGACAACCGCAACTACTTCATATTTCTCTTTCCGGTAATCTCTTGCTCTTGCCATACCGAGCGCGGCAGAAATCGCCGTACTGGCGTGTCCTGTTTCAAAACAGTCGTATTCACTTTCGCTCCGTTTCGGAAATCCGGCTATTCCGCCATAGGATCTCAGCGTCGGGAAACGGTCATAACGGCCTGTTATCAGCTTGTGGACATAACTCTGGTGACCGACGTCGAAGATAATTTTATCTTCGGGCATATGAAATACCCTGTGAAGGGCAATCGTAAGCTCCACAGCACCGAGATTGGAGGCAAGATGCCCGCCGTTCTCAGAGACAATGGTAATCAGTTCGTTTCTGATCTCTCCCGCCAGTTCGTCAAGAGCTTCATAGCTCATTCCGTCCAGGTCACGAGGAGAACGGATCGTTTCTAATTTCACAGTGACAGACCTTCCTTTTACAGGATTCCTTTTGAGCCTTTGCTGCCTTTTGCTCCCTTCGCGCCGAAGGAAACGCCGTTCAGGATATCGCTGGTATAAGCGTAATTGGCACGATTTTTGTCTTCATGTGCTTTTTCGGCGCAGCAAACCATCCTGTCAATCAGACTGCTGTAGGGCATTCCTGCGTTTTCCCACAGATAGAATGCAAGACTTCCGGGAATTGTGTTGATTTCCGTGATGTAGGTCTTTTCACTCTGTCTGTCAAACATATAATCGATCCGGACAACTCCTTTGCAGTCCAGCAAACGGAAAATCGTCCTGCTCATCTCCTGGATATGGTTTTTCAGTCCGTCCTCGATCGGGGCCGGAAGAACGCGATGCAGACTTGCCATCCCCTTGCTGCCGCCGGAAGCAAGGTATTTGTCCCTGAAATCCAGGAATTCATCGTTGTTAATCGGCATTTCAATCGGTGATGCTTCGTCCTCGCCGTCATATCCTAGTACGCTGCAGTTCAGTTCAATCGGCTTGTCCAGTCCCTTTTCGACAAGTACGCGACGGTCATATTCAAAAGCAAGTTCTAGACTTTCAGCCAATGTTTCAGCGTCATCCGCGCGGCTTACACCGATGCTGGATCCCAGATTCGCAGGTTTGACAAAAACGGGATAGCCGATTTCTTCTTCTGTTTTACGGATGACCGTATCCCGTCCGTTCTCAAATTCCGTCCGCGTGAACCATATACCCGGCAATACCGGCAGTCCGGCACCGCGGAAGATCTGTTTCATCATGATCTTATCCATCCCGACTGCGCTGCCGGCAACTCCTGTGGATGTATACGGAACGTTTGCAAGTTCCAGCAGTCCCTGCAGTGTGCCGTCCTCGCCGTTCAATCCGTGCATAACGATGATATATACGTCAATACGTGCGGCAATTTCAATCTTCTCTTTTGCAAACAGACCGCTCCCCTTTTTTACTGTAAGAAGGGCTCCTGATCCGGAGGAAAGGTCTGGAAAAACGCGCGTAATGCCGGTGCTTTCAGGGCGGAAAGGTTTGAAAGATTCAATGTCTTTCAGTTTTTCCCCGGTATACCAGTTCCCGGTTTCATCGATATAAACCGGAATAATATCATACTTGTCCCTGTCTGCATGCCTCATCAGCTGAACCGCACTGATAATGGCCACTTCACGCTCGCAGCTTCTGCTTCCGAAAATGACGCCGATCTGCTTCTTCATCTTTTTTCCTCCGTTATGCTTCCGTATAATTGTCCGGCAGGTCGTTTTCAAACAGAACCGTATCTCCGGCTCCCGTGATATCCCTGATCATGTTTGTCGCTTCTTCAAGCGAACCGACAACGCGGATCATCTCTTCCGGAAATCCATGCTCTTTTAATCCTGCGGATATCGCTTCGCTTCGTTTCTTTCCGACAAGCACTGCGATATCGCAGCAGTCTGCCATGGCAGCACCGAATTCACGGTTCATTTCCGCTTCCTGACCGCCCAGTTCAACCATTCCCGGCGTAACAATGACTCTTTTCCGGGGAAATTGTTTCAGCACCTGGAAAGCCTGTTTTGCACCGCGGATATTGCTGTTGAACGCATCGTCTATCACGTTCAGACCTCCCGGGTGCCGGATCAGTTGCAGCCTGTGCTCAACAGGTTTGATCTTTGCAATCCCGCGGGCAATCTGTTTCATGCTCAGACCGAGCGAAAGCGCAGCAGAGGCACAGAGAAGGATGTTCCTGATATTCAGTTCTCCAAGCAGCCCGGTCGTACATTCTGTCTTCTCTTCCCCGCGACAAAGCAGGAAAGTGCTGCCTTCCGGAGAATAACGGATTTCTTCTGCCCGGATCTCGTCCTTTTCAGGATCGAGACCGGTCAGGTGTTTCCGTATCTTCGTCTTCTCATACAGTGCCCTGCAGATATCCCCATCGTCCGCAAAGAAAGCCTCGCCGTCCTGCGGCAGCGCTTCAATCAGTTCATACTTCGTTTTTGCCACGCGTTCCACGGTTTTAAAGGTGTCAAGATGCTGCGGCCCTACGGATGTCAGAAGGCCGATCTGCGGATGAACCAGCCGGCACATTTCTTTGATATCACCCACATGGCGCGCGCCCATCTCGGCTACAAATACACGGTGGCCTGGTTCCAGCTTCGAACGGATCACTTTTGTGACGCCCATCGGCGTATTATAACTGGCAGGCGTGACAAGCGTATGATATTTTTCCTCCAGAATCGTTCCGAGGATGAACTTGACGCTGGTTTTCCCCCAGCTGCCGGTGATACCGATTCTGATCAGGTCTTTCCTTTCCCGCAAAATCCGCTGGGCATCCCGGAAATACATTTCGCTGATCGCCTTTTCAATCGGCCACGCCAGAAGTCCGCACAACGCAATCCAGAGCGGCAGAAACGCCGGAAAGAGGAAAAACAGGATCATCCAGACGGCCGAAAAACCGATCAGCTGATTGATCAGGCAGACAATGAGATACAGAATCGACGTCATGACGATAAAGGATACCGCGTAAAGCCGTTTCACACGCGGTGTAAGGACAAAAGCCTTTTTAGCCTTTTTTTCACCGAGTACCCTGCCCAGAATAAATCCTCCTGCAATAAGCAGGATGATCATCGAGGCGATCACGATAAAGTCTCCCGGACCAATTCCCTGTTCTGCAAACCGTGACGGTGAGAGAAAAGCGCTCAGCAGGAAAAGCACTGTCAGCAGAACCGTCATACATATTCCCGGAAGCAGCGCCTTGAGAAGATTCCTGCGCAGCGTACGGAAATAGCCTGGAAACTGATAGCTTTCCAGCTGGAAATAATGCAGCAGGATTTTTCCGGCAAGCAGGCAGCCGGTGACGACCGACATGCAGAGGAGTAAACCCGTAAACATGTCACTCATCTCCCTTCAGAAACTGACGCACGATTACATTGAAACGGCTGATCTGTTCCAGGTAGGCAAAATGTGTTCCTCCTTCGAGGATAACCAGTCCCGCATCCGGGATTTGCTTTTCCATTTCTTTTGCCATCCAGACAGGCGTTTCGGTGTCCTCGTCGCCCCAGATCAGGAGTGTACTCGCATGAAAGCGGCTGTACAGTTCGGTCAGGTCCTGATTGACCACTTTTACAAAAGTCTTGCGCATCTCCGCATCCAGAGCGTTGTAGTCACGGCTTCCGTACTTCTTCCGGAGCTTGTTTTCCCATCCTTCAGCGGCATTTGCCAGCAGCGGGACTTTCTTTACGGCTGCGCAGTAACCTTTAAGCTTTTGATAACGAGCAGCTCGTTTCCTGGCTTCTTCTGTCGGCTTCGGACGGATGCCGGCCCCGCCGGTAAACACAATCCTTGTAAATATTCCGGGTTCCTGGGCTTCAAGCCAAGCAGCAATACGGGCACCAAAGCTGTGAGCAACGACATGACATGGGATGAAAGACAAACGGTTGAGAAGTTCCCGCAGGCAGGCAGCGTATTCCGGAACACCCCACGGTTCCGGTGGTCTGCCGCTTTCCCCGTGTCCGGGAAAATCAACCATAAGCGTTTTGTGGTCTGTTTTGAGCGCATCAGCAACAGGCTGCATCAGTTTCATGTCGCAGCCCCATCCATGCAGAAGCAGTACCCTGTTTTCCCCTTCGCCTTCGATCCTGTAACAGATCTCCGTACCGTTCACGTTTTCCTTCATTTTTCGTCCGCAGTCGTCATATGCCAGATATACCGGCATTTTTTCCGGCTTATTTCAAATTTTTGATAAATGTCTTCGGGTACATCCGTCGTCCTTTCAAACAGACAACCGAGGCGTGTACATGTCCGGCGGCTGGGTTCATTGTCCGGATCGCAGGTGATTACGACGGATGTCTTTCCGGAAAGACGGATTTCATGTTCAATCAGCCTGCATGCACGGTAGGCAAAGTGCTGACCGCGAAAGGGCGGATCGATGTGATATCCGATGTGGCCGTAATAGTATACGCATCGGCTTTCTCCGTCCCGGTAACTGATCTGTCCGATCTCCTGCCGCTCGTCATGCAGGGTGATCTTCCAGACTTGTTCATGTCCAAAACCGAGTTCCCGGTTCGGTGCGCCGATATGGACAGGAATCAGGTCGATAACGCCGTCGGAATACTCGGGCCTGTTGTGTCTGAAAAGCATCGGTCTTTTTACACTTCCTGTACTCTGACCTGGTCAAGCAGCATGTCAAAATCAGACCGGACAATCAGCTGTGTGCCCTCGGTCATAACGCTGGCCGCTCCGGCAGCAATGCCGTAACGGAAAGCCCTTGCCATGTCTTTTTCGATTTCATATCCGAGCAGCATGCCGCCGATCATCGCGTCCCCGGCTCCGACAGTTGATTTGGTTTCAACGCGAAGCGCCGGCGCAAACAGGGTTTTGTCAGCCGAAATATACATCGCACCCATGGCGCCCATGGACACGACGGAATGCTGCACGCCGAGCCGGATAAACAGTAGTGCAGCGTCCCGGATGGCGCGCATCGTACGAAGCTCAATGCCTAGAGTGGCTTCCATTTCGCGCAGATTGGGTTTGATCAGGAAAGGATGCGCCCCTTTGGTAGCCAGTTCGAGCTCTTTCCCTTCGGTGTCAAGGATGCACTTTTTCCCTTCCAGGGCTTTGAGCAGGTCCCTGTAGGTGCCTTCCGGGCATCCCGGCGGCAGACTTCCGGTCAGCACAACCATATCACTTCCGGCAGTTGCTTCCTCTGCAAGCTTTGCAAACCGTTTCAGGTCGTCTTCCGTCAGAGGCGTTCCCGGTTCGTTCAGTTCGGTGACGCCCTGCCCGTCCAGGCTGTATACCTTCATATTCGTACGTACATGACCCGGCACAGTAAGGAATCTGTGTTTCAGGCCTTCCCGGTCCATCATGGCAGTAAGATCGGCCGATCCGTTCTCACCCATCAGACCGATACACTGTACGTCAAGCCCTAGCCGTTTCGCTACAACGGCGACATTGATTCCTTTGCCGCCCTGGTCGACGCGCGCTTCCCGGATCCTGTTGACCTGGCCGGGCTGAAGACGGTCTACACTGACCGTTTTATCAAAGCAGGGATTCAGACAAATGGTAGTAATCATGCCGGTTCTCCCATCTCAGTCTATTCAGATTATTATATCATCCCGCATCTGTATTCGCAACTGACGTTTGCCGTACAGGATCATTCTGTTTCCTTCCTATTGTTCATTGCAGTCTGCTCCTTTTTTTGGTAGTATGATGGCACAGGAGGCGAAAATATGATTCTTGATTCCGATATTCTCATCATCGGCTCCGGCATTACCGGCTGCGCAGTCGCAAGGGAACTTTCCCGTTACACTGCTTCGGTAACCGTTCTAGATCGGGGAAACGATATCGCGGAAGGTGCCACGAAAGCAAACAGCGGTATAGTCCATGCAGGATATGACGCTGAACCCGGCACAAAAAAAGCATACTATAACGTTCGGGGTGCTGCGATGTACCCTCGCCTGTGTGCTGAACTGGGTGTTCCTTACCGTCAAAACGGTGCCCTGGTCGTTGCATTGGATGAAGCGGATGTCCCTACGATTCAAAAGCTCAAAGCCCGCGGTGAAACAAACGGTGTACAGGGGCTGGAGATTCTTGACCGTGATTCGCTGCTCGCAAAGGAACCGTTCCTGAACCCCGGTGTTGTCTGTGGTCTTCATGTTCCGACCGGAGCCCTTGTCAGCCCCTATGAGATGGCTTTTGCCCTTGCTGACGATGCGGCGCTGAACGGTGTTTCTTTTCATTTCAGTAAAGAAGTAAATTCAGTCTCACGGCTTCCGAACGGCTCGTTCTCTGTTATGTCAGGTTCTTCAGAATATCGATGCAGTGTGCTTGTTAATTGTGCAGGCTCATCCGGCGCTGATCTTCATAATCAGCTGTCGGGAAGCAAGCTTCAGACCGTTCACCGCCGCGGTCAGTATTACCTGCTCGACCGGGCTGTTAAGCCTCCTTTTGCACATACGGTCTTTCAATGCCCTTCAGCGCTCGGAAAAGGCGTTCTGGTTACTCCTACGGTTCACGGAAACCTCCTGCTCGGTCCGAATGCCGAAGATATTTCCGATCCCCTTGATACCGCAACGACTGCCGAAGGCCTTTCAGAAGTGCTCCGCAAGGCTGTGCTTACCTGGCCGGCGCTCTCCGTACGTTCAAATATTACAAATTTCAGTGGCATTCGTGCTCATCTTACTACTGACGACTTTGTTGTCGGACCCTGTGACGGTGTTCCCGGATACTTTGAAGCGATCGGCATCGAAAGCCCCGGCCTTTCTTCCGCACCCGCAATCGGTTCCGAGCTTTCCGTTATGATCGCCGGATTCATGGGACTGTCCCGAAAAGAAAAAACCGTTCCTTATCCGCTTCCTGCCAGGTCTTTCCATGATATGACAGATGAAGAACGTGCCGCAGCAGTGAAGTCTGATCCTGCTTACGGTCAGATCATATGCCGCTGTGAAACCGTAACAGAGGCTGAAATCCGTGCTGCGATCCGGCGTCCTGTCGGCGCGCGTTCCATTGACGGCGTAAAAAGGCGCACGCGCGCAGGAATGGGTCGCTGTCAGGGTGGTTTTTGTCTGCCCCGTGTCGCCGCGATAATTGCTGAAGAAACAGGACAATCCCTTCAGGAAATCACAAAAAACGGCGGCGCCGGTTATCTTCTTGCAGGCCCTCTCGATTCCTTTCTGAAGGAGGCATCGGATCATGAATGAACGGCATGTTGATATCCTGGTAATCGGCGCCGGTCCTGCCGGCCTTGCTGCTGCGATCTCAGCTCGTGAAAACGGGATTGATTCCGTTCTGGTCCTGGAACGGGAAAACGAGCCGGGCGGTATTCTTCGTCAGTGTATCCACAACGGTTTCGGTCTTCATCGTTTCAAGGAAGAACTGACAGGTCCCGAATACGCCCAGCGGGATATTGACCGTGTAAATGAACTGAATATTCCTGTCGAATGTTCAACCATGGTGCTCTCTGTTTCCCGGGACCTGAGCGTTACATGCGTTTCATCCTCAAAAGGTTTTCAGATTATTCGGTCAAAAGCCGTGATTCTGGCCATGGGCTGCCGTGAACGGCCTCGCGGAGCACTCTGTACGCCGGGAACCAGGTGCGCCGGAATCTATTCAGCAGGCACGGCGCAGCGTTTTGTAAATCTGGAAGGCATGATGCCCGGCCGTCGCGTCGTAATCCTCGGTTCCGGCGATATCGGACTGATTATGGCCCGCCGTATGACGCTGCAGGGAGCCAAAGTCCTTGCCTGTGTTGAGATTATGCCTTATTCTTCCGGTCTGAACCGCAACATCGTTCAGTGTCTTCAGGATTACAGCATCCCGCTTTATCTCAGCCACACGATCACTGACATCCGTGGACGTGAAAGGCTTGAAGGCGTCACTGTTTCCAAGGTGGATGAAAACCGCAGTCCGGTTCCCGGTACAGAGATCAGTTTCGACTGCGATACGCTGCTGCTCTCCTGCGGTCTGATCCCCGAAAACGAACTCAGTGCAGGCGCAGGCATTGAGCTTTCTCCGGCGACTTCCGGCGCCGTCGTGGATGAATCTTTCTGTACAAGTATCCCCGGCATTTTCTCCTGTGGCAATGTGCTGCATGTACATGATCTGGTAGATTATGTTTCTGATGAAAGTTTTAAAGCCGGTGCTGCAGCGGCTGCTTTCGTCCGTTCCGGACATCATGCATCCCGGTTTATCAGCGTTATGGACGGCGAAGGTGTTCGTGGAACCGTTCCCCAGAAAATCAGCTATGGAACGGAGCGTCCTGTTTCCCTGATGTTCCGTCCCGCTGCGGTTTACCGCAACTGTACCGCCGTTGCGGAATGCGGCGGCAAAGTTCTCTGCCGTAAAAAAGCCATGATTTTTACGCCGGGAGAAATGGCTTTAATCACGCTGAATCCGGATGATCTCCGCAATCTTCCGTCTGAAACAATATCAGTACGGATCGTAAGGAGCTGAAAAAGATGGAACAAAGCATTACCTGTATCAATTGTCCGGTAGGATGCCGGATGACCGTTGCGTTGTCTGATAACGGTGACTTCGTTTCCGTATCCGGAAACACATGTCCCCGGGGTGCTTCCTATGCCCGGCAGGAATGCACCCTGCCCCAGCGGATGATCACCGCGGTGATTCCTGTATCCGGAAGCAGTGTCCCTCTGTCTGTCAAAACATCTGCACCTGTTCCCAAATCAATGATACAGGCTGTAATGAGGGAGCTTGGACGGTTAACAATCACTGCTCCGGTCCGTATGGGTCAGGTTGTCCTTCACAATGTGCTGCAGAGCGGTTCTGATATCATCGCAACCAGAAACGTGGACTGACTTTTTCGTTGTTTGTTTTTTGGATGCTTTGTCTTGTATCCGCCATCATTGTCTGATATAATAACCTGGCATTTGAGCTTGAAAGGAGTTTCTATTATCATGTTTGACAGTCTTTTCGGTATTTCCGCCGCCATAGCTGAAACAGCGACGGACACGGCGGCTGCCACCGGCGAGGCAACTGCGGGCAGCAGTATGGCTTCCCTGGCAGTGACCTTCCTCCCGATGATCCTGATCTTTGTCGTTTTCTGGTTTATGCTGATCCGTCCGCAGCGGAAAAAGGACAAACAGGTCAAAGAGATGCTGAACAATCTGAAAGCCGGTGACAGAATCTGCACAATCGGCGGAATTTACGGAACGATTACCGGTATCAAGGATGACACCATTACGCTTTCTGTCGGTAAGGACAATATGAGCATGGTTGTTGCCCGCTGGGCGATTCGCAGCGTTGAAGAAATCGCAATCGAAAACGATGCACAGGAACTGAACTGAGTCCTTATTGAAAAAACCATCCCGGTACAAACCGGGATGGTTTTTTATTTCATTTCATCAACGATATCAACAGGCTCATGGCCGAACGTCTCATAGATTGCAGCAAGGTACGCGTCGTCATTTCCGTCTGCTGCGGCCGCATCCTGATGTCGTTCGGCTGTAAAATTGCATTCAGCGCCTGTAATTTCATTCAGAATGCTGCAGATTGCTGTTTTTCGGTCCTCCCTGTTAAGCGCAGTGATATACTGTGCTTCACCGCTCGGCAGCGAAGCCTGCCAGCGGTAATGATGGCCGCTGCAGCCTATAAGGTTTCCCTGGGACAGAAAACTCCATGCGGTAATATCTTTTTTCTGGATTCTTTTCATCGTTTCAGCCCAGACTTCTTTATCGTCTGTACTGACTGCAGTTGCTTTATTCTTCCGGCTTTCTTTTCCGGATTCTTTCTCAGCACTGACAGCTGTTTTGTTTTCAGCCGTCGAAATTCTTTCTTCTGCAGGACGGACTGAATCGCCACGGACAAGCCTGCTGTTCAGTTCTTCGATCCGTTTCTCGAGCTCAGTGATCCGGTCCATGAGCGCCTGGTTGTCTGCTTCATCAGTCCTCAGGCAGCACTTTAATGCCGTATTTTCCAATGCGATCCTTGGACTTGATGAGTATCTCATTTCCGTTTCAAGTCCCATAAAAAGATCGAGCATTCTAGTCAGCCTGCTCAGCGTAATCTGCTCGGCCTGCCTGACGTATTCAGAAGCTTCTTCATCCGTGATATCCATTACTTTCGCAACGTCATCCGGACTGGTTTTGGCGATAAGCAAAGCTCTTATATGTCTGCAGACATCCCTGGCAAAAACACCCGGGTCTTTTCCTTCCCGGATGATCCGTTCGATCAGACAAAATACAGTCCCTGCATTCCGGTCGGATATCGCACCGCAGAATTCAAAGAGAAAAGATGATTCACTTGATCCCAGAATGTTCCTGACCAATGCCTCGTCCACATGGTCGCTGTATCCGAGGCACATATCCAGAATACTGAGTGCATCGCGCATACCGCCTTCTGCAGCGCGGGCAATAAGGATCAATGCACCGTTTGATACAGTCGCGCCCGATCCGTCAGCTGCTTCTTTCAGTCTTCCCGTAATCTCCGGGATTGGAATCCTGCCGAAGTCAAAACGCTGGCATCTGCTGAGGATTGTCTCCGGCAGTTTCTGCGGTTCCGTTGTCGCAAGTATGAAGACAACATGAGCCGGCGGTTCTTCCAGCGTTTTCAGAAGCGCGTTGAATGCGGAGGTGGAAAGCATATGAACTTCATCGATAATATATACTTTGTAATTTCCGAACTGGGGAGGATATTTGACTGTATCCCGCAGTTCACGCATTTCATCCACGCCGTTGTTGCTGGCAGCGTCAATTTCGATTACGTCAAGCGTCTCTTCGCGTTCGGCACGCAGACAGTTCTCACATTTTCCGCAAGGGTCGCCGTCGACCGGATTTAAACAGTTAATTGCCTTTGCAAGGATTTTGGCTGTTGATGTTTTGCCAGTTCCCCGGGAGCCGCAGAACAGGTAAGCGTGGGCGATTCTTTTTGCGATGACCTGATTTCTCAATGTGTCAATGATTGCATTCTGTCCGACCACATGAGAAAAATCCTTTGGTCTCCATTCCCTGTAGAGCGCCCGATATGCCATATTATTCCCTGCTTTCTTTCTTTGTAAGATCAATCATACGTCGAAATCCTTCAAGTGTCCGCGGACCTATCCCTTTTACTGCCTCCAGATCTTCCGCATAATAATACGGACCGTTTTCTTCTCTTTCCCTGATAATCAGGCTGCTCAGTGTCTCCCCGATTCCCGGCAACATACGCAGTTCTTCCGCGTCAGCTTCATTCACTGCAACCTGCCCGTTTCTTTCTGTATCGATCCGGGGAATACCCCATTTCGCTTTTAATCCGGACCGAAAACGCTGATCATCAGACTCCTTCACAGACAGCAGCGGTATCAGACCGACCGTAAGGCTGACCAGAATCAGGCTTGTTCCGGCAAAACGCTTTATTGTTTCAGACATCTTTGCGGACCTTTTGTCCCTGTTTTGTATCCTCGAGTATGTATCCGGCACTGATGATTTTGTCACGAAGCTCATCGCTTTTTGCCCAGTCTTTGTTTTTTCTCGCTTCCGCCCTTTCTTTCACCATCGCTGCAATCTCCGCCGGCAGTTCTTCCTCTTTTTTGCTCAGGAGGCCGAGCACGTCGCAGACAGCTTCGAGACTGTTCAGCGCCGCCTTGGCTGCTTCACGCGAAGCGTTCTGCGCAAGTGTAACATTGGCGTCTTTTACCAGCTCAAAGATCGCACCCAGTGCATCAGCTGTATTCATATCGTCGTCCATTGCTTCATCAAAACGTTTTTCATATCCTTTGAGACGTTCTGTAAAAGCAAGTTCAGAGTCGTTAAGCGGCCGGTCTTCTCCGTTTTCTGTCTGGAATTTCAGTGAATTTCTGGCAGTATACAGACGGTTCAGGCTGGCGTTCGCGGCTTCGATCTGTTCCTGGCTGAAATTGATGGGGCTGCGGTAGTGGGCGCTGAGCATAAACATGCGCACGGCTTCAAGATCATACTTCCCTGCGATATCCCGTACCGTAAAGAAATTGTTCTTGCTTTTGCTCATTTTTTCATTGTTGATATTGATAAATCCGTTATGCATCCAGTAATTGACGTATTTCCTGCCT
>JAEEGL012535708.1_pt1 | contig 15111 bp, 16 predicted proteins | sample 9134231 | NCBI WGS metagenome assembly JAEEGL01 (sample SAMN16246548, study PRJNA631951) | gut metagenome | biome: gut microbiome; feature: rumen; material: fiber-attached | host: Bos | place: Iran: Karaj | collected 2018-10 | reverse complement strand
TTTAATGTACGGTTTCTTTCGTCCATATACTCCCTCCGTTTCGTAAAATGCGGAGGAAAGAATATGGATCCATCCACTTCTCTCACGCTTTTCTTAAATTGTAGTTTGGATAAAAGCAGGAGATTCAGAAATGATTTTAGAAAAATAGAATTACTGTGATCTTCGTTGCTTTATGACATGACTATAGCACAGCCATCCGAATAGAACAAGCCTGTTTTTAAATGATCTATATGAAAAGGAGAAGGGCCTCAGTGGTCCTTCTCCCCGTAATCATCATCTTCTTTATCTCTTGTTGCTGCGGCGCCAGATATTCATCTTTTCAGCTGCTGCGATGAGGTCATCCCGGAAGTCCGGATGGGCGACGCTGATTATCTTTTCGGCTCTCTCCCACATGGTGGTGCCCTTAAGGTTTACAGAGCCGTACTCAGTTACCAGATAGTGGATATTTGCCCTGGTGTCGGTAACAATGCTTCCGTCTGCAAGAGTGGGACGAATGCGGCTCTCTACTGTGCCGTCCTTCTTCTTAAAGGTGGATGAACAGCAGATGAAACTCTTTCCTCCGTTGCTGCGGTATGCACCGAGTACAAAGTCAAGCTGGCCGCCTGCGCCGGAGATCTGCTTTGTGCCTGCGCTTTCGGCATTTACCTGACCGAAGAGATCCACGTCCACTGCATTGTTTATTGAAATAAACCTGTCCAGACCGCTGATGGCATCAATATCATTTACATAGCCTACACTGGCTGCCAGACACTCGGGGTTGTTATCGAGGTAATCGTAAAGTTTCTTTGTGCCGGCACCGAATGCATACACCTGCTTGCCCCGGCCGTGGTTCTTCTTGCTTCCGTTTATCTTTCCGGCTGCTGCTATATCGACAAAAGCATCCACATACATTTCAGTATGTACTCCGAGATCTTTTAAGTCACTCTTTGCAATGAAACTGCCGATGGTATTGGGCATGGATCCGATGCCGAGCTGCAGGCAGGCGCCGTCCGGGATCTGCGGCACGATAAGATTTGCCACCTTGATATCAACCTCGGTGGGTTCGCCGCCGGCACCCATTTCCCCGATAGGAGGGTTATCACCTTCCACGATCATATCGACGTCATCAATATGCACCTCATTCACGGTACTTCCGTAACACATGGGCATATTCTTATTGACTTCAACTATTATTTTCCTGGCGGTCTTGCATACTGCCTCCATATGGCTGCAGTTAGGTCCGAAATTAAAGAAGCCGTGGCTGTCCATTGGAGCCACCTGGAATACAGCAACATCCAGACCGTTCTCATTATCCATATAAAGTCTCGGAAGTTCGCTGTAGCGTAAGGGGCAGTAAAAACCGAATCCCTTTGCCGAAGTCTTTCTCTCGATACCGCTCATATGCCAGCTGTTCCATGTCATATGCTTTTCCGGCTCTTCTATCTTGAAGATCTCCGGCTCCCACATAAGGATACCGCCGCGGAAATTCACGTTTTCAAGTTCCGGCAGCCTTTTTGCTATGGCCGCATCTACCTTTACCGGGGTACCTGTAGTCCAGCCGTAGTCTACCCAGTCTCCGCTCTTGATCACTTCTGCGGCCTTTTCGGCACTTACCAGTTTCTTTTTGTAAGACTCTTCAAAACCCATTTATCAAATTCCTCCTTAAAATTTTTATCCCTGTTATCTTCGGGACGAAACGTTCAATATATTCCATCCTCCTCACCGGGAGTGATAAACCCTCCGGGAAGATTGACGACTTCATGCATATATTTCTGTGTGAGATTCGTAAGCCTTATGTCAAAACCCTCATCCTTAAAGGATTTTATCCTGGCAGGCAGTGCGTCGAGTTCATTCTTTATATTCTCATTTACCCAGTAGGTGCCGTAAAAATTCGTTGTACGAATAAGGTATTCCTCCAGCACATTTTTGTCCAGAACGTTCGGAAATACGATGGTGAGATCTTTCTTTATCGCAGGGTCATTTCCGATCCTCTTAATAAGTCTGTCATCAGCATCTATGAACATAACCTCGTAGGCATCCAGCTTATACTGTAACGAAATGATCTCGGCACAGCAGTCGAAGAACCTTAAGGCCTCTCTCTGACCCATGCCCTTTAAGGATTTCTTTATTTCAAACTTCCTGTCAAAGCAACGTTTATTGTTCAGATTATAGACCGTAGTTTTCCCAAGGCAGGGAAATGCTGCGATTATTTTCATCTGTTATGATCTCTCCTTCCTATCTCCTCATTAAGATCCTTGCTATCTCCTCATCCCCGGCTCCCGCAGGTATACGGAAATCGCCGGTGGACAGTTTCCGGTCGTAGCCGTTTGCACAGAGATACTGGTCAAAGACCAAAGCACTGCTTACGGCTCCCGCATTTTCCAGCACCTTCGCGACAGCTGTTGATGTGGATCCGCTATTTATATGAACCGAAATAAACCCGGAGGATGAATCTGTTATGGGAGAAGCACTTTCAGCTTCCGTTTCGGCAGCATCAGCCAGCAGTTCTGATTTGCTCTTATCCTCTCCAGTGAGATCTGATGTCAGACTGGTGGTCTGCTGACCTTCCAGAGATTCTTCTATTACCTGATCCTCCGTCTTCCGGGTTTCTTCGCTGTTCTGTTCATCCGAACCGGTGACCGTACTATTAGAAGCCTCAGAAGCGCCATCAGCAGCTTTGGAGACCTCTTCTTCATCAGAAACCGTTTCCGATGGCATGATTTCTGTTGGCATGGCTTCTGTTGGCATATTTTCCGAAAGGACTGCCTCCGAAGGAGCTGAATTTTCCGTGACATCCGGAACATCAGCCTCTTCTGCCTTCTCTGCTACCTCCGGCGCTTCCGCCACCGTATAAGCTTCTGAAAGCACTTCATTACCATCGGTCATTCCCAATTCCAATGCCCTTGCCTTCACCTCATCATCGGTCATGGCCTTAGTTTTATTCGTACCAGAAAATGAAAGTACCAGGGCAGCTGTAAGTAATCCGAGTCCGCCGCCCCTCAGATATGACCTGAGATTCATGATATAACCCCGTATATATAATTATCCATTACTTTCTCCAATATCATTACTGAAAAGGTCGGTAATGAGATTTACCTCTCCAACACCTATATTTAAGGTCTTTGCTATATCCACGTTATCCATACCGCTTTTCTTTAATTCAAGCACTCGGTCATTTCTTGATATCTCAGCGCCTTCACCATAAGGCTCAGACATAAGACCGGAGCCGCTCTCCGGGGACGCTGCAGCATCAGAACCATCCGGCTCCGCGCTTCCGCCGCCAAGCCCTGCAATGGCATTTTTGAGTCTGTCCATTCCGGACACGCTCTTCTCTTTCTCATCACTGTATAAGAGTTCCCGTATCGGCTCGGAACTGTCCTCTTCTTCACCTTCCCTGAAGACGCTTTCCTGCTCCTTTTTTACTGCATCTGCCTTTCGGATAGTGTTCTTCAGGTCAGCGCTTTTATTATCCAACATATCATAAAGGAACATTACCTCCTGGTGGTTCTTTTCTATCTCATCCATCACCACCTTGCTGTAATCCTCTATGGCCATTATCTTTTCATTTGTGATCCTCTCAAGTTCTCTTTTGGCACGGAGTTCCTCTTCTTCTCTTGCAACGCCTGCCACATCAGAGAGCCTGCCCTTTACCTGCTCTACACGCTCGTCTATCATCCGGTCAAGCTTTAAACCCATGGCCTTAGAAGATTTACCCATGTCCCGCCGGTTGTCCGGAATAATAAAACTTGCGATAAAAAGCAGTGCTCCCACTATGAGGAGCACTATTCCCATAACCGTCATATCGTTATATCAAACCCACCTTTATTTTTTATCAGGACTGTTCCGTCCTTACTCTTGCGTTTACGGTTCCGTCCTCCGTCTCCGGTATATTCGTTATCACCTTTTTCGGAGGAGTCGAATTTCCTCTGGTCATTATTTGCATCGTCAGCCTCCCTGACCCGGCTAAGTTTTTCAGCCGTGTCATCCTCATTCCTCTGGGCGGCCTCACCCTGCATTATATTTACCTTTCCGTCTTCATTGGCACGTAACTCCGCCACATTCTGGGAGGCTGTAATGGTGCCGTTGAATAATATCGGACTTATAGCCATATGATCTCCATTACTTCAGGACCGTCCGAAACCTGTACCTGTCGGACGGCTCAAAAATCAGATAAACGGTATCATAGACACTTCACCGTGTTTCTTCACAAATCTGCAGTAATTATATGCTGTCTTTAAAACCATAGTGGAATCCGATATCGTAAGCCTTGTGCCGGCAAAAGCCACATCCTTTACCGCGATCACCGCATCGTCTGCCCCTTCCATATCCTCTAAAAGAGAATCTATTTCCTTCTGGTTTTCTCCGTACTTTTTCTGGCAGCCTATCAACTGCTCGGAAAGCATCTTTACCTGCTGTATCTGTTCAGGTGATAATTTATCACCCTTCTTTATTTTCTGCTGCATGGCAAGGAGCACAGGCTGTATCTTCTTAACATTCTTTATGAGATCATCATTCTCGCCCTTAAGCAGTGCAAGTCTCTCCTTGATAGCGGGATCTATTCCCACCTCCAGAACTGTGTCACCACCCATATCCGATCCGATGATCTTTGCTTCCACCTGATAGCGGGCTCTGACGTTTCCGCCGCTTATGAATCCCTTCTTTCCGTCAACATAGATACCATTTCCGGCTGTAACCTTACTGTTTATTATGCACTCCGTGGTTACGTTCTCTCCGGCAATTACAGTGGCATTTTCTATATACTTGACCACCACGTTCTTCCCGGCCTTTAAGACACCCTTCTCCATGCCGTTTACACCGCGGACAACGGTTATCTGCCCGCCGGCTTCCACATAGGCGCCCTCTACTACTCCTTTTATCTCAATATCACCTGTGGCCTTTACCGTAAAACCGGCGGTGATATTTCCCTTAATAAGAAGATTTCCCTGATAATCCTCAATATTTCCGGTGGAAGTGTCCACATTATCCAGTTCCAGCACACCGGAAACAAAGATCTTTGCCTGTATAATGCTTATATGTCCGTCTATATCGGAAATAAGCTGTTTCCCGTCCTCGGACACATGGAGATTCGGACCATGGCTAAAATGGACATCCTTGACCTGTCTTGGCTGGATACTTGCACCGTATACATCATATCCCGCTTCACCGGGAACCGCCGGAACAAGCTCCGCTACAACCTGATCCTTTCCGCAGACCGTAACTGTATTCAAATGGAAAAAATCCACCGAACCGTCTTCATTTACAGTAGGCTTCATGGAAGGATCGGTATTAAAGAGGTATTTTATCTCTCCGTCCGTACCTTCTTCAGGCTCTTTTCCCTTTGCCAGCACATAACTTTTGCAATACTGCTTATCTGACAGGAACTGGTTAAAGGCTTCCTCATCAACCTCGGCCTTAATGCCGTTAGCCTTGAGGTCACCCTTTATCTCATTTAAGTCCACCTTTGTACCGCCGGCGGTCGGAGGATAAAAACGGAAGATCGCCTGCATTCCGTCGCCGCTGACGCGCACCGATGTTTCCTCATTGACCTCGGGGATCCTGCTCTTCTCCAGCAGAACCTTGCTCTCAGATCCCTTCTCAATGGCAGAACGGAGCATGGTAGTACTGAAACTCAAATTCTTTCTGTGAAGATATCCCTCCAGTTCCCGGAGATCCACCTTCTTGCCGCCCTCTACCGGTGGGTAGATTACGACAGACGTACCCTCATTATCAATTAAAAGCTTAAAGTACCCGTTTCTAACACTCATAATCTGATTTCCTTCAGGCTCTGTCAGTGATCAACCCCAAATACTTCCCAAGCTTTGTCTTCATTTTCTGAAGTGCCCTTACATGCAGCTGCGACACTCTCGACTCTGATACCTCAAGGATATTGCTTATTTCCTTCAGTGTCAGTTCTTCATAATAGTAGAGAAGGATAACCTTCCGCTCCTTCTCTGTAAGAAGTTCCAGAGACTCCGCCAGTGTTTTCTTCAGCTCGTCCTTCTCAACAACATCCTCAGGGCCTAATATCCTGTCCTGGTTCCCCACATCCTTAACAGGAACTTCTGCCCCGGCCTCCTGGAACTCATCCAGTGAAACCACGTTAGTGACAGCCATCTGAGCCTGCCAGTCCGCATATTCATCATCAGTGATACCCAGTTTCTTCGCAATATCCTGATCGGATGCGGTCTTGCCGGTTTCACCCTCTATCTCCTTTATGGCCTGTTCGATCTTTTTCTGGCGCTGCCTGACTGTCCTTGGTATCCAGTCCATTTTCCTTATCTGGTCAAGGATGGAACCCCTGATACGAAGGGACGCATAGGTTTCAAACTTAACATCCTTTGTCAGGTCAAATTTATCGATGGCGTCTATCAGGCCAAAAACACCATAACCAACCAGATCGTCATATTCAACATTGTATCCAAGATACATACTCAGACGACCGGCAACCACCTTTACAAGAGGAGCATATTCAACTATGATCTTTTCCCTGAGATCCGGATCATTGCTTTTCAGATAATCCTCCCAGAGCTTCTTTCTGGAAACCTCATCCATAGGACGCGAATCTCCCTCCCACTTATATTTTTAAGTTTCTATCTGCTCGGTACTTTCACCGTTCCCGGGTTCTCCGCCTTCTTCCCCGGCTTCCCCTGCTTCTTCGCCGGAGGAACGTTCTATAACCTTATCTTTTTCACCCGCAGTTTTTTCCGGAGGCTCTATCACTATGCTGTCCAGCAGAATTTTTATGATATCCCCCAGAACTAGAAAGACCACAAGTGATACAAAGATGATGATCAGCGATGTCAGCAGCTTATCATGCCTCACAAAGGTGAATATTGCGGAAGCACCGCCTCCGAAAAGCATAACTATAGTAGGAACCGTCTTTGTATGAAGATGAAGAGGTTCGGGTATCTCCTCCTCTTCATCCGGGTTTTCTTCTTCGGTTTTTTCTTCTTCTGTATCGTCAGGATTTACTAATTCTTCCTGACCTTCTTCTATGGATACGTCACTCATATGGTCTTCACCGGTTTACCAACTGCCTTTATAATGTAGTCTCCGGTCTCCGGAAAAAATTCCACAGTACGTCCGAAATTCAATCCCGTATCCTGGGCAAGGATGGGAATCTTCAGTTCAGCCAGTATCTTTTTCACGGCTTCCACATTCCTGTCGCCGACATTTACAAGGGCAGTATTATTGGAAAAGGCGAACATCTTAGCTCCACCGGCGATCTTTGCAGTAAATCTGGCTCTGCTTCCGCCCTGCTGTTCCATAAGACGTACCAGTTCCTTTACCCCGGTATCGGCAAATTTGGCAATATTCTGATTACTCCTGATAGCCGTGCTGTCAGGAAGCATAACATGCGCCAACCCGCCATTCCCGGTTATTTTATCTCTAATGGCCACTCCTACACAGGAACCAAGTCCCAAAGTAGTTATCCCCTGCCCTTTAGGACAGAGCTTCAGGTCGGCCATACCAACTTTTATCAGCTCACTCATATACTTTCTCCCCATATCTGCCGGAATTCAGAAAACATTCCGCAGATATCGCATTTTCAGTATTATACAGAAATTCCAAGGGCAGACAACAGTTTGCCATAAGACGGCAGATCAGGAACCAGGATGAAATATCCGTTCAGCTCGTCATCATTACTGAATGCTGTCTGTATCATGAGCATCTTGTCACCCACCATTCCGAATTCTATGGCAGGTACTGAAAGTATAGCTCCAGCCATATCAACTGTCAGGTCGGGAACCGACTCCGTTATCTTTAAGTTTGTCATTGCGGAAAGCGAATTAAGATAGGCGCCGGTGATGATATTTCCTATCTCCTTTAATACCGACTGCTCCATTTCATTTAATTCGTCTCCTCCGCCGGCCTCCATGCCCATGGCAGACATCATATTCCCGATAAGCCTCCGGGCGGACTTCTGCTCTAAAAGGAACATCATACTTCCGGTAATGTCTCCCTGTACAAGCACATATATACCTGCCATTATCTGATCGTCCCCGCCAATGGCTTCACCGATCTGATTGAAGTTCAGGAGCTCTACCCTGGGAACCTTCATATCCACCTTTGCCTGCAGCATCTGTGCCAGGCTGGAGGCGGCATTTCCGGCTCCGATGTTCCCTATCTCTTTCAGAACATCAAAATACATATCGTCAACATGGTTAAGATCCAATTCTCCCATATCGCGGTACTCCTTTCAACATTAACTACCAGAAAACACAACAGGGAAACTGTCCGAAAAGACAGTTTCCCTTATGTTTGCTTAAATATCTACCTCGCCTATGATAGTAGAGATATCAAGAAGGGAAACCAGACCGTTCTCAACCTTTCCCACACCGCTGATAAAAGACTGCATTCCGCTCTTACTGTCATGAGAAACATTCTCTTCAACATCATCAGCGCTCAGGTTATATACCTTCTTAACTTCGTCCACCAGTACTCCGATGCTTCCGCTCTGTTCAACCTTCAGAATGATGATACGGCTTTTTCCCGTGATCTCATCCTCGGGAAGACCCATCTTTATCCTGAGGCTCATCACCGGAACCACCTCACCTCTCAGGTTTATTACACCTCTGAAGTATTCGGCGCTCTTAGGAACCCTGGTGATCCTCTGCATACGCACTATATTATCAATATACTTGATGTTTATTCCATACTGCTCATTTCCGAGCCCAACAACGATATACTGGGTAACATCATTGTCTATGATTCTTAATTCGTCAGCCATTACTTACCCCCTTAGAACAGTGCATTAGAATCAATGATCAGCGCAACTTCACCGTCACCGAGGATGGTAGCACCGCTTATGATCCTGCTGGTATTGATATATTTTCCGAGGGACTTGATAACCACTTCCTGCTGGCCCATAAGTTCATCAACTACCAGGCCTGCCAGGCTGTCTCCCTTCTTAACGACCACGATTATGAGGTTCTCATTATCATTCTCGACCTCGGGAGCATCCAGCATATCTGAAAGCCTGATGATAGGAATTACGGAACCACGGAGCTGTATAACCTCCTTGTTTTCCACAAGACGGATCTCGGAAACGGGTATATCCTCGATGGTCTGTATGTTTCCAAGTGCTATCGCATACTTCTCTCCGCCTACCAGAACCATAAGAGCCTGTATGATGGCAAGGGTAAGAGGAAGCCTTACTATGAAAGTGGATCCTTCACCAAGCTTGGTCTTTACTTCAACATCACCACCCAGCTGCTCGATATTGCTCTTAACAACGTCCAGTCCGACACCACGGCCCGAGATATCGGTAACCTTCTTTGCCATAGAGAAACCGGGATCAAAGAGCACATCAATGACTTCCTTATCAGTCATCTGAACAGCCTGTTCTTCAGGGAGATAGCCCCTCTCGATTATCTTGGCTCTTACTGCCTCTACATCCACACCGTTACCATCATCACCTACTTCGATGATAACGTTGTTTCCTTCCTGATATGCATTGAGGAAGATGGACCCGGTCTCCGGCTTTCCTCTCTCCGCCCTGACTTCCGGAGTTTCCAGACCATGGTCTGCGCTGTTCCGGAGGAGGTGCATAAGAGGATCTCCGATCTGATCCACCACTGTACGGTCAAGTTCTGTCTCTTCACCGGTGATGGTAAGCTGCATCCTCTTGCCGAGCTTCTTATCCAGATCACGGATCATTCTGGGGAATTTCTGCAGTGCATTCTCAATAGGCACCATGCGGACCTTCATGACTGACTCATGAAGATTGGTGGTAACGCTCTCCAGATATTCAACATTCTCTGTGATCACCTGACTCTCGGAATTTGATCCGCCTGACATCTGAGCCGCTGATGAAACAAGTGCATTCTTTGCGATGATAAGCTCGGAAACCAGATTCATAAGGATATCCAGCTTCTCTATATCTACACGCACCGTCTGACTGGCAACCGGTTTCTTTGCAGGCGCCGATTTCTTTGATGCGGCTGATGCAGCAGTGCTGGTCTCCGGCTGAGGTACGGCAGCAGTATGCTCAACAGAAACCTCAGCGGTTTCAGTTCCTGCAGTTTCCGCTGCTGCAGACGCCTGCTCTTCAGCAGGTGCTGCTTCTCCCAGAGCTCCTGCAGCCCCGTTATTGTCAATCATTTCCTCATTGTATTCTTCACCAACCACCTCAACTATTTCAGAAACAGACTTGATGGCAGCTACCACCTTATCCATTTCTTCACCGGTGATCACAAAAATACTGAATGAGAAATCGAATTTTTCATCCTCTATATCCTGGGAAGAAGGATCGCTGACGATTATCTCTCCCAGTTCCTCCACGGCCTTGAATACAAGAAAAGCCCTGGCAGCTTTCAGCATACAAGCCTCATCAATATAAACCGTAAAGCCGAAAACCTTCTTATCTGCCACGACAGCATCCTTCATGACATCTCTCTGGGCTTCATCAAGAGCAAGAGTCCTGTATAGTGCCTTCGAATCAGCTGCCGGTGCTGCATTAGCTCCTTCCGCAGCCGGTGCTGCCTCTGCGCCGCCTCCTGCAGGAGCCGCTTCAGCCGGTGCTGCGTCTCCGCCGCCCCCGGACAGGAACTTATTCAGTTCTGCTATGATGGACTCATTGTCATTCTCACCCTCATCGGAAGAATCCCTTATGGTATCCACATATCCCTGAATGGCATCAAGAGCCTGGAAAAGGATATCAATAAGATTTGAAGTGACCTTCATGGACCCGCCGCGGATAGCCGAGAATACGTCCTCTGTATCATGCGTAAGTCTCTGCAGACGCTTATATCCCATGGTACCTGCCATTCCCTTCAGGGAATGGGCTGCACGGAATATCTCGTTAATGGAATCTTCGTTTTCCGGATCCTGCTCCAGGGTCAGAAGATTGTCATTAAGTGCCTGAATGTGTTCCTGGGATTCATCCAGGAAAATACCTAAATACTGGCCTACATCCATAATTACCTTACCCCCACGTGCTTCGCGATCGCATCGGCCACCTTCTCAAGCGGGATAATCTCACTCACAAGACCGGTAAGGGCAATTGCCCTTGGCATACCATATACTGCGCTGGTAGGCTCGTCCTGAGCGACCACATAAATTTTTTTACGCTTCTCTAAATTTTCTATACCGGCAGTGCCGTCGGCACCCATTCCGGTAAGGACTGCGCAACAGATCTCTGCATAAGGAGAATCGATCAGGGATTCATACATATAGTTTGCTGCAGGCTTTACACCCTCCCTGGCAGGCTCATCCGAGTAATAGATCCTCATGCGGTTACCGCTCTTCCCCACCTTCATATGCTTACCTCCGGCGGCGAGATATACGGTCCCCTTTTCCAGAAGATCCCCGTCCTCCGCTTCCTTCACCCTTACCTTTGACAGGGTATCCAGCCTCTCTGCAAGAGACTTGGTGAACCCCGGAGGCATATGCTGAACCAGAAGTATCGGTGCATCTATCCCGGCAGGGATATAGGGGATGACTTTCTGCAGAGCCTTTGGTCCTCCGGTAGAGCAGGCAATAGCCACACATTTTTCCCCGGAAACTGCCGGAACAGGACCGCGGAGCTTTATGCTCTTCAGATTTGCCAGATTAACTCTGGTAAAACCCCCTGCATCCGCTGCACCGGAAGCTGCCGGTGAACCCGCTGACACCTGTGGCCTCTGAGTGACGGGACGTGACGGTGAAGAAACCGTTCCCACGCCGCTTACCAGGCTTGCCTTTGCTACTACTGCCAGTAACTCCAGAAAGTGTCCCTTGAATTCTCCGTCCTTCAGGGCAGCCAGTCCTGCAGGCTTCTGAATAAAGTCCACCGCACCGAGTTCAAGCGCTTCAATGGTCTCCTTTGTCCCTTCTCCTGTAGTAGAAGAGAACATCAGGACCCTTGCACTTATCCTCTGCTTCTGCAGTTCCCGGAGGAGCTCCAGTCCACCCATACGCGGCATGTTGACATCCAGCACCACTGCATCATACTTCTTCTTCTGAAGCAGCTCCAGAGCTTCCAGACCGTCGTGAGCCTTGTCCTCTACGTGATATCTGCTGTCACCATCGATTATATCACCCGCAATCCTTCTCATGAGTGCAGAGTCATCTACAATCATTATTTTCTTTTGATTATTGCTGCCCATGCTCTCTCCTTAGCGTGCGTCGCTGTTTCTCCGCCTCATCTTCCGCTCTTCCTCAAAGATATATCTGATGATATCCTCCCTGTCGCGGCTGTCCAGGCTCAGGAACTTGATCCGGTTTTCGTATTTATCCGGCACACCTTCTTTGGGGTTAGACTTTATAATACGTCCGACAATGGAGTATGTCTGCGGCTTGTCGTCCATCATAAGCGAAAAACGGAAAAGCACCTTGGCATTATCATCATATTTCTGATCCGATACAAATCTGGCTCCGCCGCCGCTGATATCTACGATCACTCCATCTTCAAGCGTGAGATCCGTATCCATAAATTCCACGGACCGTGATACGTACGCTTCCTGTTCCTCTTCACTTAACATCCTGCACTTCATGTCAAGTATACAGTTGAACCTGTAGTATTCCCTCCGCTGGAACTTCCGCAGCCCGCTGGTGATCTCCATTACCAGGATATACAGGTTATTTGATTTGAATCTGTCTTTTACCACAGAATAGCACTGGAAAAGACCTGTGGCCGTATAGAAACAGAGGTCAAACTCCCCGCCTACGGGCAGCAGAATAAGTTTTCCCTTTTCTATGGGCATTTCTATCTCGATCTCTTCCTCAGACCTGATATCAAATATCCTTGAATGGTATATCCGGCCCTTGGCACCCGCTTTCCCTTCCAGCTCTTCCAGAGGCTCCTCCGAAAATCTGGTGGAAGTAAGTTCCAGCCTGTCGCCGGGAACTATATAATCACTAAGCATTTATGAAAACTTCCTCCCTGCAATAATATTCGCAAAAAATCCGCTCATTCCCCTTCTGTAGACAGTTTCTGTATGCGGTATGTTCATAAGTGTGTCAGCAATGTCCATAAAGGCTTTGGTCGCCTTAGCGGTAGGATTGGATATGGATACCGGGCTCTGCTGCATGACAGCCTTTACCAGGGCATTGTCATAGGGCACGACGCCAAGGAATTCCATATTCATCTTAAGATACCTGTTTACCACGGCACTCAGCTTGGAATACAGCTGCCTGCCCTCTTCGGTGGTATCCACCTTATTTGTGATGACCTTAACCTTTGTCTCGTCCTTATTGAACTTGGTATGAAGGTTCAGTGCTTTCAAAAGAGAGTAGGAATCCGTAATGGATGTGGGCTCCGGTGTGGTCACAAGCAATATTTCCCTGCTGGCCACCAGAAATTCCAGAACCGCTTCTGATATACCTGCCGCTGTATCTATTATAATAACATCTGCCATTGTGTCCAGTTCAGCCAGATTTCTGATAAGGTAATCCAGATGGTCACGGCCCAGGTTTCCCATTCCGGCAATCCCGCTTCCTCCCGAGATAAAACCTATCCCCATGGGTCCCCATGTTATAACATCCTTGATATCAGCTCCCTGATAGATAAGGTCAGCCAGACTGTGCTTTGGTATGGCACCGAACATGACCTCGATATTTGCAAGCCCGAAATCCGCATCAAATATAAGTACCCTCTTACCCGCAGACTTAAACTGCACCGCGAGATTGATGGATACATTGGACTTGCCCACGCCGCCCTTTCCGCTGGTGACCGTAATGACCCTGGCAGTATTCGCCGGAGCCACCTGGCTGGCCTTTATTATATTTCTGAGTTTATCGGCCTGATCCACGTTTTACCTCTTTAATCCGATCCCTTGCCCCCAAGGAGCACCCTTACCGTCTTCTGCGCATCAAATATCTCCATATCATCCGGCACATCCTGACCGTTTGTGACATAGGAAATATCAGCTCCGGTATGGAGTTTAAGATTCAGCATGTTACCAAGTGTCGTTGTCTCATCCAGCTTTGTGAAGATGATCCTGTAATCCACAAGTTTGGAATATGTATCTGCTATGTTCAGAAGATCCCTGTACTTTGTGGTAACCGATACCACCAGATAAACTGTGATCTTCATCGTATCCCGTGTCAGATCTATGAATTGCTTCTGGTTTCCTATCTGCTCATTATTTTTCGGAGAATGCCCTGCTGTATCAACGAGCACAAAGTCGAAATTTTTGAATTCATTCAGCGCGCTCCTCATATCGTCATCCACATAGACTATCCTGAAAGGCACATTCAGAATATCCGCATAGGTTCTAAGCTGCTCCGCAGCCTTGACCCTGTAAGTATCCGTAGTGACAAGAGCCACCCTCTTTTTATCCTGTACCACAAGACGGGATGCTATCTTTGCAATTGTAGTGGTCTTTCCCACACCTGTGGGTCCCAAAAAGAATACTGCCTCGGGCTCCCTGGCGTTCTTCTCTATGGTGGCAGCTTCCCCGAATTTCAATATCAGCCTCTGGTATATCCCGGAAAGCATATAGTCAATTGATACCCCGGGCTTTCGGAGCTGGCGCGCTTCCTCTACTATGGCCTTCACATATTTTTCATCGACCTCGTTATCCTTTAAGGTGTCCGAGATCAGGTCAAGGAAGCGGGTTATCTCATCACTTTCCTTATCTTCCTTTTCAGTCTTTTCTTCGGATGATACAGCCTCTCCGTGTTCATTCTTTATCTGCTTCTCTATAAGGCTGTGTATACTGTCAAGTTTTTCGGAAATAGCCTGGCTTGAATCTCCGCTTTCCTTAAGAGTCTTCTTCTCAGCCGCTATATCCTCTTCCTTTTTCTCTTCTGCGGATTTCCGGGCTACATTCTGTCTCTCACTCTCATCTATCCGTCTGGCTGCATCACGGACTATGGATAAATCTATATCATCGGCCTCTTTCGGGCCGTTTCCAAGGGACATGGTATGACTTTGCTTTCCCTCGGGCCTGTAGGGCGGAAGCTGTACCGGTTTAGAATTCGACACATTGCCGTCAGATACTTCCTCTATTGCAGCAGTGACTTCCACCTGGGCTCTCTTAAAAAACCCGAAAAGCCCCCCGGGTTTAACGGTGCGCACATTCATCACGACTGCGTTTTCTCCCAGTTCACTCCGGGCTTCCCTTGTCGCCTCTTCTTCAGTTTTTGCGGTGAATTTTTTAATAATCATGTCTTGTTATGTCCCCGAAGGGGACATTGCCTGCGCAC
>JAEEGL011144769.1_pt1 | contig 15111 bp, 2 predicted proteins | sample 9134231 | NCBI WGS metagenome assembly JAEEGL01 (sample SAMN16246548, study PRJNA631951) | gut metagenome | biome: gut microbiome; feature: rumen; material: fiber-attached | host: Bos | place: Iran: Karaj | collected 2018-10 | reverse complement strand
TAGACCGAGGCCATGATAAGACCACCGCTGATTGTCACATCCGTCTTATTGACGAATGTATGGAAGTCAGCATCCTTAATATCGTTAGGATTCTCCACGTCACCACGACCGGCACCGAATACGAAGCCCACATCGACGGGACCGTCACCACCTACGTTCTTCATACCCTTTGTGGCAACCTCAATAGGTCCTACCTGACCACCGCTGACCACAACGGTACAGGTACCAGTACCATCCGCACAAGCAGTGGGCTTACCAAGACAAGTAGCACTATGCGTAGAGTGGTCGAAGTTGTTAGATTCTGTAGTGACATCTGTCGTTCTGGTAAACGTACCAACAGAACCCTTCAGACCACCGCCATAGACACCGTCATAGACGTATGCTCCGTTTACTTCCGTACGATTACCACCCGACATAGTTACAGATGTGTTGCCATGTACATCGGCTTCACTACCACCGCCATAGACGCTCTTACCAACAGAAACGCCCTCAAAGCCTGTGGTTCCTGAATAATCAGCAGTACAGATATTAACAGTGGCATTACCGGTGACATTACCCTTGTTACCACCACCGAAGACATTACCATCAATATGAGCACCAAGGACATTATACTTGCCACTTGTATTAGGTGTAAGATGAGAAGGTAGATGTACATCCCATTTTGTAAAGTCAATATCTTGTTCAGTACCAATGTTGACGACTGAATTACCAACGACATCACCTTCGTTACCGCCGCCATAGACATCGCCGATGGTTCCGATTTCGTCCTTGATACGACCTTCAACAAGGTTAGGAATTGCATTGCCGGTGTAACCTGCAGGAAGCGCGTATTCGTCTCCAGCCTTACTACCCTTCACCATATTGACATTAACAGTAGTAGTACCTGTTGCCCTCGCATTATCACAACCGCCGAATATTCTGTCTATTCGGGTTGCTGACTTGACGTTGATGGTAATGTTACCGCTGGTGAAGTCTACGTAAGACTCTGGATGTTCATGAATGCCTCTTGTAGAACCGATGTAGGCCTTGGCAGGTTTGCCGTCGCTGTCCACACCCGGATAGTCTGCCTGGCTACCGCCGCCAACCAAGTTCTGGATGATAATAGGCATACATTCATCCACCTCTTCTACATTGATAGTAATATTACCACCAATGGTTCCCTGTCGGTCATTACCGCCAAAGATGGAGGTGTATATTCCATTGTAAACGTTGATAGTGATATTTCCTCTAACATCTGCGTTGTAGGAACCACCAAAGACTTTATCAACTACGCTGTTTGCACATCCATACAAATTGAGGATAACGTCATTATCGGTCTCGGCTTCTTTACTGGCACCATATATGTTTTGGGTTACCAACTTACAACCTGGTTTTTCATCCTGAGTTAATTCTGATCCACCAACAGTACCTTTAGAGTCACTACCTCCAAAGGCCTCACCGATGGTTCCACCATGCAGTACCACATTAGTATAGCCTGGTAAAACATTTGCGCCAGGGTTGTTAATCCAAGCCCCATCTTTATTAATCTTATCACCACCATTACCACCACCGAAGACATAACCAATCTGGAAAGCTCCTTCAATAGTGACATCTGTGAACGGTACATCGGAAGCATTACCGCCGCCATATACTCTTTCTATGCTGGTTTCGTCACAGCCTTCAATTATAACCTTTGTATGCTGACCAAATTCGGTAGCGTTGTCATACGTCTTTGGGACGTAATGCGACATGTTACCACCACCATAGACACCTTGAATCTCGAATTGGTTCTTTACATGTGCTCCGTCATCAAGGCGATGGGTTGAGATAACATGTACCAAAACACTACCCTTAGGTGTACCATTCAGGTTGTTACATCCAAATACGCGTCCCGTTACAGGTATAGCCTTACCATCAACACGTTCTGTCTCTTTTGTGAACTTAGTGCCATTGACAGTTACAGAGATATCTCCATATACCATGGCTTCAACGGCTGTTACAGCATCCTTTGCTGGAACATAGTCTGGATTACCCGGGGTCCCAGAAGCAGGAGTAGCGGCTTGCGCCAAACGTCCCAAACCACCACCGTATGCATTACCAATAGTACCACCTGTCAGGCTGACAGTGGTTGTCTTGGCCGTTCCATTGGCTGCCACATTTGAAAAAGCATCAAGTTTCTTATAATACTTTGTATCAGCGACTGCTGTACCTGAAGCAGGACTGTAAGAATAAGATTCGCTTGCACCCGATCTGGTGTAATAACCGTCAACTGATGATTCAGTTGCCTTAAGATGCTTTACTTCTGCATAATAAGTGTCTGTGCTTGTGTCACTCCAATTGTCTGTAGCTGCATTCCAGTTATCCGTATTGGTATTTGCCAAGGCACCGCCACCATAGACGTCGTTCTTGACGACACCACCACTGATGGTAACAGCCACATTACCCTTTACAATACCTGACTGTCCGCCACCGAAGGCACTCCCCCAGATAGTACCTCCATCTATGGTCAGTGACGTGCTACCGACATAAGCCTGATTGGCATCAGTCAAAGCCTCATCGCCACGGGCAGCCGCATATACATAACCGCCACCCATACCTTCTGCACCTATGGTGCCTCCATTGATGGTGACATTCGTACCTACAACAGCAGATCCCATAGCTCCGGCACCATAAAGATTACGAACTACATGACCACCGTTAATCGCAACAGTTGTCGTACCATTGACAATACCAGACTTCGGATTGTATTTTTCCTTATTCCCATCATTGGTGTCAACATACTTGTCTGTACCGCAGCCACCACCATAGACGTTACCACGGTAACCATAAGCAGCACCACCGTCGATGCTGGTGTCTGTTATACCTACCCTACCGCTATGGATAGTCACAGAAGTATTGTTATAGGTGTGACCGTTCTCACCACCGCCATAGACGGAACCTTTGATTTGTGGTTCCGGGGCGTCTGTGCCATGGCCCTCACCGCTGTTACCAATGACTACCTGCGTATCATATACCCATGCCAACTTGTCCTGGATCGCATCCGGTGCACCCACATCACCTCGTGAGGAACCAAATATCATACCATTCTCGTGACCATTCGTACCAATGGTACCACCCAGGATGTTTATCGTAGCCAGACCACCAGAAATATATCCAGTAATCACATTAGATGCATTATAAGTATAGGTGCCTACCGAACCATTGGCTCCGCCACCATATATATTATGTAAGACAGTTCCTCCGTTAACAGTAATAGTCGTGTTACCCTTGATGATACCTGCCTCCTTAACGGCTTGGGCTTCTGTCATCTCACTGGTGTCTTCAGAACCGAAACCACCGCCATAGATATTACCATAAATAGCACTACCCTGATCTTCAGTTCCGATAGTACCACTATTAACCACAACATTGGTGTTACCAGCAACGCCTGCCAGCTCACCACCACCATAGACAGACTTCAGAATAGTGACCGTATGACCTTCTACATTATCGCCTATCGTGATGTGCGGGTTGGCTGTAACGGTTGCTGTCAGACCAAGACCACCACCAAAGACATTTTCTCTAACCGTACCGTTGATGACATTTACTGCAGGATAATTGATGCTGCTTTCAGTCGGAGTATAGGCAGCTCGGTTACCACCGCCATATACGCTCTGGTTAACTGTACCGCCATTGATATTGACAGTTACCGTACCCTTTGGAGTACCGTTAATATTATTACAACCATAGACGGCATTAGATACGGTTCCGTCATAGACGTTCACCGTTACAGGACCGAAGACATCAGCTCCATTCTGTGCATCTCCCAGACCGCCACCGTAGATAGAACCAGTGATGGTAGCATAGTTCAACGTAACAGAGGTTGTCGCAGATTCAGTCACATTTGTATTGTCGCCGGAGTTCACAGTTCCCAGTGCACTACCACCATAAACTTCACCTGTAATGAAGGCATTACTTTCACAAGAGATTGTTGTGCCACTTTCGGTTGCAGTTTCGGTTCTTTTTCCAATAGTCACAGCCACGCTGCCATGTACCTTGGTATCCTTACCCTGACCACCGCCATAAATATTACCTATAATATTGGTTCCTAATGATCCTTCTCTAATTTCCTTAGTGGCAATGTTCAATGTTGTGTTGCCAATGACATCGGCATTCTTACCGCCACCGTAGATGCCAGCCTCAGATGCTGACATACTGATGTATTCGTCTCTTTCCCAGTTGAGGTATTTAGTCTTGTTATAGTCTTCACTGTCTACAGCTCCAATGGTAGGAGTGATGATGACACCATAAGGCTCACTTCCGGCTTCCGTACCAACATCTATCCAGGTGCTACCCTTCACATTGGCCTCCTTACCGCCACCGAATATCTGGCCGATATGTCCGAGGACAGTCTTCGGAGTTTCATTGACAGAACCATACATCATATTCACATTGACATAGGTGTCGCCTGTCACAATGGCCGACGATCCAAGTCCCCCACCGAAGATGCTGCCAATTGACGTACATGACTCAACAAACACCCTGATGGGATAAGGGTAGAGCTCAGTTGGGAGAAAATTGATTTTCAGGTTTTCAGGAATCTCTGCGTTTGGTTCCCATTTTCCTGTACTTTCATTTTTAACGTATCCGTATTTGGAGTATGGAGCCATGTTACCGCCGCCAAAGAGCTCACCGATTTCCAACTCTCTACATCCTTCTTCTTTGACTCTAACAGTGATAGGACCATTGATGCTACCGCCCGTATCGTTACCGCCGAACACACGGCCGAACTTGCCACTGGTCACCGTCAACGTGACACCACCGTCGACAACAGCGTCCTTGGCTCCGCCGAACACCTGATCGACAAAGTCATCGGGCATACATTCCAGATAAATATACACAGTACCGTCCATGGGAGCCACCTGGCCTGCACCGTAGATCTCTTTCACCACCAGCGGACATCCGCTCGATGCTTTCTTCTCCACATGAGTACCGCCACGCACATTACCATTAGTGTTACTTCCACCATACACATAGTTGATGGTTCCACCTTCGAGCTTGGTCACGGCTTTACCCGTGCCATAGGTACCATTGGCAGGATTGAGTTTGTAAGCGGCCAAGTCAATAATACCCACATCGGCACCAGGCTTGAGTGAATTGGAACCGTTACCACCGCCAAACAGATAGCCAACCTCGTAAGAACTCAAGACGGTCACTTCGGTAGCTGGTACGGCAGCGGCGTTACCACCACCATACACATAGTTGATACTGGTCTGGTCGCAACCCTCTATCACTACGACCGTCTTGCCACCAGCACGGTCCGTCGGGTCATAGGCGGCCTCGTTACCACCGCCATACACGGCTGCTACATCATAGCGGCCTTTCACCTTCTCTGTCGGATCTGGATCGGAAGGATTTGCCTTCTCAGGATTGGTAATCCGATTGGAGTTCTTGTGTTGAGTTTTATAGATATGCACCGTCACACTACCCTTCGGAGAACCATTCTGGTTGTTACAGCCGAATATACTGCCACCAATCACACAACCTTTTTCCGTGTCGGGCACGCCGTTATTCAGTTCTACCGTTACATCGCCACCAACGTATGCTTCAACATCACTTGTAGCGCCATTAACACCGTCCTTCTGTCCCAAACCGCCACCGTAAACATCGCCATTGATGGTTCCCTTTAACAGATTGACTGTCGTGGTCTTTGTTGCATCAAATACAAGGTCACTTGCAGGCTTGCTAGCATTTACACTACCCAGTGCACCACCACCATAGACATGGCCATTAATGGTAGCACCATCTGAAGTCTGACTAGGTGCACCTATGTTTACCAATATATTTCCATTTACCAGCGTAGGCTGACCTAAACCACCACCAAATACAGCATTGGCAATGGGATCTCCTTCACCAGGCGCTGTTCCTACCGTACCACCAGTAATAGTTACTGTAGCATCGCTCTTTATCACACCATTGACATTGGCACCGCCATAGACTGCCGTACTTACCGTACCACCCTCCATGATGACGGATGCAGGACCAAAGTTGCGAGCATCAATATTTGCGTGACCCTCACCCAAACTTGTCAGGTCACCACGACCACCGCCAAAGACGCTACCTTGGACAGTACCACCATAGATGTTCACTGTTGTTGCTTTTCCTGTTGTTGCACCTATATGCGCGTTGGGATCAACCTCGTAGTCGTATCCTTCTTCCTTCGTTGCATTGACATCACCGAGTGCTGAGCCACCATAGACATCACCTTCCACGATGCCGGTACCGCTGAGAACACCACCGCCATCTTTTGCGCCTATATTTACGGTCACATCACCGCTGACAGCCGTGGTCTCACCACGTCCGCCACCATAGATATCCTGGCTGACGGTACCGCTGGTCATGTTCACCACTGTATTACCAAGCACATCAGCCGTATTACCGCCACCATAGACGTTAGGAATGGTATGTTGAGTGTCCCCTGAGGTTTTTACGTTTTCTATCTTCACCAGCGTATTCTGGTTCACAGCAGACTCATCACCACCGCCATATACACCGCCTGTTATCGAGCAATTGTTTCTGACGGTCAGGTCGGTATAAGCAACCTGACCGAGTGTTGTCAAGTCGGCTTTAGTTTTGACGTAATTCTGGCCATCTTCCGTAACGAAGCCAGCATCACCATCTGACGGTAGAGTGTCAACGTGTTTCCATTTATAGTCAGTAGTACCAGAGAATGTACCCTGCTCAAACATACCAGTATTTGAGTTGTAATACGGATTTTTGCTTAATCCTGTTCCTGCATTACGTACAGGAACCTTAGGTATGTTGGCAGAATAACCACCACCGAACACACTGCCGTTAACAGTACAACCGTCGAGAACCGAAGTCGCTGTACCCACAACCTTACCCAGGCTACCACCACCATAGTAGTTACCATTGATAGTACATCCCGTCAGCGTTGATGACACATTATCACACTCGGCCAAAGAGAAGGAAGCAAACTTGATATATTTACGAGAACCGGTATCACCAGTTGACCAGACGAAGAATTCGTAGTCAAAGTCGGTAGCTACGCCCGGGCCTTTCTTAGCATAACTGGTACTTGCACCTGTTCCGGTATAATATTTACCACGTTCTGATTGATAAGGGGTACTGCTGAAATTGTATGTTTTTTCATCGCTATATTTAATCCTTGAATATGAAAGACCTCCATAACCCGCACCGAAGTACTCATCGAAGACACACCCCACGGCATTGGTCGTAACAGCCTTGCCTGTGGTCATGTTACCGAACTTCGGACCACCGCAGAAAGTACCTACATAACTGTTGTAGATATCAGTGGTGATGGTTCCCTTAATAGGCTTGGCATCATTGATACCACCACCGAAGAACGCATCAATGTCAGCATCGTAAATCTGCCACTGTACGTTACCGTTAATCTGTTCTTGACAAGCACCTGCTGCTTCCACAAAGTGTCCGCCACTGATATAACATTCCGCATTATCTGTTTTTACGGCAGCATTCGGGTTATAGGTTCCCGTGAGGTAGAAACCTTCAAATTCACCACCTGTCACCGATACAGGGATATGGGGTGTCGCTTGACTACCGTCACCATGCGTTCCCAAGCCGAAACTCTTGATATTGACATTGCAACCGACATGGATATAGTTGGTTCTTCCAGAGGGAGCAACCTTTTGAGTAGATACGAACTGTTCAAAGTCACCACCAAGCAGAATCAAGGGAGAATTGGCTGTCTTTCCACCAGACACACCATCCTGATTTTCATATTCCACCTGGTTGGAATACACCAGACAGGTATTGGTCGTCTCGAACCATCCCTTTGTCTTGAAGATGGTGAAATTAAGGATTTTACCTACTCCATTTGGCTTTTGTGCCTGACAGGTGCCCGGAATATTAATGAAGTCAAAACGAATAGGACAAATCACCGTACGTCCACTATGATGGTATATCATACTGTTGTCAGGTTCATTGTCGTGATCCAAATCTGCCGACATGACGGTGAAAGGCAAGCTTCCACCTGATGGCACAGTGCTTTGGTGGAGGTTTCCTACCAGCACGACAGCAAGGTCATAGACCGATGAGGAAGTTTTACCTGAAAGGGCTTCACTAATCGTTTTATAAACTGTTTGCTCACTGCCGTTAATGGTAATCTTTCCTGTTGGGAACTGTTTGTCTAACTGACTCACACTCTGAGCGGTATAACCGGTATTATAAACCACATCCAGATATTCATCAGCCACATATACTGCCGTAGCCCAGTAAGGCTCGATATAGATGTCAGTTACACCGTATGGAACATCGAAATACGCTCCCTGTGAGAATACTCGATTACTTCCCCCAGTTCCATAGAGGTCTTTGTTGGTACATTTGCGGTCGGCAAAATTATAGCCATTCCATTTATCACCAGTCTCGTAAGTACCAGCCGTACCCCCAGTGATATTGGTAATCTTCCAACCCGTCACCACTTGGTAATCCTTATAATTATCAGTACCATAATCGTTGTAATAGGGCAGCTGAATCTTGTCGTAGTTAAAGTTATATCGATCGAAGTCCTTATCGGTGCGGTCTATTACAAGCGTTTGAGACGTGATACCCTTGCCACTAATGTGGACATTCAACGTCTTTCCCAACTTACCACCGTGGTTGCGTCCCACCGAGGCGCTATCCGGTGCATTCTCCACATCATAATTGATAATAGATGGATAAAATTGGGTCTTTGTTCTATCATCACTTAATCTTTTCTTCAGTACAGGATAGGGGTTAGGTTCGCTAATGCTCTTATCGGCTGTCTCCAATACCCATTTCATCATTTCCGTGGCATCGACTGTTGCAGATGGTGAAGAGGCATAATAGGCAGCCAGCTTATTATTACTATTCAACAACAGACGATAGAACTCAAAGCGGTTCAGGTATTTATCATCTATAGCCAATGCACTGTTGTACTTACCATCAGTAATATGTTCTCTCGGCAACTGCTGGTATGCGTAATAATTAAAGGTATTCAGTCCGCCATGTAAATTGCTGATATTCGTTCCGCCATAGACGGGCGACTTAGTGCTGCCATCGGTAATATCGCCATAGAACATACAGTTCATCACCATGGTTCCATTCCCTTGACCAATCATGGCTGCAGTGGTAGCAACTTTATTGTTTCCCACAATTCCGCCTACGTTATTTCCACCTGTGATGGTGGCATAGCTATAGCAGTTGATAACGTGGGTACTGCCATCAAGCGAGCCTACGATTCCTCCGACATCATCTGTATTGCCTCCGCCTACACTACCACTTAAGATACCGCAGTTATAGATACGAGTATCTCCTAAAGTATTGGCGGCAATAGCACCAACATTTGGCACATCTTCTGCATTTCCAATAGTTACGTCATCCAGTATGATGTTCTTGATAATAGCACCATCAGCATAGGCTATCAAAGGAACAGAAAGACCTGTTAGTTCGTGGAGAGCACCATCGATAGAACCTGTAAACGGATACTCTGCAGTACCTAACGACACAAAGTCATCTTTAAATCTGAAATCTGAAGCCAAAGTGTATTGACCATTTAGGGATGCAAACTCACCTGAATGATGAATCACCTTTGGAGCCATGATGAGTTCCAAAGTCTGTGTAGCAGCATTGGGAGCCACCAGTTTTGTACCGCTAAAAGAGTTCACCACCTTCGTATGGTCGAAGCGAGGCATCAGCAGCATGTTACCACTTGCATCCTTCACCACCATGAAAGTAGCGTTGGTGATACTCAACTTGGCATGCTCATAACCATCAACTGTTTCCTGTTTACCATCAGACATATTCTTCAGGCTCAAATCGGTTGAATAGCCCTTCCAGGCACCCCCTGTTAGTTCAGACTTGGCAGTGGTGGTTACTTTAAAATAATAATAAGTATTCTTTACGCTTTGGAACTGTACATTATAGGGGTCAAAGCCGTTCCTGCCTTCCGCATAGTTAAGGGCATCTTTCTGGGCTTTGTTCGGTGTAAAGGTGCCACCTGCTCCATCATCTTCTTCCACATCGTACTGATAGCCCATCTCCACATCAATGTTGAAATTAGGCTTTACGTACCATTCCACTTCTTCAGTACTCTGTAAAGTAGTGGGGTCGGCAGTGGTTGTTGTAAGTGCATTACCTTCATTTTTTGCGTATTCGGTACCTTGTCTTACCCAGAAGGCGGAGACGGTTTCGTCATTTTCAGTAGCAGCACCAACATAAAGTCGTTCATACGCAGGACTTACATCGTAAGTGACATAGAAGTCGGTCTTCACACTTTTATCCTGAGCCTCCCAACCATTTTCCGTGAAATGGTCGTAAGGACTATCAGCCAGTGATGTTGATGTGTGGGTGTAACGATTACCACTGTCAGCCCACTTTGTCTTGGTCCCATCGACATAGGAGTAATACACGACGATTTCAGGATCGCTGACCTTGTATTTATGATAACCCGTCACCTTTGCGGCGGTAGGATACCAATGATACGTTTCCACCATCGGGCTGTCGTACTTGCGTAATGTTTCAGCATCAGTCAATGGTGCACGCATGATTTCCCATCCGTGCTGATCGAGCAGGATGACCTGTGGATCAAGGGTAGTTGCCTCGAAAGTGAACTCACCTGTACTGCCCATGTCGATGGTCTGGAACCAGTGGTGCTTGTTATGATATTGCTTACCGGATTTTCCGTCTTCACTCCATTTTACCCATGGTGCGGCTTGTGCCCATGTCTGATAGGTATGCCAATTGTTTGGCAATTGTGACACCTGGTCAGGTGTGAGCGCAATGCCGCCATCGTCAGCACTTTCTTGGGCGGTAACTTTATTAGTCAATATGTTCTGGACAGTAGGATTGTTCTTCCAATACTGTTCGAAAGTGTTAACCGTGCGGCGCTCTGTGCCTTCTCCTTCATCGTCGTAGTCACCATCTCCGTTGATATCCAACGGAATCTCGTTCAAAGTCACCAGCTTATACCTGCTGTTAGGCGCACCCAGAATCATGTACTCTGTAGGGGCAGCACCAGAAACGTCTTCATGCTTCGTCGTCAAACCTGTTACCACATGGTTACTGCCACCATAATTCACCACGTAGGTGCGGAAGTAGTTCTGATGCTTGGTGTTGTTAGGATCAGATTTACTCTTCACATCAGCGGAATGGCTCATAATCTTTACATGATAAGGATCACCTTTGTAGCCCGGTGTCACAGGCACTTTTACTGAATTGATTTCAACTTCTGCTGCTTTGGGACTGACCGCATACCATAACCAACGGGGACGGGTGCTGGCACCAGAAGCAAACTGATTTGCTCGCCTGGTGTCACTATAGACGTACAGCTTGGCATCACCATTGGAGTATGGATATTCCGCCTTTTGAGCAGTGGTCTCAATACCATCGGTACCATTCTCCTGGTTGAAAGTCTGGCCCTGATGGAACCTGAGCATATAAGTGGGATATAACCCGTTGTGAGTCTTATCATCATCAGAGATGTCGAAAATGATGGTATTGCTCACTTCGTAGGTGATGAAAACATCACCATCCACGTCTGTAGGGCTTGTGATGCGGTATGGCTCTGGATTATCCTTAAGCTTATAGGTTGTTCCGTCATCATAAATATCGAAAGCATCTACTTTCCAGTAATTATAGGTTGACACCAATGGACTCACCCATTCAGTAGGTATTGTCACATCTTCCAACTTGCCGGTCTTGGTCAACAATACTTTACCTGCCTGGTCAATCAGTTTATAAGTAGCAGAAGAACTATTGGGGTAAGCCTTAATCTGCAGGGAAGCATCACCTGTAGCCGTGGTACTGATAGTAAAGTTATCACCTGTGCGTCCTACGCGGTAGTAAGTGCCATCGCCTGTGGCAGCCATAAACTCCAACTGCTCGTAGGTTGAGCCATCACCAGCGTCACTACCCGACATCAAAATGAACTTCATATTGGTCGGTGAGGTCTCTAACGAAAGGGTTGACGGAGTGGCATATCCTATATAATTATTCGTATTAGCATTCTTGATCTCTACTGCGTATGGATCTTCTCCTGAGAAGTACCACAAATATTTCTTTAATATTTTATCATCTTCTGTAGGACTTGCTTCATGTGCAAACGTACCAGTACTAGCTGTTCCGTTATCGTAGATGTATTCACCATTCAACATAATGTTCAAGGCACGGGCACCTCTCAGATGCAGGAACTTTTCCCCTAGGTGATCCGTGGTATAGGTTACATAGATGTTATCCGTCGATGGTCTTTCACCAATCTCATGCTCATCAGCATGATCTGCGTTATCGTAGAACTTTATCTCCTCACCGTAGATATATGGGCTACGGATTTCTTCCGGGATATCGTCGTAGCCACTCAATGTTCCACCTACAGACACAGGGTAAGGGATGGTATATTGGATGGCAACGTTTCCAGCACGATTCAGGATGTTATAGACGTATTTCACCACCTTCTTAGAACCTACCGCAGAATTAATCATACCATTCTTAACAGCAATGGCTTGGATATTTGTGCTGGCAGACACGGTGAAAGCAGCTGTATATGCTGTACTTGACGATGTAGGCGTGTTACCGTCAGTAGTATAATATATCGTTGCACCGTCAGTAGTAGTGGAAATGCTCACCTCGTGAGTGGTCTCATCATAGGTAATCGTCGGAGTCTCGCAGACATAAGAAGAGGCGTCTTCAAGATACCACTTACTGTTATTGTCACCTGTTGATCCAGCAGTCCACAGTCCAATGATACCGCCTACATTTTTGCAACCTGAAGGACCGTCAGTCCTTGCATTCGTACCAAACAGTTCATTGATATTACCATTTCCGGATGAAGGACCTGTAGGATTCAGAAACTTCCTTCCTTTATTACCTTCACCATCTTTTTTGGTCTTAATGTCATAGCAATTCTTGCCACTTACCCAAATAATTTCAAATAATGCATCATCGTCATCAGAAGGTGATGCTTCCAGATGAATACGCATACGTCCAACATTACTATTATCCCCCATAGCTACATTATAAGTAAGATACTTACCATCGCTTGCATGTTTGATATAGTAGTAATTTGTTTCACCTTTCTTTTCAATACTCCATATTGCATTAAGGGCATCATAGATCCCATCCCTACACCGATAGGTGGTCATGAACGGCATTATATTATCAGGGTCAGCAGTATTAGTATAGTATGGAGGTGTGGATTGGTAATAATACCAGTTCTCCGTAGGACAAAGATAGAAGTTAGTGGTAGTATTGGCAGGGACATAATCTCGGCTGCCTATATAATACATTCCTGAATAGTCATCCATTGGTCCTTGTATTTTCGTATCTCTACTTGTCGCAGCAAATTTAATCTCCTGCACCCAGGCGTTGAGACCGGCAGGGACAGTGAACTGATAATCGACGGAATTGGGATATGAGACGGTTTCCGTGGGGCCTGTGACATCCAGGTCGCTGGCAATCTGGGGGGCACGAGTGGCGCTCTGGCTGCCGGTGGGACGGACTGCAACGACGATGACGCCCTTGGTCTTGTCGGAGTGGGTGATGGTGAAGCCTTGGTCTGGGGTCACGGTAATCGTCACGAGGGTGGAGCCGTCGGGGTTGTCTTCCTGGGACTTCACCTCTACTTTACCGCCTTTGTACTCCTTGTTAAGCTCTACATCAACCTTAGCACTTACGCCCATGCTGAACATCATCAGCATGATCACAGTGAATAACCTTGTCAGTATCGTCTTCATATCTTGTTTCATATCGTTGTAATCCAAATCGTTATTATCTATCAGTTTAACACTCTTCCCCTGGCTTTATCTCCTTCAGGTTGCCTGTAATGTCATGTAACGTAAGTTTGCCTGCATTCAGTTCTGAAATAAATTCCATCACAAGCCGGTTGGTCTCGTTGTCCTCAATATCAAGTTGCTGAGAGGGGCCACGCTTGGGATAGATGTCAAGAAGAGCCACCACAGGAACCTGCTTCATGACCAAATAAATCAAACGGTAGCCATCAGCCTTGGACAATCGCTGCTTTCTGTCAGGAATTCTCAGTTTAATAACCACTGCATCATTGTTCATCAGGATCATGTCTCTGTTCTGCCTGATTTGCTCGATGGTAGCGTCTTTAAATGCTTGGCAGATTTCAGCCTCAACCCCAGCATAGACACCTCGCTTCACTTTCAACAGTGCAGCCAGCCGTTTTCTGAATGATGTAATGCTTACAAACTGTATCATGGTTACTTTGGCAACTTTGAGAAATCGAGATTACTCAGCAAGGCCATTGTTGCCTGCAATTCCTTGTTCTTAGGAGCATCGACTCGGAACACCTTGATGTCGTGGTCGAGTTCTTCAAGGTCTGCAATTTGCTGTCGCATCCTGTCATTATATGGCTTCAGTTCCTTGCGGATAAGGCTTTCTTGCCTTAAGTCTCTCAACGTACTGATGAGAACTTTCAATTCCGGGCCGAACATGCGATAGTCATCCTCGGTGATGGTTGGGAACTCGTCGTGTAGACGGTCGCTCAGTTTGTCCACCTCATTAAGCAGACGAGCCAACTCACCTCGTTTCTCCACAAACATCGGAGAGGCAATTCTCATCCTGCGATCGAAAGATCTCCTTCCGATTCGTCCTATATGTCTTGAAATTATCTGAGTCTCACACATAACTTTTCCTTCCTTTAGGCGTTCATATTATATAATACGAATGCAAAAGTAAGAAATTCGGAAGAAACAAACAAATGTTTTAGTTAAAAAATTCTTAAAAAGGCGGTTTTAGCGGTAAAAATTGCTTACCTTTGCGGAAGAATCATTATAAAGGGAAAGATTATGCCGAAAAAGAAAAGCGGATTTCCGTATGAGGTCCACCCGACGCCGGCGAAGGGGAAAGACGGCCGGAACATCGTCTACGCCAGACCCGCAAGGGGCTATAAGATGAGCATGAAGGGCGTCGACGAGTATTGTCACAAATATTACAACACAAGGGACGGCGAGATCACGTATGCGCTTGAGCAGTACCTGAAAGGGGCGGCCGAACTGAGGGCCAGGGGCTACAGGATCGACACGCCCATCGGCGCGTTCGAGCCGAAACTGGGACTGAGGCGGGAGATCACGGATGCCGACGACGTGAAGAACAGCGACGTAGTGCTAGAAG
>JAEEGL010683717.1_pt1 | contig 15111 bp, 14 predicted proteins | sample 9134231 | NCBI WGS metagenome assembly JAEEGL01 (sample SAMN16246548, study PRJNA631951) | gut metagenome | biome: gut microbiome; feature: rumen; material: fiber-attached | host: Bos | place: Iran: Karaj | collected 2018-10 | reverse complement strand
TTGCTGGTCCTTCTCCGAAACAAAGGTAATGGAGCATCCGTTCTTACCTGCTCTTGCTGTTCTGCCTATTCTGTGAACGTAGTCTTCCTTGTCGTGCGGCACGTCATAGTTAATGACCAGTTGAATATCGTCAATATCAATTCCACGGGCAACAATGTCTGTGGCTACTAGGATATCTATTTTGCCGCTGCGGAACTGATACATTACATCGTCGCGTTCTGACTGTTCCAAGTCGCTATGCATGGCTTTTGCCTTGTATCCTGCACGGATAATGCTGATAGCAAGGTCTTTTGTCTTAATCTTACTACTGGTAAAGATTATGACTCTTTCCGGCTTACGCTCGTTGAATATTGTCTTGATGATACCCAGTTTCTGTGCCTCGTAACAGATATAGGCATATTGCGCGATTCCTTCGGCAGGTTTGCTGAGTGACAGTTTTACCTCAACTGGATTCTTCAGCAACTGGTGAGCCAGCTTTAGAATATCATTAGGCATGGTGGCACTGAACATAATGGTTTGATGCTTATGTGGCAGTTGCTTTGCTATTTGCAGGATGTCGTCGGAGAATCCCATATCAAGCATGCGATCTGCCTCGTCCAGAATAAAGAAAGATACTTTACTTAAGTCGATATTGCCTAAGGTAATATGACTGATAAGACGACCAGGTGTTGCTATAACAACATCAGCTCCATTCTGCATACTGCGTTTTTCCTGTTCGTATCGGATTCCATCATTGCCCCCATAAACCGCAATACTGCTGACATTGCTCAGGTAATAGGAGAATCCTTGCATGGCTTGGTCTATCTGCTGTGCCAGTTCGCGGGTAGGTGACATGATAATGCAGTTTATTGCATTCTTGGGGTATCCGCCATCCTCCAACAAGCTAAGGACTGGCAAGAGATATGCCGCAGTCTTGCCTGTTCCTGTTTGCGCGATTCCCATAATATCCCTGCCTTTTAAAATAGGTGGAATAGAATGCTCTTGGATAGGAGTCGTCTCGATGAAATTCATATCATCGAGTGCATCAAGCACGTTATAGTTCAAGTCTAAATCGTAAAAATCCATTTATTTGTCGAGTTATCTTGGTGCCTTCTTGTAAAGATACCATGCAATAAAGGTGAATAATATATTTGGAATCCATGCTGCAAGCATAGGATATAGTCCTGAATTTATACTGAATGTTGCTGAGATTGTCTGAAGAAGAATATACGTTGCACTTAATGCAATACCTGTACCTAATGCAATTCCCATACCTCCTTTACGTTTCCTTGATGACAGGGCCATACCAATGGTGGAAAGGATAAATGCAGCAAAGGGTATGGCAAATCTTTTGTGGTACTCTACTTCAAAAACTTTAAGATTTTTACTTCCTCTGTTTCTCTGCTTTTCGATGTACATAAGCAATTCTTTGTTTGTCATTGTTTCTTGCATATTACGGGTAAAGAGGAAGTCGTTTGGTTCTATTGCGATGATAGAATCTATGCTGTTATAGTGTGTGATTTTCTCTTTCTTTCCAAGAAATTCACGGATTGTGACATTGTTAAGCGTCCAATGGTTACGTACATTGCTAAGGGTGTCATATTTAACACTACTTGCCGTCAGATGGGAAACTAACTGTTTGTCCTTGAATTTGTCAAGATTGAAGTGAATGCCTGTCTTACTGATACCATCGAAATGTTCCATATATGCTATAACTCCTTTATCTACTTGGAGCTGGACTCGATCTGCATAAGTTGGGTTCTTCTTGTTCTTCTTGTATTGATTTTCGAAAACAAGTCTTTTTATACTTCCGTGCGGTATAATTTCCGATCCGATATAAAACGTTGTGCATGCGATAATGGCAGAACTGATGAAGTAAGGGAGCATAAGTCTTCTGTAGCTCATTCCCGTACTAATCATTGCAATTATCTCGCTATTATCTGCCAGTTTTGTCGTAAAGAAAATTACGCTTAGAAAAACAAATAAAGAACTAAACAGATTTGCATAATAGGGAATGAAGTTGAGGTAATAAAAGAATATACCTTTCCATGGTGCATGATAAGTTGTGAAACGGTCCACATTTTCGTTAAAATCGAAAACGACAGCAATACTTATGATAAGCAAGATGGAAAAGAAATACGTTCCCAGGAACTTGCTTATCAGATACCTGTCTATTCGTTTTAAAAATGGGATTTTCATGAGGCGTTTATAATCTGTTGCTAACTTTTATAAGCATTCCGCTTTTCCAATTAGAGTAATCCCCTGCTAAGATATGTTTACGAGCCTCTTTTACTAGCCACAGATAAAAGGCAAGATTGTGTATGGATGCAATTTCCAGGGCTAAGAGTTCTTGAGCTTTAAAGAGATGATGCAAATATGCGCGAGAATAGAATACATCAACATCAGCTGTTCCATTGGGGTCGATAGGAGAGAAATCGTCTTCCCATTTCTTGTTGCGCATATTCATAATGCCTTCACTGGTGAATAGCATAGCATTACGTCCGTTACGAGTCGGCATTACACAATCAAACATATCTACTCCTCTTTCAATTGCTTCAAGCAAGTTAGCCGGAGTTCCAACTCCCATCAGATATCTGGGCTTGTCCTTTGGAAGAATGCCGTTAACTACTTCAATCATTTCATACATTACCTCTGTGGGCTCTCCAACTGCTAAACCGCCAATGGCATTACCATCGGCTTCTTTGCTTGCAACGAATTCTGCACTTTGTATTCTTAGGTCTTTGAAGGTACAGCCCTGAACAATAGGAAAGAGACTCTGGTGATAACCATATAAAGGTTCTGTTTCATTAAACCTTTGAATGCATCTGTCAAGCCAACGGTGTGTAAGGCCAAGGCTTTTCTTGGCATAGTCGTAGTCGCTGTCTCCTGGAGGACATTCGTCCAGTGCCATGATGATGTCCGCACCTATGCTGCGTTCTATGTCCATCACCTTTTCCGGTGTGAACATGTGCTTGCTACCATCAATATGGCTACGGAATGTACAGCCTTCCTCTGTAAGTTTTCTGATTCCTGTAAGTGAGAATACTTGGAAGCCGCCGCTATCCGTCAGAATGGGTTTGTCCCACCCGTTGAATTTATGCAAGCCTCCTGCTTTTTCCAGAATCTGCGTGCCGGGTCTTAGATAAAGATGGTAAGTGTTTCCCAAGATTATTTGTGCTTGCACTTGTGTCTTGAGATCATTTACAGTAAGGCCTTTAACGCTTCCGACTGTTCCCACAGGCATAAAGATAGGTGTCTCTATCTGACCGTGACCTGTTGTAATAAGTCCTGCACGTGCAGCTGTTTTGTCATCTGTATGTAATAGTTGAAATGTCATGCCACAACGTCCTTCTTTTCTTCTTCCATTTTGAACTCGACTGCATTTTTTACTTTTTCGTCCAAAAGTGCAAATTTCAAAACGTCTGCAATTGTTTCGACATAATGGAAGTGTAGTCCTGTAAGATACATCTGAGGTATTTCTTCTATATCCTTCCTGTTGTCGTTACAGATAACGATGTCAGTAATACCTGCACGTTTAGCTGCTAATATCTTTTCCTTGATACCACCAACAGGTAAGACCTTTCCTCGTAATGTTATCTCACCTGTCATTGCAAGGTTATTGCGGACTTTACGCTGTGTTAGTATGCTGGCAATACTTGTTGCAATAGTTATTCCGGCACTAGGCCCGTCTTTTGGAACGGCTCCCTCAGGAACGTGAATGTGAATATTGTAGTTGTCGAAGATACGGATATCTATGTTCAAATCTTCTGCATGTGCCTTTATATATTCCAATGCAAGCATGGCACTTTCCTTCATTACATCTCCAAGGTTTCCTGTAAGTGTTAGTTTTGCAGCTTTTCCTTTACTAAGACTTGTTTCAATAAACAGAATCTCTCCGCCAACACTTGTCCATGCAAGCCCTGTTACAACACCTGCAAATTCATTTCCTTGATAAATGTCACGGTTGTAAATAGGTTTGCCCAATAGTTCTTCTATGTAGTTCTCGCTGATGGTAAGGTTATCGTTAACTTCTCTTTTTGCAACTCTTAATGCAATTTTGCGGAATAGTTTGTCTATCTGCTTCTCTAATCCTCGGACTCCACTTTCACGAGTATATTTCTCAATGAGGAATTCGAGGGATTTCTTTGGAAGTTTCAGATTCTTTATCTCGTCCAGCCCGTTCTCCATTTTCTTCTTAGGAATAAGGTGACGTTTTCCTATCTCGATCTTTTCTTCTGTGATGTATCCGCTAAGTTCAATAAGTTCCATCCTATCCAACAAAGGACGTGGAATTGTATTGGTGTCATTGGCTGTTGCTATGAACATCACCTGACTCAGGTCATAATCTAAGTCTAAATAGTTATCGTGAAAGGCATTGTTTTGTTCAGGGTCGAGAACTTCCAACAGAGCAGAGGATGGATCTCCGTTGACGTTATTGGTTGAGATCTTATCAATTTCGTCCAGGATAAAGACCGGATTTCCGCTTCCTGCTTTCTGCATTCCCTTGATTATTCGGCCTGGCATAGCGCCGATATATGTTCTTCGATGGCCTCGTATTTCGCTCTCGTCGTGAACGCCACCTAAACTTATCCTGACATATTTCCGATTTAGAGCGCTGGCAATACTCTTACCCAAACTGGTCTTGCCAACACCTGGAGGGCCATACAAACAGATAATGGGACTTTTCTTGTCTTTTCGCATCTTCAGAACGGCCAAATGCTCAAGAATACGTTCCTTAACCTTCTCCATACCATAATGATCGTGGTTTAGAATCTTCTCTGCATTAACAATGTTCATATTATCCTTGGTAAATTCATTCCAAGGTAACTGTATGATGGTTTGAAGGTAGGTAAGCTGAACATTATAGTCAGGTGACTGGATGTTAATTCTGCCCAGTTTGGCTACTTCCTTTAGGAAATAATCTTTTACTTCTTTCTTCCATTTTTTCTTCTCAGCCTCATTCTGTAGTCTGGCAATGTCTTCCTGTTTTACCGAGAACTCGTCTTTGTTACCCAATTCAGCCTGTATGTTTTTGACCTCTTGCATCAGGAAGTATTCGCGTTGTTGCTGGTCAAGGTCGGATTGTGTCTTACGCTCAATATTGCGTTTAATATTGGCTAAATCCAGCAGATTGTTGATGACACGGATACAGTTTGACAGCCTGTCGTGTTCGGTCACACTGGCTAATAGCTGATATTTCTGTTTTACATCTATTGGCAGATAGCTGCAATAGATATTCAGCATGAAAGTGGATATAGGGAGCCCATTCAGGAAATTAGTAATCTCTGAAGGATAGTTGTCTAGAAGGTGTGTCAGATTGTTGAATTTCTCCTTCAGTATATTAAGCATAGCAAAATATTCATCTCTTTCTGATGCCGTGGGCATGATGTCTGTCCTGTCTGCGACAACACCTTCAAATCCGTTTCTTGTATGGTTGAACTGAATAATTTCTACTCTGTTCATTGCCTGAAGCAAAGCAGTATATGTGTTGTCTGGCAACTTCATGAGATGAACAAGTCTGCATACACAGCCCAGTGGATACAGGTCTTCGATATACGGAGAATTAACATCCTCTTGTTTTTGCGAGAAAGTTGCGATTATTCCGTTTGCCTTTTCGGCCATCTTGACAGCCTTAATACTATTTGCTCGACCAACGGTTATGGGTATGATTGTACCCGGAAACAATGCGTTATCCCTGAGAGGCAAAATTGGCATTTTTCCTTCGTTGTGCTCGTGAATAAGTTTTTCAGAATCCGGATTAAATTCTGCAACAAATGAAAGATGTGGTTTTTTTATTTCTAACATATATTTTTGTATGTCAATTAATGAGATGCTTTTTTTAGGTTGCAAAGGTACATATAATAATCCAATATTTGTTTAGACAATATATTAAAATATGTATATAGTTACTTTTTGTCTCTTTTATATTTCCTTTATTGATATATTTTTTGTACTTTTGCAATCGTTTTTGTTAAAAATATATTGAATGAATTTATATCTTAGATATTTCGACAACGAGATTTTCGCGTATTCTATTGAAGAAGCTTTTGATTTTCTTCAATCAATTCCTGAGATTGACTTAGATGAGTTTTTAATGAGGGACATCGCTCAATATGTTGAAAGTCCTAATATGTATCCCAAACGTTATAAGGTGCATGGGAAGACATATTTTATTATTATAAAGACTACTGCAGCAAATATGGAGGAATTCAAGAATAATGGTGCTGCTCATGAGGGTCAGTCAGATATGCCGAAATCTAAAAATGATATTTTTTCTGAGTTTAATCCTGGTTGGTACGATGGTTCCATCATGTTCAAGCGGGTAATTCCTATTCCTCAGACTCAGAAGTTCCAATATGTTGATACATTTTTTGTAGCACGCGTTAAGGCGTATAGTCGTCAAGACTGCTACAATAAGATTATAGACCACTTGCATTCTCGTAGCGATATAGATTCAAGAAGTCAATTCCCTAGCATTAAGGGTAAGAATTTTGAATGTGTTTTTCGTGGAATGGACATTTAATAATATTTCACACATCTTCCTGTGAAACCTTTCATTATTGGCATATTGCTGTTTTGGGGTTATGGTGTTTCTGTCTATGCTGATAAAAAAACAGGCAAGGAGATAGAGAAACATTATGCTCAGGAATATGTTTTACCTGTTCCTGATCCTTTTTTTGAGCCTGATGCCCCTGCAGCCCCTGTTAATATTGTACAAGAGATTAGATTACACAATATTAGACCTCATAAGGAACCTTCTGTTTATGGTATTGATGTTTCTCACCATCAAGGCTCTATTAACTGGGATATGGTTGCTACAGATCGGAATGCCAGTTATGTATATATCAAGGCCACAGAATCTTCTTCTCATGTAGATGATGAATACCACAGAAATATTCGTGAGGCAAAAAGATTAGGCATTCCTGTTGGCTCGTATCATTTTTTTAACCCTAAGGCAAGTGGATTAATCCAATTTGAGAACTTTTCATCCAACTTTGATATTCGGCAGCAAGACTTGATTCCTGTTGTCGATGTTGAACATCGTGGTAAAGTTTCTTTCGGTCATTTCCATTCTCAGCTAAAGATATTTCTTGATGAAGTTGAGAGAGCTTACGGCGTGCGTCCAATTATCTATACTGGCGTAAACTTTTATAATAAATATTTATCTGGCAAATACCAAAAATACAAGTTTTTCATTGCCCGATATAATACAGATGATCCGCCTGAACTATGTGACGATGTTTCCATTGTATTATGGCAATTCACACCGGCAGGATATGTTAATGGTATAAAAGGACATGTTGACCGTAGTTGTTTGTTAGATAGCTACAGCCTGCAAGATATTATGATTCCAAGACATTAACCTTGTGTTAATTCTCAACTAGCATTAAGCCTATGCCATGGCCGTAGGCAAGTTCAAGGAACGGTTTTAATTTTCATAAGAACGGATTGTGCTTTAGTTCCCATTCTACACTGCTTTGCTGCCCGTGTCCAGAGTAGATAATTGTTTCTGCAGGTAATGTAAGAATCTTGTTTTTTATGCTTTTGATCTCATCTTCCAGGTTTCCTCCAGGCAAATCTGTCCTGCCTATACTGCCTTGGAATATGGTGTCGCCAGTAAAAACTGTTCGAGCTGATTCTATGTAATAACTTAGCCCGCCTGGGGTGTGCCCTGGAGTGTGTAGAACCTTAATGACTGTATTTCCTAATTTAAATGTTTCCCCTTCATCTATGTATCGCTCTATAGCAGGTAGATTCCAGTTCATGGAAAGTCGGAATAAACCTGTCATTTCCGGTGCCTGATTATAGATGGTTTCATCTGCAGCATGGCACATGGGGCGTATGTTATAGTTTTCCTTTATATATGATAACCCCCAAATATGGTCAAAATGCATGTGTGTTTGTAAGGCATATTTCAACTGCAAGTTTTTTTTTGAAATAAATTCGCTTACTGCTGCATTTTCTTTGTTGTTACTCATGCCTGCATCAATGATGGCGGCTTCTCTTGTTTCCTCGTCCCAAATTAAATAGGTGTTCTCTCCAACTGGGTTAAATGTGAATGCTTTAGTTAACATAATTGCGTATATACTATTTTCTTTGTTTCAAAAAATGGTTCATCAAAATAATCTGTTAGTGGATATATCTGTGTTTGGTTTTTAAGTGGAAGTGTCTCTTTTTCCAATTCGCCGCCTTTCAGGCAGATTATACCGTTAGGTAATGCATTAATTTGTTCTTTGCTGATATTTTTTTTTATAATTTTAACCAAATCTGTCAAAGGCATTACCGCACGAGATACCACATAATGATATTTGTCTTTAATTTCTTCTGCTCTGCACCATTGTGTTGTTACATTTTGAAGAGACAGAGCTTTTGCTATTTCTTGGCAAACTTTTATTTTTTTTCCTATAGAATCTACTAAGTGAAAACATGTTTCAGGGAACATGATGGCAAGAGGAATACCTGGAAATCCTCCTCCTGTTCCTAAATCCATTACCTTTGTGCCAGGTTTAAAACGGATAAGTTCTGCTATACCTAGAGAATGCAGAACATGATGCTCGTACAGGTTGTCGATGTCTTTGCGCGAAATGACATTTATCTTCGAGTTCCAATCGCGGTACAGTTCATCTAACATCTGGAACTTGCATATCTGCTCTTGCGTAAGGTTTGGAAAATATTTCAGTATTATGTCCATTCTTTATGTCAGTTCTTTAAGAAGTTTGGTGTAATCAGTCCCTCAAGTTCTTTGTATGAAATCTTGGCAAAGATAAATCCCTCCGACCAAGGCGCAATATCGTATGGATTGTAACAGAACATTATTCCATCTTTCTCTATCAGAAAATTATTGTCTGAAATATATACATCGCCTAAGGAGAAGATACTTCTTTTTTCTACTAGTTCCTCTTCTGTTTTACAGTCGTTATCTTTTATGATTTGTTGTTTGATCAGTTTTTTTATTTCATCTTGCTTATTCCCGAAAAGTTTGTTGCAAGTTATTACTTCCCCTGTCTGTTCTTGAAAATTAATATAACTTTCCATTGCACCGCCATGAGCACCGCCAGTGTACATCTCTATTCTGTTGGTATAAGCTATGATACCTATAGGAGCATCCTCCAAGACCTTGCCTGTCTGGTTATATTCATAAGCATAAGTATCTTGGTATTCATTGTCTGGATCATAAAAGTCGCGGAGTTCCTTCTCAAATTCCATAGATATTGAATCGGCAAAATGATTCTTTGCCTCTTCAAAGGTCATTGTAGTATTTCCGAACAAGAAAGAAGCCAGTTGTTGGTTAATGAGTTGAGCAGCCCGGCTTTTCCCTTCGGCATATTTTACCTCAATGTTAATGCTGTAATTGGGTACTTCGTTTTCAAAGATTTTGTTTTTTTTGTTGAAGTTACTATTTGAAAAAACTAATTTCTCTGCCTGCACAAGAGAATCTCCTGTTTCTCCTGTTTGCTGCTGTGTTTTGGTTTTATTCTCCCAGCAAGATATTAGCAGTAGAGTGGTGAAGAATATAAAAAATCTATTTCTCATGATTGAAAATGATATATAAGAATGCAAAAGTTCCTAATATGAACGGATAATATAAATAAGGTATAATTTCGATGGGATTGATACTTGCTAAACCGCCAGCAATAAGAAGTTGGGCTCCGTACGGGATAATGCTTTGTGCAAAGCAACTGTAGGTGTCAAGAATACTTGCTGTTCTCTTGGGGTCGATATTGTAATGTGAAGATATGTCTTTTGCTATGGGACCTGTAGTTAGTATGGCAATTGTATTGTTGGCAGTGCAGAAATCGGTTACAATTACTAGTCCTGCTATACTAATCTCTGCACCGGTTTTGCTTTTAATTTTCCTGGTCAGGGTCGCTTTCAGAAACTCTAATCCTCCTGTTAGCCTCATAACTTCAATCATTCCGCCAGCTAAAAGGGTTACTATTATTAATTCGCCCATTCCCATAATCCCGTTATTCATTGCCGAAGACCATTCTGTAAGAGATAATTTATTATATAGTAATCCTATTACTCCTGCCAGAATGGTTCCTGTAGATAAAAGCAGCATAACATTCATACCACAGAAGGCTGCTACTAATATATATATATAAGGTATTATAAGTTGATAGTTGATATTTCTGTTAACTTCTTCTCCTACGACCTCTCTCCCCGCAATCAGATAAAGTACCAGACTGATGATTGCAGCTGGCAAGGCTATTTTTAGGTTATATCGGAATTTGTCCTTTAACTTGCATCCCTGTGTTTTTGTAGCCATGATTGTAGTGTCTGAAATAACACTGAGATTGTCGCCAAAGAAAGAACCGCCAACTATAACCGCAATCAGTAGCGGCAGATTCTGACCAGTTTTTTCGGCAATACCACATGCTATGGGTGTTAAGGCCGCTATGGTTCCTACGCTTGTTCCAATACTCAGTGAAACAAAACAAGACGCAATAAACAAGCCACACAGCATCATCTTTATTGGCATCATACTAAGGGTCATGTTTACCGTGGCCTCAATGGCACCCATTTGCTTGGCTGTAGAAGCAAAAGCCGCAGCAAGAATAAAGATAAATACCATAGTCATAATGTCTTCTTTTGCTGCACCTTTGGCTAAAACAGCAAATCTCGACTCTATGGTTTTGTTTTTAATAATGATAATAGAATACAAACACGCTATCAAAAACGACACAATGATGGAAGCAGCATAGAAATCACCTGCAATAATGCTTGATGAAGTGTAAACAGCTAAAAATACGAGCATTGGACTGACAGAAATTAGTCCCTGTGTTCCTTTTATTTTTTCTTCCATAAAGCGAAATTATAAATAATAATTCGATTTTGAACTATAATGTGTGCATTATTTGTCATTTTAAGTTAAAAAAACATAAGGGGTAAGGGGCTATGTCGCAAAAATTGTATAATTTTGCAGTACGAATTTATCATCTGATCATTAAAGTAAAGATTCTTAAAATGGCAAAGATAGTTACTATGGGCGAGATAATGCTTCGCCTTTCCACTCCCGGAAACAGCAGATTTCTACAGGCTGATTCTTTCGATGTAAATTATGGCGGTGGCGAAGCAAACGTAGCAGTAAGTTTGTCTAATTTCGGTCACGATGCTTTTTTTGTTAGTAAGGTTCCTGCACACGAGATTGGACAGGCTGCTGTAAATAGCCTGAGAAAGTTTGGCGTACATACCGATTTTATGTCACGTGGAGGCGAACGGCTGGGTATATATTATCTCGAGACAGGCGCAAGCTTACGTCCCAGCAAGGTGATATATGACCGTGCTCATAGCAGTATAAGTACCGCGATGCCCGAAGATTTCGATTTCGGGAAGATCTTTGACGGTGCCGACTGGTTTCATTGGAGCGGTATAACTCCAGCCATTAGCGATAAGGCTGCCGAATGTCTGAAGCAGGCTTGTATTGCTGCCAAGAAAGCTGGAGTGACTGTCAGTTGCGACCTTAATTACCGTAAGAAACTTTGGACGCCCGAGAAGGCACAGCGTATCATGCGTCCACTTATGCAATATGTCGATGTCTGCATCGGAAACGAGGAAGATGCAGAATTGTGCCTTGGCTTTAAGCCTTATTCTGATGTGGCTTCTGGCAAGACCGAGGCTGAAGGTTATAAGACTATCTTCAGTCAGATGCAGCAGGAGTTCGGATTCCGGTATGTTATCAGTACCTTACGCGAGAGTTTCAGCGCTTCCGACAATGGTTGGAAAGCCATGATATATAATGGCAACGAGTTTTATCTCAGTCGCAGGTACGAGATTACTCCCATTGTGGATAGGGTAGGTGGAGGCGACAGTTTCAGCGCCGGCATTATCCATGGATTGGTTAATAAGATGTCACAGGCAGATGCTTTGGAGTTTGCTGTAGCAGCAAGTGCCCTCAAGCACACTATTCCTGGCGATGTGAATATGGTAAGCATTCAAGAAGTAGAGTCATTGGTGGCAGGAAACACCAACGGCAGAGTCCAAAGATAACAGATTATGGCAAAGTTCGACAAGATACAGGTTTTGAATAAGATGAAGGAGACAGGTATGGTTCCTGTTTTCTATCATTCTGATGTAGAAGTGGCAAAGCAAGTGATTCTCGCCTGTTATAAAGGCGGAGTCAGGGCTTTCGAGTTTACCAACAGAGGCGATTTTGCTCACGAGGTATTTGCCGAGTGTGTAAAATTTGCTGCTAAGGAGTGCCCCGAGATGGCGATGGGCGTCGGCTCTGTTGTCGATGCGCCGACAGCTTCTCTTTACATCCAGTTAGGTGCCTGCTTCGTTGTCGGCCCTCTTCTGAATGCCGATATTGCCAAGGTATGTAACCGCCGGCTGGTGGCTTATTGTCCCGGTTGCGGTTCCGTAAGCGAACTGGGTTATGCACAGGAACTGGGCTGCGACCTCACCAAAGTCTTCCCGGGCGATGTTTACGGTCCTGCTTTCGTGAAGGGCGTTATGGCTCCTTGTCCTTGGAGCAAGATAATGGTTACTGGCGGTGTTTCGCCCGATCAGGAGAATCTTACGGCTTGGGTGAAGGCCGGTGCTTTCTGCGTAGGAATGGGCAGCAAACTTTTCCCCAAGGATGTTGTAGCCGCAAAAGATTGGAACTACATTACAGAGAAGTGCAAGGAGTCTCTTTCTTATATTGCCGCAGCTAAGAAGTAATTTTTCTTTCCATATTTCTTTATTCCCTTAAATTGTTGTAATTTTGCAGAACTTTATAAAAAGCAATGCATGAGCAACAAGAATAAGAAGAATAAAGCCCCGCGTTGGTTCGTTCCTGCTGGATTGGAACCGACAGAAATGGACAGGATAATACTGGATTGGCAAGAGAAAGGCAAACTTGTCCCAACTCCCTCTCTTATTAAGACACAGGAGCAGATTCATGGTATCCGCAAGGCAGGTGTTCTGAACACTGCCGTATTGGATTATGTGGCAGAACATATCCGCGAGGGTATGAGTACTCTCGAAATAGACAAACTGGTGTACGACTATACCACTTCCCATGGTGGTGTTCCCGCACCCCTTAACTACGAAGGTTATCCCAATTCCTGCTGTACCAGCATCAACGATGTGGTCTGTCATGGTATTCCCAGCGAATACGACATCTTGGAGGAAGGTGATATCATCAATGTAGATTGTACCACCATTCTGGATGGCTATTATGCCGATGCCAGCCGAATGTTCATCATTGGCAAGACAACTCCAGAGCGTAAGCGATTGGTCGATATTGCCTGGGAATGTCTGAAGATTGGCGAGAAGGTATGTTCCGAACCATACGTCTTTGTCGGTGACTTGGGTAACGCTATTGCCAAACATGCCCACAAGAACGGATGCTCGGTGGTCAGGGATTTGTGCGGACATGGGGTAGGGCTCCAGTTTCACGAAGAGCCTGATGTGGAACATTATGGCAAGAAGGGTTCCGGTATGCTGTTGGTGCCTGGTATGACGTTCACCATAGAACCGATGATAAATGCGGGCGACTGGCATGTGTGTGGCGACGAAGAGGACGAGACGGAATGGATAGTTCTTACAGAGGATATGTCAGACAGCGCCCAGTGGGAGCATACCTATGTGATGACAGAGAACGGAGTAGAGATTTTAACGCATTAACGATGAAACCTGTATATATACTTGGCATTGAGAGCAGCTGCGACGATACCTCAGCAGCTGTTATTCGCGATGGCATACTGCTTAGTAACGTAACGGCCAGTCAGGCTGTCCACATGGAATATGGTGGTGTAGTACCAGAGTTGGCCAGCAGAGCGCACCAGCAGAATATTGTTCCTGTTGTCGATACGGCACTCAAGAAGGCTGGCATAGAGCGTGAGCAACTCTCTGCTATTGCCTTTACACGTGGTCCTGGACTTATGGGTTCTCTGTTGGTCGGTGTTTCCTTTGCCAAGGGACTGGCTCTTTCTTTGGGCATTCCTCTGATTGATGTCAATCACCTGCAAGGTCATATCCTGGCACATTTCATTCATACCGAGGATGATGATTACGAGTCTCCCAATTTTCCCTTCCTTTGCCTGTTGGTAAGTGGCGGGAACAGTCAGATTGTCTTGGTGAAATCCTATCACGAGATGGAGATAATCGGTCAGACCATCGACGATGCTGCGGGCGAAGCCATCGACAAGTGTTCTAAGGTAATGGGCCTTGGTTATCCCGGCGGTCCTATCATAGATAAGCTGGCAAGGCAAGGTAATCCCGAAGCCTTTACATTCTCGAAACCGAATATTGCCGGATACGATTACAGTTTCAGCGGCCTGAAGACCAGTTTCCTGTATTCCTTGCGTAATTGGTTGGCCGATGATCCTCAGTTCATCGAACATCACCTGAACGATCTGGCAGCTTCTCTCGAGAAGACCGTTGTTGATATTCTCATGAAGAAGCTTCGTCTGGCCGCCAAGGATCTTAACATTAAACAGGTTGCTGTTGCCGGAGGTGTGTCAGCCAATAACGGTTTGCGGAATGCCTTCCATGATTATGCAAAAAGATACGGTTGGAAAGTCTTTATTCCAAAGTTCAGTTACACCACCGATAATGCCGCTATGATTGCCATAACAGGGTATTATAAGTATCAGAACAAAGAATTTTGCCCGATTTCTGCTCCTGCCTATAGCAGAAATGTCATATAAAGGCAAAAAAATAAGCTAAAGTATTTGCGGTTCAGATAAATTATTGTACCTTTGTGCCCTGTTTGGAAGAAGTTGTTATTGGAATAGACTAAAAAGAAAAGGTAGAAATGTCTAAGATTTGTCAAATTACAGGGAAAAAGGCCATGATTGGCAACAATGTTTCCCACTCAAAGCGTCGCACTAAGAGACACTTCGATGTGAACTTGTTCACCAAGAAGTTCTATTATGTAGAGGAAGACTGCTGGATTTCACTGAGCATCAGTGCCGCAGGTCTGCGCTATATTAATAAGGTAGGTCTGGATGCAGCTCTCAAGAGTGCTGTTTCTCAGGGATTTTGTGATTGGAAGGATATTAAAGTAATTGGTTAATAATAAGGAGTACAGATTATGGCAAAGAAGCAAAAAGGCAACAGAGTACAGGTTATTCTGGAGTGCACAGAGATGAAGCAAAGCGGTCTGCCTGGTACATCTCGTTATATTACCACCAAGAACAG
>JAEEGL015006584.1_pt1 | contig 15112 bp, 14 predicted proteins | sample 9134231 | NCBI WGS metagenome assembly JAEEGL01 (sample SAMN16246548, study PRJNA631951) | gut metagenome | biome: gut microbiome; feature: rumen; material: fiber-attached | host: Bos | place: Iran: Karaj | collected 2018-10 | reverse complement strand
CTGCCTTTCGCCAACAAGCTATACCTTACACTCATTCACCGCAAGTTTGAGGCCGACACTTTCTTCCCCGAAATCGACTATCCACAATGGACTGAAATTGAACGCATTGATATCAACGATGACCCGAAAACCGATTTCAGTTACAGCTATCTGACATTAGAGAAGAAACAACACTAACACTCAGTAAAACTGATTGACTGTCAATTGATTTTCTGCCGTTTGATAAGAAATTCGGTCAGCACAACATCGAACGGCTGCGCAATGTCGACATCAACAAACTCAATGTTATACTGCGCACACTTTTCGCGCAAGTCGGTTTCAAACGATTTAAGCGTTTTCTGATATGTATCGCGTACCTCATTGGGATTCAGTTTGATACGCTCGCCAGTCTCCATATCTACAAAGCAGGTTGGACGGTTTGGGTAGAGTAGTTCCAATTCGCGCTGGTTGTCGGTAACGCTGAACACCACCACCTCGTGCTTGTTGTGCTTCAAGTGCTCGAAAGCGCTGAACAAGGTCTGCGAATCTGGTGAGAACAGGTCGGAAAAGAGTATTATAAGCGACCGTTTGCGCATTTTCTCGGCAATAAGATGAAGTGCGCCGGCAACATCGGTTGAAGAAATTTCCGAAGGTTCAAACTTGGTCGTGAGCAAGCGGGTCAGTTCGGCATAAAGCATCTTGGCGTGCGCCTCCGACAGTTTCGATTCGGTTTGAAAATCGATTCCGTTGCTGAAGAAAGTAAGGCCCACAGCATCGCGCTGACGGCGAAGCAAGTGGATGAGCGCGGCGGCGGAATAAACTGAAAATGCAAGTTTGTTATCACGCTGATTGGCAGGAAAATGCATCGAAGCAGAGGTGTCAATCAATATGTTGCAGCGCATGTTAGTCTCCTCCTCGAACCGCTTGACAAACAACTTGTCGGTGCGGCCAAACAGTTTCCAGTCGATATGCTTGGTCGATTCTCCCTGATTGTAAAGCCTGTGCTCGGCAAACTCAACTGAGAAGCCATGATACGGACTCTTATGCTGCCCTGTGATGAAACCCTCGACAATCTGCCGCGCACACCATTCGAGATGGTCGAACTTTTCAAATTCGATTATCTCCTGCAAAGTGTTCATCGGTAATCAGAAAAGGCCGTGAAGCTCAGCGTCGACACGGTCGAGAACAGTGCGCAAATCGTCCTGATTCTCGGTAAAATTCAAGTCATCGACATCGAAAATAAGGAGCTTGCCAAGGTCGTATTTCGAAATCCAGGCTTCGTAGCGCTCGTTAAGACGCTTCAGATAGTCGAGTCTAATTGAACTTTCATAATCGCGTCCGCGTTTTTGTATGTTGCGTACAAGTGTAGGTACCGAAGCACGCAGATATATAAGCAAATCAGGCGGTTGAATGAATTTGCTCATCAGTTCGAACGACGAGAAGTAGGTGTTGAAATCACGGGTGCTGAGCAACCCCATATCGTGCAGATTGGGCGCAAATATGTGGGCATCCTCGTAAATAGTGCGGTCTTGAATCACCGTCTTGCCCGATTTCAGTATCTTAAGAATCTGATTGTAACGACTGTTCAGAAAGAATATCTGCAAATTGAACGACCAACGCTGCATATCATTATAAAAGTCGTTCATATACGGGTTGTCGGCCTCCTCGTAATGAGCCTCCCACTTGAAATTTTTTGCCAGAAGCCCCGTTAGAGTTGTCTTTCCGGAGCCTATGTTTCCTGCTATTCCGATGTACATAATGTTCGTGTTTATTTCGGCTCTAAATTAGTTTTTTTAGCACAAACACCAACGGAAAAAAGGCAACAGAATAATGTTACTGACGATAATTCTATCCAAATCGCCACGAAGCTGTTTGCCACTTGGTTACAGAGTTTTCTCAATCCACCTCCTCAACTCCCCAAAATCGCCAAGCACCGGACAGCCGCTGGTTTCGAGCCTGTTGCGGCTCTGATGGCCATGCGACATAAGCACGCAGCTGCATTTTATTTTGTCGGCAACCTCTTTATCGTGGAGTGTGTCGCCCACAAAAAGCACTTCGTCGGGCTGAATATTCAATTGCCGCATCATTTCCTGGCATTGCTCAACCTTGCCGTTGGCATAGTGGTTGCTGCATCCGCATATATCTGAGAAACAACTGGTTATTCCTAAATCGGCAACCGATTTTTCCAACGCCTCCTGCTCCATTGCCGACATTATTATCTGCTTGACACCACGGCTGTTAAGCCAGTCGAGCAATTCTTTTGTACCCATGAACAACGAGGCTTGCGGCAAGAGTTTGAAATATTCGTCCATATACTCAATGGCCGGCTTCTCGAACGGCTCGGCATCAAAATCGAAGCCTATGGCGGCGTAATAATCTTTGACCGGGAAAGTAAATTCCTGTTTGTAGCGTTCAACAGTCAGAAGCGGCAACCTCCGACGGTGCAACAATATGTTCATCGCTTCAATACCTATCTGCACATCGTCGAGCAAAGTGCCGTTCCAGTCCCAGATTATGATTTTCATTTAAGTTGAAAGGTAAGAGTTTAAATGTTTAGTGTTGAGGGTTTAATGTTTAGCAGGTTGAACCTTTACTCATTAATCACTCCATTAGTGTTAGCGTCATTGTTCCCTCCCATATATTTTCCGACAATCTCGAGCAGACGCTCTTTCTGCAGAGGCTTGTACATGACGTCGGCAAAGTCGTTGTCTTTCATCTTGTGACGGAAGTCGGACAATGCGAAGCAGGTTTGCGCCACCACCGGAATGTCAGCATTGAACTTCCGTATCTGGTCCAGCGCCTCAAAGCCGTCAATTATAGGCATTTGCAGGTCCATAAGCACCATTTTGATGTCAGTGTCATCGTGAACGGTTCTCACAGCCGCCTCGCCGTCGTAGACAACGCGTGTCTGATAGCCCGCACCCTCAAGAATGGTGGATATGTAAATGGCGTTGAACTCGTCGTCTTCGGCCACCAGCACAACCGACTTCTGTTTTGAGAACAAACCGGCATCGGGAACTTGCGTCATCAGTTCCTCTTCTTCTTTAAGGCACGGAATCTCAATTGTGACCATCGAGCCCACATTGACCGACGAATCGAACTTAACGGTGCCGCCCAGCACCTCTACGTACGCCTGAGTGATGTGCAACCCTAGCCCAGCTCCGCGCGACTGTATGGTATTGATATTATCTACGCGGTAGAACTTCTTGAAAATCCGTTCCTTATCGACGTCGGCCACACCTATTCCTGTATCAGCTATGGTGAACACCATCTTGCCGTCGCGAATCATCGACTCCATGGTAACACTGCCGCTTGGCGTGTATTTAAGGGCGTTGTCGAGCACGTAACTCAGAATCTGGCGGATTTTGAACTTGTCCGACACTATTATCATCTTGGCCGGAATCTGATTGTTGTGCGTCATCACCAGACCGTTGTCGTTGCGCAGCTTGGCGTCAGAGAAGACCTCATCGGTAAGCTGTTTAAGGTCGAACTTCTCGCTGTTGACGGCAAGCTGGTTCGAATCGATTTTCGACGCCTCGACAGTGTTGGTGATTATCGACAGCAGGTTGTAGCCGTTGCGCTGTATAATATCGATGTATTTGGCCGTGTTCTCAGGCGTGCTGTTCATCTTCAGCAGGTCGGTAAAGCCGATTATGGCGTTCATCGGTGTGCGAATCTCATGCGACAGAATGGACAGGAACGACGATTTAAGCCGCAAGCTCTCCTCGGCCTGTTTTCTTGCCTTTTCCATCTCAATTTCAGCAAGTTTGCGCCGGTTTATATTGATATTGCAGCCAATGTAGCCGATAAATTTGCCAGTGGAATCAAAGTTTGGCGTGGCACAAACATAGAACCAGTAGTAGTTGCCGTTGCCGCAGAGCAAGCGCACCTCGGTCTGGAGGTCCTCGTAACGCACCATCAACTGCCTGGCGGCTTGCAGACGGTCGTCACGCTCATCGGGGTGGATAAGGTTACGCCACTCGCCGCCGGTGAGGTAAAGCCTGCCCGTGTCGCCAACAAAATAAGTGAGTGCGTTGTTGGCAAAGACAATGTTGCCCATGGTGTCGAATTTCCAAATCTGCAGGTCGCCAATGTCAGTTAGGTTGCGGAAATCGCTGTCGGTACCGGTGGCTGACGCCTCGTTGCCATTAATCTCTTTTATCAGCACCTGAACGTACATCTCACCATTCATCACAAACGAGGTGCCGACAATTGAAGCCATGAATTGTGTACCGTCGAGGCGCACCATGCTGCGCACAGCCTCCTCGGCACTTTTCTGTTTGGTTGTCAGCTTGATAATCTGAGCGCGGATGCTATCGAAAACACCTTCGGCATATATTGTCTTAATGTGACGGCCAACGAGCTGCTCGGGGCCTGTAGCGCGGAACTGATTGACACAGAACTGGTTGACATATGTTATCTTGTTGTCGAGGTTATGGACAAGAATGGCCTCGGGGGTGCTGTCCATCATCTGCTTGTAGCGACGCTGGAGACTGGTGATATCGGCGGCGAGCTTCTCGTCGGGCAGTTCTGAGAAAAGCACATAGCGGCACGCTTTGCCGTTGAATTTTATGCTGAACGACGATTTTTGCATACAAACCGGAACCCCGTCTTTATTCACCAGATAGCAGCGGTCGTCGTTCTGAATCTTCTTCTGCAAAATGGGGTCGGCGGTTTTCATCATTGTGGCAAACTGCGACGGCACATAGTTGAAGATACTTGTATTCAGCACTTTTTCAACGCTGTAACCCAGAATATCGCTCACTGCCTGATTGGTCATCTGCACCTTGTACTCGTCGAGGTCGTAGATGCACATAGGGTGCGGGTTACAATTAAAAATTATTTGATACGAGTCAACACCCTGCTCAAGCAACTGCTGCTTGTAGTAGGCATCGGAGTTGTCGTTGAATGTCAGCACAAAGCCTGTAATCATGTTCAACTCGTTCATCATTGGCGAAAAGGTGCCAATAACCGGAATACGCTTGCCGTCGCGGCGCGTGAGCATTGTGCCATCTGGCAGTATCACCTTGTTGTGGTCTTTCAGCACACCCGTCACGAAGGTATCGAGTTTGGTGCCTTCGGGGTCGCTTATATTGAATATTGACACTATGTTATGCCCGACAATCTGCTTGCGGCTGAAGCCTGTGAGTTGTTCGGCCACCTCGTTCACACTCCAAATGTTTCCGTTGCGGTCGACGGTGATGAGCGCCTCGCTGATATTCTGCAACACAGTCTGAAGCTCCTTGGTGTGCGCCTTCAGGTTGGCTTCGCGGCGCAATATATTCGACAGCATACCATCGCGCAATTTCCATCTGAACACGAAAAACAGTGTTATCGAGATAACCACTGCGGAAATAAACGTGGCAACACCCAATGTTATCATTCCGCCAAAAGGCTCCTTGCCAATAGCCGCCTGCACAAGCCCCACAACCATAACGCACAGCGACAATGCGCTAAGCACTATTATCACTATATGTAGTCCTGTCTTTTCTTTCATAATCGAGTGACCAAACAAGCGGCTAAAAACAACGCATAAATTTAATCAGACATTGAAAAAAACGGACAATGACTCCACAAAATTTATATTGCAGCGAAACTGATATTAGTCAGTTTATAACTGATTGCAATTCAGCTACAATAGTTTATCAAATTGATTACAAGCGTCATGCACGCATGTCAGTTTGATTTCTGCCAAATCAATTAAACCGATACTTCGCCCTTGATGTGCGGATGCGGATTGTAGTTGTCGAGGCGGAAATCTTCGAATTTGAACTTGAAGATGTCGTCAACCTCAGGATTTATCCACATTGTGGGCAGTGGACGCGGGTCGCGGGTGAGTTGCAGCCGCACCTGCTCAAGGTGATTATTATATATATGCAAGTCGCCGAAAGTATGGATAAACTCACCCAACTGCAGGTGGCAAACCTGCGCAACCATCATTGTTAGAAGCGAATAGGATGCGATGTTGAACGGCACACCCAGGAAAGCGTCGGCGCTGCGCTGGTAGAGCTGGCACGAGAGGCGGCCGTTGCGCACATAAAACTGGAACAGCGCATGGCACGGCGGCAGAGCCATGTGGTCGATGTCGGCCACATTCCACGCACTGACAATCAGGCGACGTGAGTCGGGGTTGGTCTTGATGTCGTGAATCAGCTTCGATATCTGGTCGATATGCGAGCCGTCTGGTGCGGGCCACGAGCGCCACTGGTAGCCGTAGACGTGCCCAAGGTCGCCGTTCTCGTCGGCCCACTCGTTCCAGATGCGTACGCCGTTGTCTTGCAGATACTTGACGTTGGTGTCGCCGGCCAGAAACCATAACAGCTCATGAATTATCGATTTCAAGTGCAATTTCTTCGTTGTCAGGCAGGGAAAACCCTCGTTCAAATCGAAGCGCATCTGATAGCCGAAGGTGCTTATGGTACCCGTTCCGGTGCGGTCGCTTTTGGTGTCGCCCGTTTCCAAAATGTGCGACAGCATATCGAGATATTGTTTCATTGTGTTGCTATTTTGGCGCAATTTAAATGTGTGCCGAATAATAGACAACAAACGCGACACATTTAAATTAACAAATTGCAAACGGAAACAGAAATTCAGAGATTTTTAGATTTTTAATGCCACACCCGATAGCTATTTCAACTATATTGGCAGACTAAATTTTAATAATATGGAAAAAACCAAAGGCTACAAGTGGGATTTTGCCGGAGTTGGCGGAGTCACACGCGTAAATATCACAAAGGGCGAAGATATCGCACACCTTGGCGAACTCGACCAGAAGCTGTGGACAGTGCTCAGCTGCCCAGTCAAAGGTTTGGAACTTGACGAGAAGACACTCGCCATGCTCGACATTGACAACGACGGTAAAATCCGCGTCAACGAGGTGATTGAAGCCGCCGACTGGCTGACTTCGATTTTGAAAACCAATAACTTGCTGTTTGAACAGAAAGGCGAAATCAACCTGAACGACATCAATCAGGAGACCGACAACGGCAAAAAGATTTACGCCTCGGCCAAACAGATTCTCAGCAACTTAGGCAAGGAGGGCGACGTGCTTAGCATTGCCGACACCGCCGACAGCATGGCAATCTTCGCCAAGACACGGTTCAACGGCGACGGTGTGATAACTGCCGACTCCACTGACGACGCCGACTTGAAAGCTGTTATAGAAAACTGCATCAAAACGATTGGTTCGACCATCGACCGCAGCGGTGCCGACGGTGTCAATGCCGACCAGATTGAAGCTTTCTACGCCAACTGCGCCGACTACGACGCCTGGCAGAAAGCATCCACCCTGCCCTACGGCGAAAAAACAGCGGCCGCACTTGCAGCCTACCAATCGATAAAGACAAAAGTTGACGACTACTTCCTGCGCTGCAAACTGTCGGCTTTCGACAGCAACGCCGAAGAACAACTGAACGTTGCACCGAGTCAGTTTGAGGCTATCAGCAGCAAAAACCTGACCGAGTGCGGCAGCGAGATTGCCGAATATCCGCTATCGAAGATAAACACCAAAGGCACACTGACACTGAAGATTGACGCCATCAACCCGGCTTGGCAAGCCGCTTTCGGCACTCTGAAAAGCGTGGTTTTTGATGCTGATTTCGCAAAAAAAGACGCAATAACTGAAGCCGACTGGCAGAGCGTTGGCGCCAAATTCGCACCGTTTATCGCCTGGCTCGACAGCAAGAAAGGCAGCCTTGTGGAATCGCTTGGCGCGGATGTCATCAGCAACATACTGAAAGCCGACCGCAAAGCCGACCTTCTTGCGCTTGTTGAGCAAGACAAGGCTCTGGAGTCGGAGGCCAACAGCATCAACGAGGTTGACAAGCTGCTGCACCTCTGCCGCGACTTCACCACACTGCTCCGCAACTACGTTACGCTGCTCGACTTCTACGACCGCAGCAAAAAAGCCATGTTCCAGGCCGGCACGCTATACATCGACCAGCGCAGCTGCGACCTCTGCATCAAGGTGTCCGACATGGGCAAACACAACACCATGGCCAGCTTCAGCGGAATGTATCTGCTCTACTGCGACTGCGTATCGAAAACCAAGAACGAGACTATGCAGATTGTGGCCGTGATGACCAGCGGCGAGGTGAACAACCTTATGGTTGGCAAAAACGCCGTCTTCTATGACCGCAACGGCCTTGATTGGGACGCCACCGTGACAAAAATCATCGAGAACCCGATAAGCATCCGCCAGGCTTTCTGGTCGCCCTACCGCCGCATCTCGGTCTGGGTTGAGAACCTGATTAACAAACGCGCCGCCGAGAAAGACGCCAAGATGATGGAGGAGACAACTGCCAAACTGGCCGCCAAAGCACCTGCCGACGGCGAGAAACCAGCACCCGCAATGCCTTTCGACATCGCCAAATTCGCCGGTATCTTTGCCGCCATTGGCATGGCTTTGGGCATGATTGGCAGCGCTCTTGTTAGTGTGGCCGACGGTTTGAAAGGCTTTACATGGTATCAGTATCTTGCTATCATTGTTGGCATTATAGTTGTCATATCAGGTCCGTCGATGATAATGGCATGGCTGAAGCTGCGCAAGCGCAACCTGGCTCCGGTGCTCAACGCCAACGGCTGGGCTGTCAACGCCGACATAATGGTGAACATAATCTTCGGCGCAACGCTCACCAAGATTGCAAGCTATCCGAAACTGAAACTGAAAGACCCGTTTGCACAAAAAGGCATTCCGGTTTGGCGCAAAATACTGTATCTGATTATTATTCTGCTGATTGTATTCTGCGTTCTGTACTACACCGGCACACTGGCAAAGTGGGGCTTCGACTTCAAAATACCGTTCGGACCACAAATCTGACGGCATTGCCAGCTTAACAGCAAAAGTTCTGCAGATAGGACACTCTCCTGTTTGCAGGACTTTTTTTAACCCGATTCTGAAACATCAATTTAAAACCACAACAACATGCATCTGCTTGCAACACTTGCCGCGGCGCTTATAATGGCAACCAATCCCGATATTGAATACAGCGGCCGCATCGATTTCAGCAAACCCGAAGCGCCTCAATTTTCCTATTCTGGCGTGTCGATACGCGCAACTGTTGATGCCGAACAGGCAAGCGTAATAATGAACGACGAGAAAGGCGAAAACTACTTCGCTGTGATAGTCGACAATGTTTACACCGGCAAGCTGAAACCCAACAAAGGCAAAGGCACATACAAGATTGCCGACTTTGGACAGAAAAGCGTGCACGAGATTGAGATAGTGAAGATTAGCGAGTTGGAGTTTGGCAAGACAACATTCCTCGGATTCGATTTAGGCACCGACGGCACCATTATTCCGATGCGCGACAAACGCGAGCTGACAATCGAATTCATAGGCAACTCGATAACCTGCGGCTACGGCAACGAGGGGCGGCTGGGCGAGCGTTTTGGCGCCTCGACCGAGAACCACTACATGACCTTCGCCGCAATAACAGTCCGCAGCTTCAACGCCAAGCCGCTGGTTGTGAGCAGGTCGGGCATCGGCATCTACCGCAACTATGCCGGCCCGACAGAGGGCAACACCGACTGCATGTCGAACAACTATGACCGCGTCTTCCTCTACGACGCAAAACCAAAATTCGACTTCCGCCAGAAGCCCGACCTTGTGTGCATCAACCTGGGAACCAACGACTTCAGCACTCCGGGTGTCGACACGGCCAAATTCATCGACCGATACCTATATTTAATAAGTCAGATTCAGACAAACTACACCAATCCTGAGATTGTCTGCCTTATTGGCCCGATGCTGGGCGGCGACGAGCTTGCCCTTGAGCGCCAGTGCGTACAAACTGTTGTGAGCCGCGCCAATGCCACCAACAAAGGACGGGTGCATTTTTTTGAACTGAGCGAGCAAAACCCCAAAGACGGACTTGGTATTGACTGGCATCCAACTGTGCGTCAGCATATTAAGAACGCACGCGAGCTTATCGGCCACATCAGCAAGCTGAAAGAATGGACCGTCGTGCCGCAGATTGTAATGGCCGAAGCCAACGGCAACCAAATAAAACTCTACGCCAACGACGCCAAATGTCTGTTCAAACAATCGCTTGTTACAATGAAGATAACCGCCGACGGCAGCCCTGTGAAAGCCACCGACTGGCAGATAAACGAGGTTGACGCCATAATGACCATCACCCTCGAAAAAGACATCAGCCAAAGCAAGAATATTGAACTGCATGACGACAACACAACACAAAAAATAATAAGATGTGTTGTCAAATAGTGGAATTACAGTTTATTTTTCTAAATTAGCGTGTTGTTAGACTGAAAAACGAAGACCTAAGATGATAGATGAGGAATACAACTGGAAAGGCAAGAAAATCTTAATCACTGAAGATGAGGAAATTAACTACCTTTTTCTAGAGCGAGTGCTTGCGCCAAGCAACGTGACAATCGTAAGAGCCTGCAACGGCCGCGAAGCCATTGACATGGCCGTTGGCGATTCTAAAATCGATTTGGTGCTTATGGATATTCGTATGCCTGAAATAAATGGCATCGATGCAACAATCGAAATCCGGAAAAAACGCCCCAATCTGCCAATTATAGCGCACACTTGCTACGACACCGACCTCAACCTGTCGACACTGCCAAATGTAAAGTTCGATGGATTCATAAGCAAGCCGGTGAATATCAGCAAGATGATGCGACTTATAGACCAGTATATGAAATAAGACTGTTTGGAACAGAAAAAATAAAAAAGCGTGCCATTAGGACACGCTTTTTTTGTGCGACACAGGAACTGTCAGAAAGCCGCCAGCAACAAATTGATGTCTTGCGACGGCAGCCCTAAACGGTTACCTATCACCTCGTTAGTGAGAATTCCGTTATATACATAAACACCAGCACGCAAGCCAGCGTTCTCCTTAACCATCTGATTTATGCCTCCCGACTCGCCAAGCTCGATTATTATCTGCCCCAGAATGTTACTCAATACGTATGTGGCTGTACGCGAGACTTTTGCCGGGATGTTAGGCACGCAATAATGCACAACTCCATATTTATTAAATGTCGGATTAGTGAACGACGTAACCTCCGACGTCTCGAAACATCCACCCTGGTTCATACACAAATCGACAATCACCGAGTTTGGCTTCATCTGTTTTATCGAGTCCTCGCCGACAATGAAATCGCGAGCGCGCCCATCCTCATAAAGCGCGCCAATGACAACATCGGCCGAACGCAAGGCCTTGAGCAACACCAACGGTTGCAAAACCGATGTAAAAATCTTCATTCCAAGCCTGTGCTGGAGTTCGCGCAACCGGTTTATCGACCTGTCGAAAACCTTAACCGAAGCGCCCAAGCCCATAGCCGTGCGGGCGGCATACTCAGCCGCCGTTCCAGCGCCCAGAACGACCACATCGGTGGGGCTGATGCCGCTTATGCCGCCAAGCATCTCGCCTTTTCCGCCATGTGCACAGCTCAGATACTCGGCTGCTATCAATATCGATGTTGTGCCAGATATCTCACTGAAGCTCTGTATTATAGGATAAACATCATCGTGCGAGTCTTTGTAGAATTCGAAACCTATGGCCGTGATTTTCAGTTCCATCAGCTTTTCGATGTACTGACGCGGCTGCAAATTGACATCGTAAGAGCTGAACAGCACCTGTCTCCCCTTCATCAGCGAAAGCTCCTCCTCGTTAGGCGGCAGCACTTTCACAATCACATCGCAGGCATATATGTTGCTTTTAACCGGCTCAATGATAGCGCCTTGGTCGATGTATTTCTGGTCGGCAAAGTGTGTGCGCTCGCCAGCGCCGGCCTCGACAAAAACCTCATGTCCGCAGTTGACCAGAAAGCCCACTGAATGGGGTGCCATTGCCACGCGCGTCTCGTCGGCAGCCGACTCCTTGGCTATAGCGATACGCAATTTCTTTCGCCGATGCCCTATTTCAAGCATCTCCTCACAAGGCATCAGATTGCCTAAAACACCCTTTGAACCCCAATCCATGTCTTTCTGATTTACGATTAGTAATACGTTTTTCTGCCTTGCTAAGATAATTCAAATTTAAAACGATGATACTAACACTAACGCAAACACATTTCTTTTGTCATGCCGGACTTGTTTCATCATCTTGGCCCAATTTGATAAGATTCCGATTTACATCGGAATGACAGGCCTTTCTGTCATGACGCGTTTCGGCATCTCTGCTTATTGGCAAAAATTCCGGCAAGCGTCGGAACGACAAATTTTAAACGCACCAAAATGAATCCATAACTGAAATCAGTTTTGATACCATTGTTTGTGCGGTTATTCTATCTTTGCGCCGCAATTTTTTTGACAAATGCCACAAATAACAATATACACCGACGGAGCGGCCTCGGGCAACCCTGGCAACGGGGGCTACGGCGTGGTTCTTGTCAGCGGGCAATACTGCAAAGAGCTGAGTGAGGGCTTCCGCCTAACCACCAACAACCGCATGGAGCTGCTTGCCGTCATCAAAGGATTGGAGGCTCTGAAGGTGCCCAATTGCGAAGTTGTTATTTATTCCGACTCGAAATATGTGGTTGACGCAGTGGAGAAACACTGGCTGCAAGACTGGATAAAGAAAAGATTCAAGGGCAAAAAAAACCAAGACCTTTGGATGCGGTTTTGGCGTGTCTATAACTTGCACAAAGTCAGGTTTCAATGGGTGAAAGGTCACAACGGCATACCGCTCAACGAACGTTGCGACCAGCTTGCCACCACTGCGGCGCAAACTGCCACACAGATTGATACGGGCTACGAAAACAATCAGACAGACAATACATTACTATTATGATACGACTTGCAATATTAGCATCGGGCTCAGGCTCAAACGCCGAAAACATAACCAAGTATTTTTCTAAATCGAAAGAGATTGAGGTTGCGGCAATAATATCAAACAAAGCCGATGCCTACGTTCTGGAACGCGCTAAGTATCTGAAAGTTCCATCGTATGTATTCAGCCGGAGCGAGTTTCTTGAGACCGACAAGGTTATGAATCTTTTCGACGAGCTGAAAATCGACTGGATAATTCTGGCCGGATTCCTTGTGCTGCTGCCGCCAGCCATTGTCGATAAATACGAAGGCCGGATTCTGAACATCCACCCGTCGCTGCTCCCAAAATACGGCGGCAAGGGAATGTACGGCGACAAGGTTCACAAGGCCGTTGTCGAGGCACACGAGAAGGAGTCGGGCATCACAATACACACTATCGACGCCAACTACGACGAGGGCACAACTGTTTTTCAGGCCAAAATAAAAATCGACCCGCTCGACAACGCCGAAAAAGTGGCGCAGAAAATCCACGCGCTCGAATATAAATTTTTCCCCGTAATCATTGAGAATATGATTATGAAACGCCCGTTTGAGAAAGAAGTTACGGTTACTCCGATAAACGATAACGATAACACTAACGAGTGAGTAATGATAAATGAGCAAAGATTAAACCTGTTAAACATTAAACTCTAAACACTTACCTCTCATCTTTTAACTTAAAACTTCAAAAATGGTAATCGAGATAAATTCGTTGACGGACATTGACGAGGCGGCAAAGAAATTCTTAGAAGCCGTGGGCGACAAACGCCATTTCGCTTTCTACGGACAAATGGGGGCCGGTAAAACCACCTTCATAAAGGCCATATGCGAGCAGCTTGGCACCACCGACATCGTCTCGAGCCCGACATTCGCCATAATCAACGAGTACGCATCGACTGCCGGACGGATTTTCCACTTCGACTTCTATCGCATAAAAAACCTTGAGGAAGCCTACAACCTTGGCTACGAGGACTATTTCTTCGGCGATGAATACTGCTTTGTTGAGTGGCCCGAAAAAATTAAGGACATCATGCCAGAGCACTTCACCGCCGTGAAAATTACCGCCACCGGTGACGACAGCCGCATAGTGGAGTTCTAGCTGATTTTCAAAATTTTATTTCTGTGCGTTTTTATAAATCTGAACCCAAGTCGGGTCTTCCATATCGGTAAGCAGGCGAATCAGGTTTTCGCCATAAATGACATCGCCGATACGCTCGACTCCGTATTTGGCAAGTATCTGCATCTGCGCCTCGGATGGCATTCCGGTCTGCCCGCCCCACCCTTTTTCGGGCGATTTGCCAAACGGATACTGTGCGTATCGCAACTTCCATATTTCCTTTATTGTCTGAACGTTAAGTTCATGTTTTTTCAGATTGTCGATGCGGTCGGGGTTGGCGCGCGAGGCCTCATTGCCGCTAAACTGACGGATGAAAGAATCGAACGTGAAGAATGTTGTCTTCACTGTCTTGTCCACCGTCAGCATGTGGATGCCGTAGGTTGCCGCGCCGCCGTTGGCCGTAGGTAACAAGCTGATACAGAACGAATATTCGGGCTGTGGTGCCTGCGGAATTGACGCTTTGTCGCGCTTGGGCACAATTATCTGTCCCGAAGCCGAAAAGACCGGCATCAATATCACTAATGCAAATATCTGAAAGACAACCTTTTTCATCAATCAACGAATAATGTTGCCGCTGCTACTAATATAAGAATTATGCCCGTAACGGTTTTCTGCCGATGCTCAAAAAGATGCCAGTTGAGTTTATGCAGGCCTTTCAGCCCCAAATAAACCAGCACCGCCATAGCGCAGACGGTGGCCACTATGTAAACCACCGAAGTCACCAGTATTCCCTGCCAGCCATACGAGACTGCCAACAGAAAATAGGCATCGAGCTCGATGCAGGGCGACAGAAACATTGCCATAAGCATCGATGCCACTATCGCCGACTTCGATTTGTGGGAGTCGATATTATCGAAATGACTGTGATTGTGTCCGCGGTGCAGCAAATCGGCAACTATGAAAAACACACCAAGCAAGGCGATAACGGTTGGCGCCACCCAGCGCAGATATTCCTCGTAACGGTCTGACATTCTGACGCCTAACAAGCCTACCAACACACCAACTATTATGGTGCTGGCAATATGAGCAACACCAATAAGCATGGTAATGTTCAGCGTCTCGCGCATTGTCCAGCGCTCGCTCTTACCCACGGCCACAATGGGCAGCCAATGGTTTGGAATGGCGGCGTGGACAAGGCTCAGCAGCAAACTGCCCGAAATAATCTGCCACATTGATTATCAGAATTTTAAAAGAAAATCAAAATCTTCGTCAGGTTCAATCTCGATGGGCTGACG
>JAEEGL012121330.1_pt1 | contig 15112 bp, 8 predicted proteins | sample 9134231 | NCBI WGS metagenome assembly JAEEGL01 (sample SAMN16246548, study PRJNA631951) | gut metagenome | biome: gut microbiome; feature: rumen; material: fiber-attached | host: Bos | place: Iran: Karaj | collected 2018-10 | reverse complement strand
AGGTTCTATGAAAAATGTTGCATCTCCTGATGTATTTGAAGGTGATGCCAGTGAAACTGCTGAAGAAAAATTTAATAAATTAAAAACAAGATTTAATGATTTTACTGATCTTGTTAATGAATTTGCAGAGACTTTATTAGGAGCTGCAGAAGCAACAGAACAAACAGAAAGAAATATAGATCAAGATGCATCTGGTTTAGCAAGCTAAAATTGAAGCTATGCTTCTTTTTTTTTTGCTTTGGAAAAATAATAAAAATATGATATACTTATTAATGATATGGAGATAGTAAAAATGGAAGAAAAGAAAGCGGATAATACAATATTAAATAAAAATAAAATAAGAGTTCTTGATTCTGAAATTGATTTTGAAAAGAATAAAATTAAAAAGTTAGATGATATTGAAGAATTATTTATTACTCTTAATAAAGATATTAATAAATGTGTAGAATTATTAGGAGAATCAATTAAAGGTAAAAATATTCAAAATAAACTAGCATCTGTTAGTGAAAATAGCAAAATTAGTTTAAAAAAAGGTATGTCTAATATAGAGGAAGAAAGAAAAAATATAAGAAAGAATATTGCTTCTTTGATAAATGAAAAAGATCAAATTACTGCAGAAGCAAAAAAGGAAAAGAAGGAAAAAGAATAAATACTTTTTAAACAGATAAATTAATGATATAATTATTTTAGAATAGAATAGGAGGTGTAAAAGTGAAACTAGTGCTTATTAAGTCGGATAGATTATTTAAATATCCTTTTCCAAATGAGAATATGACTACATTTTGGATTAAAGATATTGATAATAATGAATCTGATAGAGATTTAATATCAATTGATAAGATTAAAGAAGAATGGTACTTGTTTAGCAACGAAACTTGTAATGTTGTTATGAATGGTAAAAACATTAAAGAAGTTAAAGTTGAAGTTAATACTTTTTATCCTCTTAGAATAAATAATCAGGGTGTAATTGAGAATGCATTTTTATATGTATATGAAGAAAATGATCCTTCATATACTTCTTTTGCTATTACTCAAAATGGTGAATATAGGATAGGTAAAGATCCTTCACAACATATAATTCTTACAAATGAATATGTTAAACCTGAACATGCAATGCTTATTAAGACTGATGAGAGTATTCAAATTAGAACTATTGATACTCAGTATGGTGTTTATGTAAATAATAATAAAACAAATTTAAGAGCATTAGAAAGTGGAGATACAATATTTATCTCTGGATATAATATTATAGTTTTGGGAGATTATATTCTTATAAATGGTAAAGTAGGTATTAATACTGATAATATCATAGAAAAAGAATTACCTAAACAAGATGTAGAATTAATTGGTACAAATGAAGATGATAATGCAACTATTTATAATGAAAGTGATTATTATTCAAGACAGCCAAGATTTACTACGTCTATAACTGAAGAAGACATTAAAATTGATAATCCTCCTGGAAAAGTGGCAGAAGATGATACACCTCTTTTTTATACAATTGGACCAATGATTACAATGACTATGACTTCAGTTGTAAGTATATCTACATCTATTATCAATTTGATGAATGGTAAGTCATCAAAATGGTCTATTGTTCCTGCTATTGTTGTAGCAATTGCTATGATAGCATCAACTGTATTATGGCCATCTTTAATGAGAAGATATAATAAAAAGAAAGCTGCTAAAAAAGAAGCTGAAAGACAAGAAAAATATAAAAAATATTTAGAAGAAAAAAGAACAAAAATAACTAATATTAGAAATAGTCAACAACAAATATTAATTGAAAATTATCCTGATATAAAAGATTTGCAAAGTATAATTATTAATAAAAAAAGAAACCTTTGGGAAAGACAAATTAATAGTGATGATTTTTTAAATGTTAGAATAGGTATTGGAACCGTTCCACTAAGAATTAAACTTAGTTATGGAATGGAAGATTTTACTATGGTTGAAGATAATCTTAAGGCTGAGTTATCTAGTGTAGCAGAAGCAGCTAAAGATATTAACAATTGTCCTGTGACTATTGATTTAACACAAAGAAATAAACTTGTTTTAATTGGTGATATTGCTAATAAAGAATCAATGCTTAAAAGTTTGTTACTTCAATTATCCACATATCATGCATATAATGATTTAAAACTAGTATTTATGATTAATGATACTACCAGTGATATGTGGGACAGTTTTAAAATATTACCTCATGCATGGAGTGATTCAAAAGATATAAGATTCTATGCTACTAATTATGATGAAATGAGTAAAATATCATTCTATTTAGAGCAAGTATTTATGGCTAGAAAATATTCTGATGATGTTGGAAAACAAGTTGAAAATGCTATTAATTATAGAAATGTTAGACCATATTATTTAATTATTGTTGATAATATTAAAAAGAACAAAAATATTGAAATAATTGATAAGATATTAAAAGAAAATAACAATTTAGGATTTGGTTTAATTATATTAAATGATGGTATATCAGATTTACCAAATGAATGTAGTGATTTCTTAACTGCTGATGGAGCAAATTCTGCTATTATTACAAAAGATTTAAATAAAGATAAACAACAAAAATTCATTATGGATAGTACTGATAATATTAATCTTGGTCGTTTATGTGAAAAACTATCTAATATTCCAATTAAACAAGATCAATTATTAGATGAAGTTAAATCATCAATTGGTTTTTTAGAAATGTATAAAGTTGGAAGAGTAGAACAATTAAATATTATTGATAGATGGAAAAATAATGATGTTGTAAATACACTAAGTGTACCTATTGGTATTAAATCTGATGGTGAAATTTTTAATTTAGATTTACATGAAAAATTCCACGGACCACATGGTTTAATTGCTGGTATGACTGGTAGTGGTAAATCTGAATTTATAATTACTTATATGTTATCTATGTGTTTGAATTATAGTCCTGAAGAAGTATCATTTGTACTTATTGACTATAAAGGTGGTGGACTTACTGGTGCATTTGAAAACAAGTTTACTGGTGTTAAACTTCCACATTTAGCTGGTACTATAACAAACTTAGATAAAGCTGAAATTAATAGAGCACTTTCAAGTATACAAAGTGAGTTAAAAAGAAGACAAGAATTATTTAATGAAGTAAAATTAAGATTAAATGAAAGTACATTAGATATTTATAAATATCAACAATTATATAGAGCCGGTGTTATTAAAGAACCAATATCTCATTTGTTTATAATTTCTGATGAGTTTGCAGAACTTAAGAGTCAACAACCAGAATTTATGAATGAGTTAATATCTACTGCTCGTATTGGACGTTCGCTTGGAGTTCACTTAATCCTAGCAACACAAAAACCAAGTGGTATTGTTGATGATCAAATTTGGTCAAACTCTAAATTTAAAGTATGTTTAAAAGTTCAAGAAAAATCAGATAGTATGGATGTTATTAAAAGACCTGATGCTGTTACATTAAAGAAGGCTGGAAGATTCTACTTACAAGTAGGTTATAATGATTATTTTGCTATTGGTCAAGCAGCATATGCAGGAACTAAATATATTCCTAAAGATAAAATAACTAAAGTTGTTAACAGAGATATATCATTTATTAATAATATCGGTGATACTATTAAAAATGTTGAAACTGTTAAAAGAGAAGAAAGTATATCTCAAGGTGAAGAACTTCAAAATATTTTAAAATATATATGTGATACAGCTGCTTCTTTAAATATGAGTGCTAAACAATTATGGCTTGATAAATTAAAGGATGAAATATTTGTAACAAATATAATGAAGAAATATTCTTTCCAAAATCATCCTTGGGATTTAAAAGCTGTTATTGGTGAATATGATGATCCACAAAATCAAAGACAAGATATACTAACATTAGATTTCAATGATAATGCTAATACATTAATTTATGGTGTAAGTGGTAAAGAAATAATGCTTTCATCAATTATTTATAGTTTGATAATTAATCACTCTTCTGATGAAATGAATATTTATATTATTGATTTTGGATCTGAAATGTTCTCTGTATTTGAGCCTGCTCCTCAAGTTGGAGATGTAGTGTTTGTAAATGAAGAAGAAAAGATGGTTAATTTATTTGCAAGTGTAGCTAAAGAGTTAGAAAAACGTAAAAAACTATTTGCAGATTATAATGGTAGTTATAACTTATTTATTAAAAATAGTGAAAAGAAATTACCAAGAATAATTATATTTATTAATAACTATGAAATACTTAGTGAAAATTATGAAGATTTTGTAGATGTAATTGCTTCTTTAAGCCGTGAAGGTGAGAAGTATGGTATATCATTTGTAATTACTGCTAGTGGTGTTACTTCAGTTAGAGGTAAAACAGCTCAAAACTTTAGTAATCAATTCTGTCTTCAATTTAATGATCCTAATGATTATATTAGTATATTAGGTTCTACTCATGGAATGGAACCATCACAAGTTGAAGGAAGAGGACTTGTAAAGTTAGATGGAGAAATATATGAATTTCAAACTGCTTATCCATATAAGTGGGATGAAATAAATACATACATTAAGAATATTTGTGCTGAATTAAATCAAAGGGTATCTAGAAAAGCTAAGAAGATTGCAGTTCTTCCAAATCATGTTAGATTCCTTGATGTATCATCTCACATTACCAGCCTTAAAGAAGTACCAATTGGTATAGTGAAAGATACTCTTGAAATATCAACATATGATTATGCAAAGTATCCAATTTCTCTTGTTTCTGCTCAAGATGTGAGTATGTTAGATAAGTTTATTTCATCACTAGGAGAAGTAATACAAAATGTTGAAAATACTGAAGTATATATGATAGATGCTAATGAATCAATTAAAGATCCATCTAAGTTTGAACATTATACTAATTCAAACTTTAATGAAACATATGATTTATTAACAAAACTATCATCTAGTGATTTGAATAAAAACCATTTATTTATAATACACGGAGCAGAAACATTTATGAGTAGTTTTAATACTGATACACAAAGAAAACTTAAGACTTTATTTAGTAATCTTAAGAATATTAAGAGCATTAGAATAATATTCTCTGACTCAGTATCAAAACTTAAGTTATATGAATATGAAGATTTCTTCAGAAATTGTGTACAACCTCTAAATGCAGTATGGGTTGGTTCTGGTATTACAGATCAATATACTATTAAATCATCAACATATACAAAAGAAACTAGAAGTCAAATTGAAGGTGATTTTGGATATAAAGTTGATAAAGGAAATGCAATACTTATTAAACTACTAGATTTCTATTCAAGTGAGGATTGATAATATGGATTTTAGAGTATATGTAATAATTGAAATGCCTGTTTTAGATAGAAAATATGAATTATTTATACCAGCTGATAGGAGAATACATGATTTAATTAGAATACTTAAAAAGAATATTCCTGGTCTTAATGAAAACTACTATGAAAAGAGGACTCCTAATATTTATAACAAAACAACTGGTCAAATGTATGATTTAAATATTATTATTAAAAACAGTGATATTAAAATGGGTACTAGACTTATATTAGTCTAGTACTTTTTTATTGAAAAAATAAGTTTATTGTGTTATTATATGCCACGAGAAATGGGGGGGAATTAAATGGATAAGAATATTTATGATGAAAGAGTATATCTTGTTGGAGACAATGATGCTCTTAGCGCTTTTAGAAATGAATGTGTTAAAAATAGATTTTTATATTCTTTAGAAAGAGAACTATATAAAGATGTTTTAAAAGAATATAGAAAATTGATTAGTATGACTGCAGATTTATTAAGAGCTTTAGGTTTATCTAGTTCTATTGATTATTCACTTGCATTATCATATTTAATAAAAAATGGATTTTTATCTCAAAACTTAACATTTGATTCAAATGAACCCACATTTGAAGTTAAAAGTACATATGGTATTAATATTGTAATGGGAGAAGGATGTTGTAGAAACTATTCTGATCTTCATAAAGCCGTTATGGAAGAACTTCAATTATTTTGTAAAAGTTTTTATTGTGTAGCTGATGAACCAATGAGTGATGCAAAAACATTAAAAGCAAATCATGTATTAAATCTAGTTAATTATGAAGATGTTTTATATGGAATAGATATATTTAATTCAGATAAATTATTTTACTTTAAAACAGCTTTTATATTAAAAGAAATAGCTCATTTTAGTAGTAGTAAGTTAAGATATAAACCATATTATGATTTAACTATTTCATCTGAAACGTATGATGAAATGATAGAAAATATAATGTTATTTGATGCAGAAAGCAAAAAAAGCCATTTGAGTGCATTTCAATATTGGGATGCTATTATACCTGATATGAAATCATTTATGAAAAAAAATAGAGATATGTTTATGGATTTTCATAGTGATACTTCAGAAATAAAAGATAATATTTGTGCAGAAATGCAAAGACAAAGAAAACTTAAAGAACAATTGACAAAAGAGGACTAATATTGTATACTTTTATGTGTTAAAAACGAAGAACAAGAGGAGTAATTTATTAATATTATTAGAGATGAAAAGTCATCGGGTGAAAGCTTTTCTTAATAGAGATAGATGAAGGTAGCTTGGGAGTTTAATATCTGAGTTTAGTAAGATATTACGTGTACTATGACGTTAAATAGATTAAGTTAAATAAAGGATGGTACCGTCCATTTGGACTCCTTGGTATGATCCTTTTTATTTTGGAGGAAAAAATGAATGAAAATTTTGATGCTTTTGATAAGTATGCTATGAAATATGATATGAATGAGAAAATGATTGAGTATAAATACAATCATTCTTATAGAGTCGTCCATCAAGCGGAAGAAATATGTAGAAGTTTAGAATTAGATACATATGAAAGAGATATTGCTTCTTTAATAGCATTACTTCATGATATAGCAAGATTTAAACAATGGACTGAATATAAAACATTTTCTGATATAGATTCATTTGATCATGGAGATATGGGAGTCAAAATATTATTTGAAGAAAATGAAATTAAAAATTATATTTGTGATGAAAAAGAATATGAAATAATTAAAAAAGCTATTACTTATCACAATAAATTATCAGTTCCATTTAATGAATTAACAGATAGAGAAACTCTTCAATGTAAGATTATTAGAGATGCTGATAAGATTGATATATTATATGCTTTTTCAACAAATAGACTTCTTGAATTAGAAGAAGATGATAATGAAATATCAGAAGAAGTAAAAGATCAATTCTTTAAACATCAACCAGTATTAAAGAAAGATGCTATTAGTTTAAATGATAGAACTGTTCTAATGATGTCTTTAGTATTTGATTTATATTTTGATTATTCAAAAGAAAGAATATTAAATGAAGAGTATTTAACTAAGATGTATAATCATTTAAAAAATAAAAAGATATTTAAGCCTTTTGTAGATGAGGCAATTAAATATTTGAAAGGGGATAAATAAAATGTTAGAAAGTAAATATGATCATAATAAAACAGAAGAAGGAAAATATGAAAAATGGTTAAGTAAAGACTATTTTAAATGTGAACCATCTTCAAATAAACCACCATATTGTATTGTATTACCACCACCTAATGTTACAGGTGTACTTCACTTAGGTCATGCATGGGATGTAACACTTCAAGATATTATTATTCGTTATAAGAAGATGCAAGGATATGACACTTTTTGGTTACCAGGTATGGATCATGCCGCAATAGCAACAGAAGCAAAAGTTGTTAAGAGATTAAAAGATAAAGGTATTGATAAATATGAATATGGAAGAGAAAAATTCTTAGAAGCTTGTTGGGATTGGACTCATGAACATGGAGATATAATAAGAGAACAATGGGCTAAATTAGGAGTTAGTCTTGATTATTCAAAAGAAAGATTTACATTAGATGAAGGACTTAGTGAAGCAGTAAAAAGAGTATTTGTAGATTTTTATAATGAAGGGTTAATTTATAGAGGAGAAAAAATAATTAACTGGGATCCTGCTGCTAAGACAGCACTTTCAAATGAAGAAGTTATATATTCTGAAGAAAAGAGTGCATTTTATCATATTAAATATAAACTTGAAGATAGTGATGAATATTTAGATGTAGCAACTACAAGACCAGAAACTTTATTTGGGGATACTGCTGTTGCTGTTAATGAAAATGATAAAAGATATAAAAAGTTTGTTGGTAAAAATGTTATTTTACCAATTATGAATAAACCAATTCCTGTTATAACAGATGAACATGCTGATATGACTAAAGGAACAGGTGTAGTTAAAATAACTCCTGCTCACGATCCAAATGACTTTGAAGTTGGAAATAGACATAATTTAGAGAGAATAGTTATCATGAATGATGATGCTACAATGAATGAAAATGTTCCTGTTAAATATCAAGGAATGACTCGTGAAAAATGCAGAGAAGAAGTACTAAAAGATTTAGAGAGTGAAGGTTTATTATTAGAAGTAGAACCTTTAGTTCATGAAGTTGGTCATAGTGAAAGAACTGGTGTTATGGTTGAACCAATGATTAAAAAACAATGGTTTGTTAAAATGAGACCACTTGCTGATCATGTTCTTGAAGTTCAAAAGAAGAAAGATGAAAAAGTTAATTTTGTACCAGCTAGATATGAAAAAACTATGAATCACTGGATGGAAATTACATATGATTGGTGTATTTCTAGACAATTATGGTGGGGTCATAGAATTCCTGCTTGGTATAAAGGTGATGAAATATACGTAGGAATGGATGCACCAAAAGAAGAAGGATGGGTACAAGATAATGATGTACTTGATACTTGGTTCTCAAGTGCATTATGGCCATTTGCAACTCTAGGTTGGCCACATAATACAGAATTACTTAAAAAATATTATCCAAATAATGTTTTAGTTACTGGTTATGATATTATACCTTTCTGGGTTAATAGAATGACTTTCCAAGGTGAAAAGTTACTAGGACAAAGACCATTTGAATATTGCTTAATTCATGGTTTGATTCGTGATAAAGAAGGTAGAAAATTCTCTAAATCATTAGGTAATGGAATTGATCCATTTGATATGGTTGAATTATATGGTGCTGATGCTTTAAGATATTATCTTGCTAGTGATGTTGCTCCTGGTACTGACATGAGATTTGATGAAGAAAAAATTAAATCTACATGGAATTTCATTAATAAAATATGGAATGCTTCAAGATTTGTTATTTCTAATATAGAAGATTTAAAAGAAGTTAAATTAGAAGATCTAAAGCCTGAAGATAAATGGATATTAACTAAATATGAAAAATGTATTCATGAAGTTAAGAGATTTATGGATAAATTTGAATTTAATAATGCTGGTGCTTCTATTTATGAATTTACTTGGAATTATTTTTGTGATTATTACATTGAAATGGCTAAATACTCATTAGATACACAAAGTACTAAATCAACATTATATTTTGTACTTAGTGGTATTCTTAAGATGTTACAACCATTTATGCCATATGTAACAGATGAGATTTATTCAAAATTACCAATTAAAGAATGTGAAGATATTATGATTTGTGAATATCCTAAATATGATAAGAAGTTGGTATTTGAATTAGAAGAAAAAGTAGTAGATGATCAAGTAGAATTTATTAAGAGTTTTAGAAATATTAAAGCAGAAAATAATATTACTAAAGAAATGAAAGTAATGTTTGATACAGAAGATGATAATGATTTAATAGTTAAGATGCTTAAAATCAAAGATAATCTTGTATCTAAACCACTTGGTATTAAAGCATATAAAGTATTTTCTAAAACAGTAAGAGCTCAAATCTTCTTTGAAAAAATAGAAACTGAAGCAGATAAAGCTGCTAAAGAGATTCAAATTAAAGCATTAACTGATTCAATTGCTAGACGTGAGAAATTATTAGCAAATGAAAATTATGTTAATAAGGCTCCTGCTAGTATAGTTGAAATGGATAAACAAAAATTAGAAGAAGAAAAGAAAAAACTAGAAGATTTATTAAAATAAAAAGCAAATGTTAAATTTGCTTTTTTAGTTTGTATTAAATACAACATATATGTTATAATTTATATGATAATAGGGTGATAATATGGAAGAAACAACTTTAACTGAATTAGAACAGGCTTTAACTGATAATTATGGAGGTTATACACTACTTGATAATGGTGTTTATTATGCTAAAGCATCAAATGGGGATGAAATCTTTGTACCATCAAATACTTCTGGTACAATAGATTTGTATGCTTATTTTCCTGGATCAGGAGGTAGTGGACAACAATTAAATGATGCCACAAGAGGTACTTATGTAGGAAATAATGATGCTAGATATGTATGGTGCCAATATCACGGTGATAATCCACCAAGTTATGTAACTGTTGTATCAAGAGCAAGTTCTGATGGAAATAATATGTTAGCAACAGCTGATCAATTTTTTGATCAAGCAAATTTAACACCAAGCAGAGTAGTTATGTCAAACTTTAGTGCTAGTGGAGCAACAGGAATTGCAAGAGCAAATCAATATCTTATAGATCACCCAGATATAGATTTAAGAGTAGTTTGTATGGATCCATATAGTTATGCATACAATAGTAGTCAAAATGGAGCATTAGCAGAACAAAATATACCTTTAATTTTTGTTGGTGCTTCAAGAAATAGAGACTTAGCTGTCAATTATGCAAAGTATGGTTTAACTGCATATTATTTAGATCCATCAGGTGTACCAGCTGGTTCACATTTAGCATATAATGATGATGCTGTAAATAATCTTATTCCATATATTTTTGGTGAAACTAGTGAATTAGGTCAATCATCAACAACTAATCGTGAATGTGCATATCAATTATATTTAATTGGTGAAGATGGACAACCTGTTTTACTTGATAATTATGATGATATGTTATTAACTCCAGCTTATATAGACCCAAGTACAATACAAGCAGTTGATGTAAGTGGATATACAAATGTAGATGATGAATTTACTGTTACTGTTGAAGATTCTCCAGTAGTAGATAGATATAGTTATTTAAGAAGTTTAAGTAGATATTCTATTCCAAGCACAATGATTTCTTCAGATTATCAATATGTTGTTAATTCAATGAATGCTATTAAAGACAACATATCAAAATCTAATTTCTTACAAGGTTTAAAAACACAATCATTTAGAAGTACTTCTGGAATACCAGGAAATATTTTTGGATATATAAATGCTTATTATGAAGTAATGGGACAATTATTACAATCATTAAATTTAGAAGCAGATTCAGTTATTAGTATTGCTCAAGCAATGAGTGATATGGATGCAGATCTTGCTTCTGGAGCTCAAACTTTAGGAACACTTACAGAAAGCCCTATTACTGGTGCTGTTAGATGGTCAAGTATACCTGAACACAGTGCAAGTATTTTATTACATCAAGATATGGGAGAGGGTAATATTTATCATATAACAGCAGAAGATTTAGATAGATTATTTGCTCACTGGGCAGAAATGAAGAATAACCCAAATAGTAGAATAATAGGAATGGGTTCTGCATTTATTGCTGCAAGTGAAGCAACAGGGTTAAATCCACTAGCTTTAGTAGGTATATGTGGACATGAAACCGGAAGAGGTGGAAATGGAAACCCTGCAAACTGGATAGAAAACAATAATTTCTTTGGAATAAAATATGGAGATAATGGATATTGGGGACATACTCGTTTATATGATGATCCTGCAGATGGAGTTTTAGCAGGGGCACAAAGAATTAGAGGATTTTATTATGATGGACGTGGAGACACATCTGTTTATGCAATAGATGCTGATGGATATGATGGATATGCTGGAGCAGGCAACTATAGTTCTAGCATTGCTTCTATTATGGAAGAATCATTAAATTATATAATTGAAACATCTGATGGAACAGAAACAGTACCATTAGTTGAACCAATAGCTTTACAAGATCCAGGTCATCCTGAAATTACACCTGTTGCTCCAGAGCCAATAACTCCAACACCACCTGCTGATCCTGTAATTGTTCCTCCAACACCAACTCCGGAACCAACACCAACTCCGACTCCAACACCAACTCCGACTCCAACTCCGACTCCAACTCCAACTCCAACACCAACTCCGACTCCAACTCCAACTCCAACACCGACTCCAACACCAACTCCGACTCCGACTCCAACACCAACTCCGACTCCAACTCCAACACCAACTCCGACTCCGGAACCAACACCGACTCCGACTCCAACACCTGTTGAACCAGAGCCCGTTGTTCCAGAACCAATAATTGAACCTACACCTGTTGAGCCAGAGCCAATAGAACCGGCTCCAGTGACTCCAACACCAATTAGGCCAACACCAATTGAACCTACACCAGGTCCATTTGAGCCAATTGAACCAGAAATTACTCCAGAGCCTGTAACACCGATTGAACCTGATCCAATTACTCCAATTGAACCAGAGCCAATTATTCCAATTGAACCAGAACCAATTATTCCAATTGAACCAGAACCTGTAGAACCAGAACATATAGAGCCAGCTCCAGTTGAACCAGAGCCACAATCTGATGATTCTGTATTGAAAACAGTTGCTACAGTTGCTGGAATAGGTGCTGCAGTAGGAGTAGGTGCTTTTACAGCAAATGCTATTGTTAAAAACAAAGAAGAAAAAGATGAATATTATGATAGAGATTGATTTTAATCAGTCTCTTTTTTATTGAAAATGTTTTAATATGTGTTATAATTTTAATAGAATAGAAGGGTGAAAGTATGTTTGGAAAGATATTATCTATTCATAAAAATACTATATGTGTTGAAAATACTCTAAAAAGAGTAGATTCTACTTTTATAGGTGTACATGTAGTATTTGATGGTAAATATAAAATAATTAGTGAAATTGTTAAGATTACATGTGATGTTATAGATTGTGAACTAGTTGGTGAATTTGTTGACAATAAGTTTTATAGTGGAATAACACATAAACCTAGTTTTGATTCTAAAATTAGACTTGTAACAAAAGAAGAAATATTTGAATTAGTTGGAAATCAACAAATAGATTCTGATGAAAATATTTATATTGGAAAAAGTTTAATATATGATGGATTTAATGTTACAGCTAATATTGATAATTTCTTTTCTAATCACTTTGCTATTTTAGGAAATACTGGTAGTGGTAAAAGTTGTACTGTAGCTAGACTATTTCAAAACCTATTTTATAGAAGAGTGAATATACCTTATAATTCTAGAATAGTATTATTTGATGTATATGGTGAATATCATAGTGCATTTAATAAAATACAAACATTAAATGATTGTAGATATAAATCTTTAACAACAGATGTAAATGCATTAGAAAGTGATATTATTAAAATACCACCATATTTCTTAGAAGTAGATGATATCGCTTTATTATTAGATGCTGATAGTTCAACACAAATACCAATTATAAAAAAAGCATTAAGATATGTATATTTATTTACTGAAGAAGAATCAGTTGTTCTTGCATATAAAAATAATATAATTGCTAAAGCATTAATGGATATATTAACAAGTGGAAAAGAAGCACCTAGAATTCGTGACCAAATAGTAGCTGTATTAACTACATTTAATACTAGACAATTAAATTTGGATAGTGAAATAAGACAACCGGGATATACTAGAACATTAAGACAATGTTTAAATATAGATGAAACTGGTAAAATTAATACTATTCAATTAGTAACTGAATTTGTTGAAAAATTTATAAATGAAGAGTTAAAATTGAATGATGCTATGAGTCCCAAAAAATATACTTTAAAAGATTTATATAATGCTTTTGAGTTTGCTTTGATTAGTGAAGGGGTACTTAAGAGTGATAAGGTATATGATGTTAATAATATTCTAAAAGTTAGATTAGATTCAATTATTAATAGTCCTTATTATAGATATTTTGATGTTAATGAATTCATATCAAAAGAAGAATATATTAAAAGATTATTTACAAGTAAAGATGGTAAACCTGTTCAATTGCTTAATTTTAATCTTAATTATGTTGATGAAAGATTTACCAAAGTATTAACAAAAATATATTCTAAAATGTTCTTCTATCATGCTTTATCTCAAAAAGAAATTGAAGATTATTCAATTCAAATAATATTAGAAGAAGCACATAGATATGTTCAAAATGATAATGATATAAATGTTCTTGGATACAATATTTTTGATAGAATTACTAAAGAAGGAAGAAAATATGGAGTTGTACTTGGATTGATTACTCAAAGACCTTGTGAACTTTCTAATACAGCTTTAAGTCAATGTTCAAATTATATTGTTCTTAGAATGTATCATCCAGATGATTTAAATATAGTTAAAAATATGGCACACGGAATATCAGAAAGTGATATAGAGAAGATTAAAACTCTAGGGCCAGGTAATGCATTGTGTTTTGGTACTGCATTTAGATTACCATTATTTACAAGAGTAGATCCTCCTAATCCTTTTCCAAATTCATCAAATGCTCATATTAAAAAAAGTTGGTTTAAAAAAAGTACTTTATAAAAAGTACTTTTTATTTTGATTTAATTAATACATATGGATCATTTTCAGTTCCACTACCAGAGATATACTTTGTATAAGAATCTACTGAAACTGTAACAAATAATGATTTAGCAATACTAGCTTTACTTAAATCAAATGTCATACCAGTGTAATAATACATTTGATATGTATCTTCTGAATATGGAGTAGATGTCCATTCATTTGTTTCTTCATAATTTGTTAAGAAATTGAAGTTAGAACAAGATCTATCAGATATTTTACTACAATTAGTATCAATACTTGCTCTAATGATTTCATATGCTGCTAGTGGTCTAAACATATATTGATCTTTAGACATAACTGCGCATTCTATTGAACCATCATTTACAGTTGCTTCTTTATCTCTCTTACCAACACATATATTAGTTTTAACTAATACTGATTTTTCTTTTTCAGTTAAGAAGCTTTCTTCTTTTTCTAATTCAATTAAGTAATCTTTAAAACTACTTGTATCAATTTCATTGTATCCACAATAATCTTTTTTATTAACATTATATCTATTATCAAATTTAACTCTATCTGGAGCTTTAGTAGTCGCTTTCATAACAATGTTATTATCTTTATCAATTCCAACTATTCTCCAAACAATATTTTTAACATTCT